>ENA-ORBV01009864-ORBV01009864.1-microbial-mat-metagenome-genome-assembly--contig:-NODE-9864-length-15483-cov-4.125795_pt1 | contig 15483 bp, 13 predicted proteins | sample MGYA00237777_ERZ505514 | MGnify/ENA primary metagenome ERZ505514 (study PRJEB26160, sample SAMN06269048) | microbial mat metagenome | isolation source: Oligotrophic lake microbial mat | place... | reverse complement strand
TTCAAGCAGAAGACGGCATACGAGATTCGCCTTAGTCTCGTGGGCTCGGAGATGTGTATAAGAGACAGACGCAAGATCGAGAACACCAGCGCGATCAGCAACCCACCCACTACAGGACCCGGAATGCTCCATCGCTCCAAAAACGTCAGCCGTCGCCGCAGCCAAATCCCAAGCAACACCGCAATCGCGCCCAGCGCCAGCGATTCCGCGCCGCTGACTTTGAACACCTACTTCAGCCCAGCCTTCTTCCACATCTCGTTCACCCGCTGCTTCACATCCTGCGGCATCGTGATCACGTCGGGCCACCGTCGCGTAAAGCCTTCCCCCGGCCACTTGCGCGTCCCGTCGATGCCCATCTTCGAACCCCAGTTCAACATCCGGCTCGAATGATCCAACGAATCGATCGGACCCATCGCAAACTCGATATCACGCTGCGGATCGATGTTGTTGAGCACCTTCCACGCCACTTCGCTGTAATTCTGAACATCCACATCGTCATCCACCACCACGATGCACTTGGTAAACATCGCCTGCCCCAAACCCCACACCGCATGCATCACCTTGCGCGCCTGCATCGGATACGACTTGCGGATCGAGATCAACATCAGGTTGTGAAAGATCCCCTCGGCCGGCATGCACATATCGCGCATCTCAGGAATCTGCATCCGCATCAACGGCAAAAAGATCCGCTCAATCGCCCGCCCCATGTAGTAATCCTCCATCGGCGGCGGACCCACAATCGTCGTCGCATAGATCGGATTCTTGCGATGCGTCACACACTCCACATGAAACACCGGATACTCATCTTCCAGCGAATAGTAGCCCGTGTGATCTCCAAATGGCCCCTCCGTCCGCAACTCGCCCAGCGTCACGTAGCCTTCAAGCACGATCTCCGAATTCGCTGGAACCTCAATATCCGAGGTCTCGCACTTCACCATCTCCACCGGCTTCGACCGCATGAAACCCGCGATCATCATCTCGTCCAGATCGGGAGGCAGCGGCAGAATCGCCGAAAACATCGCCGCCGGATCCGCGCCAATCGCCACCGCCACCGGCATCCGCGTGACCTTGCCCTCTTTCAATAAACGGCGATAATGTTCCGCACCCTGCTTGTGCGTCTGCCAATGCATGCCCGTCGTGCGTTCATCGTAAACCTGGATGCGATACATGCCGCAGTTGCGCTTACCCGTTTCCGGATTCTTCGAAAACACCATCGGTAACGTGATGTAAGGTCCACCGTCGTCAGGCCAGCAGGTCAACACAGGAAACTCGCGCAGATTCACATCCGCGCCTTTCTTGATCACTTCCTTGCACGGGCCGTTCGAGACCATCTTGGGGAAGAACGCGCCCATTTCCGCCAGCTTCGGCAGCATCTTCAGCTTGCCAAGAAACCCCTCCGGCACTTTCATCTGCAGATACTCGCTGATGCGAGCCGCGATCTCATCCACCGAATCGACCTCAAGCGCAATCTCCATGCGCTTCTTGCTGGCGAAAGCATTCACCAACACCGGCATCTTCGAACCCTTCACATTCTCGAACAACAGTGCCGGACCTCCGGTCTTCACACTGCGATCCGCAAACTCCGTGATCTCCAACTTCGGATCCACTTCGAACGTGATCCGTTTCAATTCTCCAGCTTTTTCGAGTGCCGCGATGAACTCGCGTAGATCCTGATGGGCCATAAATTTCTCAGATGCCGACAAGATCTATTATGATGCTTCGCTATCATAAGTCTTCGAACACAATGAGCAGCCGCACCGCATTCATCACTGGAGCCAGCCGTGGCATCGGCAAGGCCGTCGCACTCAACCTGTCCCAAGCCGGATACCGGGTCGTACTCGCCGCGCGCGCCATAGACAAACTCGAGGAAGTTGCCAGTGCGATCAAGGCCGAAGGCCGCGAGGCCTACGCCATCGAACTAGACCTCGCCTCCCAGGATTCCATCAAGAACGCGTTCGCCAAGACCTCCAAGGAATTCGGCAAGATCGACATCCTCGTCAACAACGCCGGCGTCACCAAAGACGGTCTCGCCATTCGCATGAAACTCGAGGACTTCGAATCCGTCATCCGCACCAACCTCACCGGCGCGTTTCTCTGCTGCCAACAGGTGCTCATGCCCATGATGAAAGAGCGCTGGGGACGCATCGTCAACATCTCTTCGATCGTTGGCGAGACCGGAAATCCCGGCCAGGCAAACTACGTCTCCTCCAAAGCCGGCTTGATCGGACTCACCAAAACCCTCGCCCAGGAAATGGCCTCGCGCAACATCACTGTCAACGCCGTCGCACCCGGATTCATCGATACCGACATGACCGCCGTGCTGCCAGCAGAAGTGAAGGACGCCATGCTCAAGCGCATCCCACTCGCCCGCCTCGGCTCCGCAGAGGACATCGCCGCCGCCGTCCGCTTCCTCGCAAGCGACGAGGCCGGCTACATCACCGGACACGTCCTCGACGTCAACGGTGGCATGTATATGTGACCCGATGTTGACCCTCGTACTCGCGGCTTCGCTCTTTGCTCAGACCATCCCACCAACGCCGGGCATCCAACAACGAGTGGACTCACTGTTTCGCGACTACGACAAACCCGGATCGCCCGGGTGCATCATTGCTGTCGCCCAAAAGGGAGAGATTGTATATTGGCGGGGCTACGGATACGAGACCAAGACGCACCACCGCCCGCTCGATCCGGACACGGTATTCGAAGTAGGCCCGCTATCGACAAGCATCATTTGGTCGGCTTTTCGCGGATCTGGCGAAACAGCGCCGCCTTAGCTTCGAAGAAAACATCCGGCTGCGGATCCCTGAGTTGCCCGAGTATGGGGCTCAGATCAAGATTCGCGATTTGCTGGAAGGCCAGAGCAAATTCCGCAGCTACGGCGAACTCTTCGCGCTTGCTCTGCACGACCCGAATCTCGAAGAGGTTGACAGCCGAGTATTCGAGATGATCGCCCGTCAGAAGGGCCTCGGCTCTGGCCCTTCGCTGAACTCGGTGAACGATACCGAGCTCTTTCTTCTCTCAAAATTAGTAGAACGTACGATCGGCATCTCGCTCGCCCGATTGATCCAGGAGCAGTCGTTTTTACCCTCTTCGATGCAGGACACCATTATTGGAGAAGGCCGAGACGGCAAGCAACGGCATGCCGTATTTACGACTCTCCGTGACGTCGCCAAGTCGCATAAGCGATTCGGTGCCGCTGCAACCTATCGGCGAGATGGTCAATTGAACCCTCTAGCGCCAGCTTGGTATCCACTGAATTCGGGAGCGCTGATCGGATTGTGCAACGCTCCCGATGCTCCAACATCGACATTGACCCAAAAGGCAGGGGCCATGATTCTACCCCTCACAAAGGACCGACGCCTTGGTGTGCCCGGTGGTGAAATTGGGGGAGTGATGTTGGGGCCATCGCCGATGCCACCGCCGACTCAGGTTCCAAACGGTGTAACCGCCCGGTTCCACAGCCCCGAACTCGATATGGACTTGGTACTTGACGCGGGAGTCCTGAAACTCGTCCGTCCAGATGGCGGCCTGACGACTTACGGTGAACTGCGGGACCCAGCGCATTGGTGGGGTATAGACCTTCGATTCATTCGTGAAGGAATTGAAGTGACCGCTATCGTCGTCGGGACTGGGTGGTCAATCAAGGATATCCGATTCGATAGAATCCCCTAAACATGCTTCTCTCTCTGTTCGCCGCCCTTCTCCTCGCACAAACTCCCGGCAAGATCTCCGAAAACATCCGCTGCCACAAGAACCCCGAATACGGCTACGCGCTCTACCTGCCCTCCAACTACACGCCCGACAAAGCCTGGCCCCTCCTCCTCGCCTTCGATCCGCGAGCCCGCGGCATCAACGCCGTCGAACGCTTCGCCCCCGCCGCCGAGAAGTACGGCTGGATCATCGCCGGATCCAACAACTCCCGCAATGGCGACGGCAACTCCTCGCTACAATCTCTGCGAGAAGTCTCCGGCGACATCTTCGTCAGATACAAAATCAATGACAAACGCATCTACGCCGGCGGCATGTCCGGAGGCGCACGCGTCGCCACCGGCTTTGCCCTGAGCACCAAGTCCCCCAAATCCGCCCCATTCCCCATCTTCGGAACCGCGGGTACAGAAGACTTCAACTGGTCCGAACTCTACGAGCTCGATCACGAACTCAAATCTCCCCATCGGGTCGCAGTCTTCGAAGGCGGCCATATCTGGCTCAATGCGGACCTTGCCACCCAAGCCGTGGAATGGTTCGAACTCGCCGCCATGCGCCAAGGCCTCAAAGAAAAAGATCCCGATCTCGTCAAAACACTCTTCGAATCCCGGGCAAAACAAGCCGAAACACAGCAAGGCAAGCAAGCCTGGGAATCCGCACGCAACATCGCCGCAGACTTCGCCGGACTCGACGATCGCGCGCCAGCCTTCGCCGACCTGGCAAAGACGAAAGCAAAGGACAAGGCCGTCCAAGCGGAACTCAAGAGAGAACGCGCCGAATACACCAATGAACAGGAACTCATACAGCACACTCTTCGCAGCGAGCAACTTTTCAACGATCCGATCCAACGCACTACAGGACTCCACGAACTCCGCAACAAGCTCACCAAACTCGCGAAACAAGCCGACTCCGCAACCGACACGCCAGACCGCCGCATCGCGCGCCGCGTCACCCGAGGCCTCGCCAACCGCATCAATTCCAACCCCAAGCGCGATCCGGAACTTGCGCAGATCATCGACACCCTTGGACTTTCCCGCCGTCCGCGATAGCATCGAAAGATTATGGGCGTAACAATTTCTGCCAGCGTCGGTCGCAACGGAAAGAATAATGCAACCGACGTCAGTGCCATCCAGAATCTTTTGAATCAAACATCGGACGTTTGATTCCGATGATGACCGCCGTCGTTTCCGGGCAATGCGACCCGCAAACGATTGCCATGATCGACGAGTTTCAAAGCCGCGTTCTGCGGGTCTTTCAACCAGACGGCAAAGTCGACCCCGGCGGCAAAACCCTGAAGGCGCTCAACGGAGAAAGCGTTCCCGTGGCCGATCAACCCACAGCGGGCGCAACCGGCGAACCTACCCTCACCGGCAATGCCCTGCCCGCGCCGACTGCCAAGGTGCTGAAAGAAATCTTGAAGTCTGCTGGAATTGCCTCAGCCAAGGTCACCAGCGTCTCGCGCACCCCCGCCGAGCAAGCGCGCGTGATGTACGAAAACTGCGTCTCAAAAGGCGCGCAGTTCAATAAAGACATGTACGCGGCGGCGGGCGACAAAGTCGTCGACGTCTACATCGCCAACAAAGACAAGGCTCGCGACATAGTCATCGCGCTCATGCTCGACAAGATCAACGAAGTCGGACCCACCAAAGTATCCAAGCACATCAGCGACTCTCACTACACCTTCGACGTCGCGCCTAGTTCGATTCCGTCTTCGAAGCATGCGGCATTTCTCACTGCGATCAAAGCCCACAAAGCTGTATCTCACGTGATTCCGCCGCCGGGCGATCCGGCGTTTCACATCGAGATTCCCAAGGATTCGCCCAACCTATAAAGTCAGTTCATACCGCAGCCGGAACTTGTTCGGTTCCGGCTCTGGAATCACCGTCAAGCTCTCGGTATCGGACATTTGTACGTCATCATTGCGCAGTTGCTTCACCGCGTCCGCAATCTGATGGATCACGGCTTTGTTCGACTCACGAACGCGAAGCCCTCTGATCACATTCGCAGCAGCCTCGGAAGCTTTCGCCGGAGCCGCCTTCCAAATGATTTCGAAGTCCAGGGCAAAGGCCGTGCACCCAAAGTGCCGGATTCGGACCTCAACCGATCCATCGCCCTTCACCGTCTCTAACGCCTCAAGCTTCCCGATCTTGCGAAACTCCGAGGCGTCCGGCTCAAGAAGAGCAACAGGTTCACCGCGAACGCACTCCATCGATTCGGGCTTCGAAACAGAGTTCGCTTTGGTCGATGCAGGCTGGGGTTTCTGTTCCCTGGACTGAGAACAGCCCGCCAGCAGAGACATCGCAAGCAGCAACCCAATACACAAAACCATTCGACGCACGTTTCGTATTGTGCCACAGCCAGACACTAGCGCGGCATGTTGTAGGCAAACACCAACGAAAGCCGGATCTGATTTCCACGGAATTCATCGGGTAGCGGAGGAAAAGGATTCGAGGCGCTGATGCCCGCAACAGCGGCGCGATCCAGATGCTCGCTGCCCGATGGAAAGTGAATAACCAGTTTCGGAACCGAGCCGTTCTTCGAAATCGCGAACTGTATCGTCGTGCGTCCGCGCATGCCCATCCGTGCGCTTTCCGGCATCACCAGAAACCAGTTGCGCCGCACAGCAGCCAACACTCGAATCAGATACGGCTTGAAATCCACGCCCATCGGATCGCTGAGCAATTCCAGACTATTGCCGGTCTTGCCCTGTGTACCTGGCAACGCAGGGATACCGGGCGTCGGGTCTCCACTGAGATCGCCGATCACCATGCTGCTGCCCTGCGCGGAATTGCGCGCTGCTGTCTTCGCGGCATCCGCAATCGACATCTGCTGTGGCGCCTGAATCTGCCCCTTGGGCACCCCGCTCACCGACCCTGGTGTCTCAAATGCGAGCTTCGGCTTTTCCACCACCGGAGGCGGTGGCGGAGGCGCAACCGGCGCTTGTATGTTGGTGTTCCCCAATGCGGGAGGCAGATTCTGCGCGAGCTTCGGTGCGGGTTCGAGATTGGTATCGATCGGCTTGTTATTCTTCGCCGGAGTCGGTGAGGGAGGAGGCGTATTGAAAGCCTTGGGCGACGGCGGGGGCGCAATGGGCTTCGGTGCAACCGGCCTCACCTCAGGGTTGGACATCAGCCCCGCCAGATCCAGTTGCTGCGCTGGCTTGTTCTGATTGGGAGCCTTCTGCGTCAAAATATCTTGCGGCACAACCAGCGTCACGGCTTTGCTACGAAAGTCCTCCTGTACGGGCCTTTGAAACTGCGGCGACGTAAAGGAATGCTCTGGCAAGACTGCGGCGATTCCAAAGATCAACAAATGAACAACGATGGAGCCAATGGCCCCATAAGAAGGCTTCGGGCGGTTCCAGCCCTTTTCCCAATGGATCGCGAGATCCAGATCGTCTTGTTCCTGTTGCGGCTCGGCCACCGGCATCGTTCCCCTATTGGACGCTCAACGCCGCAGTGACGTTGCTTAACGTTTCGCGAACAATGCCTTGATGCTCTTCAATCTTGTCGAGAATCCCAACGGCGACGCGCAGTGCCGCGGTCGCCTGCTCTCCATTCACCAACGGCTGCTGCCGCGTCCGAATGCAGTCAATAAAGTGCTGCAGTTCGTTCTGCAGCGGTTCGCCCTTGGTCACCGGCGCGGGATGAAAGCGGATCTGCTTGTCAGGGGTGACGCCAATGGCGATGATCTCCTGCTTCGTATAGTCGATCGAAACGTACTGGTTGGGCTGAAACAACCGCAGCTTCCGAACCTTCTCCGTCGAAACCCGACTGGCGGTCAGGTTGGCGACGCAGCCACTGGGAAACTGTAGGCGAACGTTGGCGATATCGCTCTTCTCGGACATAACAGAGATACCGGCAGCGCGAATCTCATCCGGCTGTTGCTTCGTCAATGCCAGAATGATTTCGATGTCGTGGATCATCAGGTCCAGCACAACATCGACATCGAGGCTTCGCGGACTGAACAGGCTCATTCGATGGACTTCGAAGAACAGCGGAACCGTGACAAGCTTTTCGAGTGCGCGGATCGCGGGATTGAAACGCTCCAAATGACCGACCTGCAAAATCCGTCCATGTCTCGCCGCCAGATCGCACAACCGCTGCGCGGCCTCGAGATCCGGGGCAATCGGCTTCTCAATCAGGACATCGACGCCACCCTCTAGCAGCGGCGTGGCGGCTGCCTCGTGCGCGACAGTGGGCGTGGCGACAACTACGGCGTCAACTTGATCAACCAGTTCTTCGACGCCGGCAAACCCAAGGCAGTGGTATTTGTCTGCCATCGCGGCGGCCCTGGCGGGGTCTTGGTCGACCACGCCGATCAGTTCGGCATCGGGCAGGCTGGCGAGGACTCGGAGATGGTTTTCTCCGAACGCTCCAGCGCCAACGACGGCGAACCGGACACGCTGTTGCGGATTCGTCATGGATCTTGTTCGATTGTTTCACACTGCGCCAGCGTGATAGATCGCGTAGAATCGACACAAGAGATATGACCCTGTTTCGATACCTTCGGTCCCGAGTGGCGATTGCGTTGACGGTGATCGTCGTTCTCCTCGCAGCCGTCTTTCCTCTGGTTGGAGAAGACGAAATCGGGCTTTGCAGCGTGACTAGCCTCAGAGGATCGGGATTAATACTGGTCCTCGAATACTTGCTAGGATTTTACCGACAGGCCGCCCCATCGGTTGCGCCGTTCGAACCCAATCTTGGCCAGTTCGATCCAGCAATCGCCTTTGCCTCGGCGTCCCCGGAATGGAGCTTTGCGATGGATCGCGCCGGTAAAGCCGAGTTGCGTATTCGTTCGGGTGCCAAGAGTTTTCGCTCCGTGCGCCTCGGTCTTGAAGGCGGAAATGGCAAGGCAGTTGGACGTGGAGAGGAACTCCTGCCGGGACGGGCCAACTACCTGATGGGCAGGGATCCGTCGAAGTGGGCGACGGACGTTCCACAGTTCGCGAAGGTCCGGTACCGGGCAGTGTACCCTGGCATCGACGAGATCCATTCATTCCATCAAGGCCGCATCGAAACCGATTTCGAAGTCAGGCCGGGTGCGGATCCGAACCGGATCAGAATCCGGCTGGAGGGCGTTGACCGATTGGATGTCGATGCCAACGATGGCAGCCTCATCATGCACGTGGGTGGGCAAGAAGTCCGCTGGGGACAGACCCGTATCTATCAGCCCACAGGGCGTTCGCGGAAAGCCATACAAGGGCGAATTCGCATCCTGTCGAAGGACACTGTCGGCTTCGAGGTCGGCGACTATGACCGCACTCAAACACTAGTGATCGATCCCGTATTGAACTACCTTTCGTATGCGGGCCGCAACGGCAGCGACGGCTTCACACGCGGCGTCGCGGACACCAACGGCAACTTCTATATCGCGGGAGCCACCGGTGACCCCAGCTTTCCCGTTTCGACAGGGGCCTTCCAACAATCCCAGCCCACGCAAGGCCGCCCGAACGCCACCGTCTCCAAGTTGAACGCCGACGGATCGCAACTGGTCTACACAACGCACTTCGGAGGCACCGAGGTGGATGTCGCCACCGGAATCGCGCTCGACGCGGCAGGCAACATCTACGTGACCGGTGCAACCAACAGTCCCGATTTTCCCGTCAGCGCGGGTGGATACCAAAGGACCTTGCAACAGGGTGATCGATTGTCTTGCTTCGTAATGAAGCTCAATCCGGCAGGCAATGCGATTCTCTATTCCACTTACTTGAACGGAGTCGGAATCGAAGCCTGCACCAGCATCGCGGTCGATGCGAGCGGCTCGGTCTTTGTGGCTGGAATGACAACCTCTGCGAACTTCCCGATCACTCCTGACGCGTACCAGACTTCGCTGCGTTCCGGAGGACTCGATGCCGGTCGCGGCTTCGTTACGAAGCTCAATCCCGCCGGTTCGGGACTCGTTTACTCAACCTTCCTCGGCGGATCCGGGCGCGATATCATCTTCGGGTTGGCAATTGATCCCACCGGCGCGGCCTACGTCGCCGGATCCACAAATAGCGGCGGCAGCTTCCCGGTCACGACAGGAGCAGCCCAAACAGCTTATGGCGGCGCAGGCGGCATCCTGGACTTCAGCGGTGGCGACGGCTTCGCCGCGAAGATCAGTCCCGATGGCTCGCGCCTCGTCTACGCAACCTACATCGGCGGACGCAATGACGACACAGCGTTCGGCATCGCCGTCGATAACACCGGATCCGCGTACGTGACCGGCGCAACGCTATCCGCCAACTTCCCAGTAACGGCCACAGCTCTACAAAAGACCTTCGGCGGCAGTGGCGGCGGACATGCCGCGTCAGGCGATGCCTTCTTGGTGAAGCTGAATCCATCTGGTTCGGCCTTCACTTACGCGACCTATCTCGGCGGCTCACGCGATGAGCGAGCGGGGTCCGTTGCCGTCGATGCCAGCGGCAATGCCTGGGTGGTTGGCCACACGCTGTCGCCCAACTTCCCGGTGACGACGGACGCCATGCAAAAGACCTTCGGCGGATCCGTGATCGACCTAGCCAACACCGGCGATGGCTTCCTCACCCAAATCAACCCCACCGGATCGCAGGCCATCTACTCAACCTTCGTCGGCGGATCCGCCAATGAGTACTTGAGCGGCGTCGCACTCACTCGCGATGGCGCCGTGCTCTTCGCTGGCGGAACCGGATCGAAAAACCTGCCGACAACGGCCAACGCGGCCCAAAAGCAAGGCGGCACCGGCGAACCCGCACTGCTGCCTTTCGGCGACGGTTTCGCGGGCCGCATCGGCGATCCGCCAGCGTCGCGCGTCACAGTTTCGCGCATCTCGAACAACGCAAGTTTTGCATCCGGTTCCGTATCGCCGGGCATGATCGTGACCATTGACGGAGGCGGTTTAGGACCCGCCGAAGCCGTCGCAGGTTCCGCCGACGAGCAGGGCGTCTTGTTGAAAAAGCTGGCAAATACACGCGTGCTGTTCGACGGTGTCGAGGCTGCGCTCGTGTCGGTTTCCGACAAACAGTTGATCGCGATCGTGCCCTTTGCCGTGGATGGCAAAACGTCGACAAGCATGATCGTTGAGAACGGCGCAGACAAGTCCGCGGCGGTCGTGGTTCCAGTCGTCACAGCACAGCCGGGCCTGTTCACCGTGGACAGAACCGGAGTGGGCGCAGTCAATTCCGAAGAAGAAGCAGCGGCCTCTGGCGCAGACGTAACAATTCTTGCCACCGGGTTAGGACAAACAGATCCCGCAGGCGTCGATGGCTTGCTGGGCTTTGCGGAAACGTTGCCCGTGCCAGTGCAGACGGTGAAAGTCTTCTTCGGCGACGTGGAGGCCGAGGTCCTTTCCGCAGGCGGAATGCGTGATTTCGCGGCCGGTTACTTCGCGATCCGTGTGCGGGTCCCGGAAGGGATCGAAGCTGGCGCAGTGCCGCTCGTGCTGCAAGTTGGCGAAGCTCGCAGCCAGCGCGGCGTCACATTCTTCGTGGCTGCTCCTTAAATGGGGAAGGGATTCATCATCCGCGGACTCTGGTCCGCTGGAATGCTGGTCTGGTACTTCGTGTTCCTGTGGCGCGTTCGCTTGCCTCGAAACGAAGCAGCCGCAGTCGCCGTGGCCGGGATGGTGGGCGGCTATGTTTGCGGCCGCTTTTGGGGCGGTTATCATTCCACAGGTGCGTTCGTCGGCGCGATTCTGGGCGGTTTCGTTTGGTTGGCCGTGCGGCGGCGACTTGAATCCTGGATGGAGATCCTGGAGGCTGGCTCGTTTGCATTGCCGTTTGCTTGGATCCCGGTGCGGTTGGGGTGCGTGGTAGAACGGGGACATCCAGGGCTGGTGACGGATTCATGGCTGGGGCTCGCGTATCCCGATGGTTCCACGCGTTGGGACTTGGCGCTGCTGGAAACGCTATGGGCACTGGCCATGGCGAGTCTATTTGCGACCAGGCCAGTGCGATGCGCGGCATGGCTGCCCGGTTCGCTGGCACTGTTCCGATTGGGTACGATGCCGTTGCAGGTCGGGTCACCGGACTTATTGGGTCCGGCGATACTGGTTTGTTGGTGTGGATTCGTGATTCTTCAGCGGCCGGGCTTGAGTTCGACCTCGACGAAGTCCTGATTGCTCAGCTCGAATTCCAGATCGGTCCGCAAGGGCTGCGGCAGATCCAGAAAGGCCTTTTCGTAATCTTCGAAATACTTGCCTTTCTTGGCCCGATTGGAGGTCCAAATCAATTGGGGATCTTTGCTGGCGTCTTTCAAGGCCTTGCCGTAGTTGCGTGTATTGCTCACCCGGCGGGCGAGTTCGACCAGTAGCTTGCCTTCCGGTATAGGAGCGTACTCTTCTCTCGCCGTGGAAACAATCGCCTGTGCTGTGGGCTTCGAACCGCTCTTGGGCACGGGCAGAATCGTATCCAAAATCGAATACACACCGTCCTTCGCGGCCTTCTTGTTGGGAGGCAGCAATTCGGGCGGATGCGGAGTTGCATTCGTGCTGCCGTGATGGCCCACTTTCAGAAAGTCCAGCGGCTGCGCGAGATGGGTGTCGCGGTGCATTTCCCACATCACGTTCCAACTGCCGTTGTCCTTGCCTGCTTTGAACTCACCCGCCCATTCGGCATCCCCGACAAAAAGCAGCCGACGCTTCTTCCACTCGATCAACAACACGACACTGAGGTTGTTCTGAATCGAAGATTCCTTGGCTGCGAATGCCAAGCCGTTCGAAAGCATCCGCGATTGCAACGTCTTGAAATCTGTGGAACTGATGTTCGCAGGCATTGCGCTTGCGCCCGTTGCGGTTCCCATCGATCCAGTAGTGAAACTCTGCAAGCCCTTCAGCGTCGCGTCTACTTCTTCGCCCAGATAGAAGTGATCGACGTCCTTTTCCGGTGCAAGGATGTGGATCTTGGTTCCAGCAGGCAGTTTCAGATCGTGCTTCATGCCGGAGTGCACGAACTTGGCTTCTATGCCGTTGTCTTTTGGCAGTTGCTCCATCAGCAATGCGTCGGCGACATCGTTGGAAACCCCATACAGGGCGGTAAGCGCCTCGGCCTCAGGGCTCAGCGCCTTTCCGCTGTTGGTCAGAGCGGTCATCTTTTGCTTGGCGAAAGCCCGCAAATTGTTGACGCCCTTGGCCTGCGGATGATCGGGATCCATAGCCACACTGAGCCAGATGTTCTTCACCTCAATGTTCGCAAACCATTCGGGTTTGAAGCCCTTGATATGATCCTCATGGCGATGCGTAGCGACAATGAGATCGAGCCGCTTCTTCTCAGGCTTGGATCCTTCGGGCAATTCGCTTTCCAGATGGAGGATCGCATTCCGCAGCACATCTTCTTTGCTTTTCGTTCCGTAATCGATGAGGATATGGAAGCCGTCTTTGCCGTCGGGAATGCGGACATAGATGCAGTCGCCGCATCCAACTTTATACGCGCGGACTAGCAGCTGATTTCCCATTGCCGGTCTCCTGTGTTTTCTTGCTGATGTTCGTCGGAGGTTTCGCTCGATAAATGAAGATGCGGCGTCAAACGGAACTTCAGCAGGCCGCCGTCGTCTTCAACGATCATCGGCGGCACTTGTGTGCCGAGCAAGCCCTTGCCCGTTCCTGCGACGGAACCAACACTTCCGGCGGCGATTTGTCTCGCGAGGTTGTCCAACAGCATCTGCTTGCGTTCAGAACCTTCGACCACCGCACCCGCCCATTTGTCGGATGTCCTTCCGCCACGCTTCCGCTTGCCTGCATACGGCAGAGAGCCCGGCTTCATCGCCCAGGAAAGTACGTTGCCGTAGTCGTCGAACACCAGGGTTCCGCCGCAGAGCATGGTTGTCACGCTGCCATCGAACTTTCCGAATTGCGGCCCACTCAAAGAAACTTCTTCGCGCCAAACATACTGCAGAATGATCTGCCGTGGTAGTGGAACGTTTTGGCGTGAACGCTTTTTGGCGTCGTAGAGATCGGCGATTAAGAAATCACGATTGGCGGGGATGAGCAAATCTTCGCGATTGTCGTCGAGAAAGCGGTACGCCGCGGCGCGCGATCGTGAAATGTCATCGAGGCTGTGGTGAACGCTGAGTTCCAGACGGCTGTGGAGATAGCCGGGTTCCTTAAGGCGCACCGCGTCTGCCTTCGATAGAATCTGGCGCTTTCGAAACACCTCAATCAACAGGTCAAGGTATTTGTGCGGGTCAATCGGGTCGGATAGTTGATGAGACCGGCAGACGGCAAGCGCATAGTCTCTGAATGTGACTTCAACCGGCGGCAAGAGGTCGAGCGGCTGAATCGCCATGCGCTGCATGCGATCGGCGGCGCGCCAAAAAACTTGCCTCGGCGTTTTGGCCATCGGTTCCGTGGCAGGTTCGGGTTGATCCTGAGGCTCCTCTCGGTAGTGCTTGGCAAGCTGGATCAGCACGTCGAACATCGCGCCTGTCAACACCTCTGAGGCATCGTGAGGCGTCATTCTGTTCTTCAATTCGCTCATTTTCCGCTTGTTTCTCGCCGTACGAAGGTACGGCTTGCCCAAAGCCGCGCGTCCAAACTCTTCTGCGATCGAAGAGATGGACTTCGCTTTTTCCACCTTACCTTTGCTCGCATCCGCCTCGCGACGTCGCAGGCTGTTGTTGCGAAGAGTGAGGAGAATCGCCGACAGGTCACCGATGAACTCATGAAACGCGGCGGTTTGCAGCGAACTGCTTTCGTTGTAGAGCGGACGCACACCGTCGAGAACCGCGTGAGCGAACTCGTGGCTGACGATGTCGGTGGACAGGCAGGTGTAGACCGTTTCGCCGTCGTCGTCGAAGAAGTAGTAAAACTGCAGCGACTTGCTTGCGCGGTCGTAATAAGCGTTTTGGCCGTAGCCTGCATGCGGAACCACAATCAGACGATTGCCTTCGAATGCCCAGGGAATCGTACGTCCTAAAGCGTTGCCGTTCTCAAAAAAAGAGAGCGCGCGTTGCAAAAGCGCCCACACGTTGACCTGATGGAATTGAAACGATTTGGTCGCCCGTTGATCGAGTACGAGTCCATCGTTGTCGATGAAGATCTGCTGCTTTTCATACCACAGCGCGGGTACTTCGAGCTTCTCGGTGTCGGCATTGTAGTCGACAACTGCGAAGCGGGCGCTGGTTGGCCCGTCTGTCAGGCCAGGTTCCCAGGCAGCGAACGTCTTGAGATCCAGTCCATCTTGCGGCCTTTGTTTCGTCAGAAACGGGTCTTGAAAGTAAGTGACGAAAGGAAGGAAGAGCCCGCTCTTTCTCGAGAACTCGGAAGAGAGATACCGCGACTGCGCGTAAAGGTTGACCCGCTCTTCCGGTGAGATATCCACACCTTTTATGGATTTGCGCCGTGAAGCGCGGCTGTTGTCGGCAGTTCTTTGCGCCATGGGACCTTTGCCTTTCGAACATTCATTCTGTCAAAGATCACGGTCGAATGTCGGAGTTGTCGAAAGGTTCTTCCCGATCGCCATCGAATGCGAGGATGACGGAACTTCCTCACGCCCTCCCTGGATCTTCGTGAAGACCACACGAGCGCGAAAAGCGACACGGCCGAACTACTTTAAGACCTGGAGCACAAGTTGCCTCACAGGTCGAAGTCCCGATTCTCATGCAGTAGTTGACATCCGTTCACGATGCACATTGATGCAATCAGAACGCCAATCGTTTTTCGAACGTTGGATCCCAACCCGCGACTCGCCGTTGACCAAAGTCATCGGCGGCAACCTGGCGAAGGTGGTTTCCTGGTACGACAACGACTGGGGCTACTCGAAGCGCGCTTGGCGGCCGTTGCGCTTTATTACCCGGGACAACTCGCCGCGACGCTCTTCCTCAT
>ENA-ORBV01009861-ORBV01009861.1-microbial-mat-metagenome-genome-assembly--contig:-NODE-9861-length-15490-cov-4.361383_pt1 | contig 15490 bp, 12 predicted proteins | sample MGYA00237777_ERZ505514 | MGnify/ENA primary metagenome ERZ505514 (study PRJEB26160, sample SAMN06269048) | microbial mat metagenome | isolation source: Oligotrophic lake microbial mat | place... | reverse complement strand
GCGTTTGCCGACGGGCGACTGATGTCGGTCGATGCAGACGACTCCTTGTTCTCCATTCTTGGTACGACGTACGGCGGCGACGGTCTGTCCAGCTTCGCCTTACCGGACTTACGCGGTCGCGTGCCAGTCGGCGTCGGACAGGGACCCGGGCTCAGCGATCGACAACTCGGCGAGGCCTTCGGCGCCGAAGCGGTCACGTTGACCGAATCACAGCTTCCGGCGCACGTTCACTCATTGCCCGGTGGCGGCGACACCGAAAGCAGCGGCGGGAACCAACCCTTTGATAACCTGCAGCCGTCGCTGGGTTTGCACTATCTCATTGCGACGCAAGGCAACTTTCCTTCACCGCTCGACTCGCCCGACAATGAGACGTTTCTCGGTGAAGTCACGCTATTCGCCGGCAACTTCGCGCCGCGCGGCTGGGCGCTGGCGGAAGGCCAACTGCTCCCGATTTCGCAAAACCAGGCGTTGTTCTCCTTGCTCGGCACGAGCTACGGCGGCGACGGGCAAGTGACCTTCGCCCTGCCTGACTTGCGCGGACGAACTGCCCTGCACGCCGGGTCCGGGCCGTGGGAGTTGGGCGAGTTTGTCGGCGAAGAACAGCACGCGCTGACGCTGGACGAACTGCCGCCGCATCAACATCAACTGTTCACGCCCGGCGACACCGATCAAGACGGCGACGTCGATGTGACGGATTTGAACAATGTCCTCAACAACTTCGGCAACGCCGGCAATCCGGTGTTGGGCGACACGGCGCCATTTGACGGCATCGTCAGCGTGAGCGACTTGAATGCCGTGCGCAACAATTTCGGAACCATGCCAGACAGCCAGTTCGTCCCGGAGCCTGCGTCCTGCTTGCTCGCCTTGATCGCGATGCTGTGCGTGGCTTCGGGGACGTTTGTCAGCCGCTTCGTGGGCGGGCATGCTTCATAGATGGACCGGCGGCAGACGCTGAAGTCCGTGTTTGTCTCCAGACTGTCCTTCTTGTCCAATCGATGGCGGGCGTTGGTCTGGACGGCGGGGCGGGGTTTTGGCACACTCCGGCCGCCATGTTACTTCAACCTTGCCATGCCCAGTTTTCAGGTGGCCTACGGTCGGTAGCGCTTCTCTGCGCGGCGGCGGGTTGCATCGCGCTGTCCGGTTGCCGACAATCGCAGGTTCCCACGTTGCCTTTTCCGTTTGGCAGTAAAAAGCCGCACGAAGACGAACGGTATACGCAATTGCCCAGTTTAACACCTGGGGAAATGGCGAGTGCTCGACGGGAAAAGGGGGCGACGTTCGGGATGAGTGATCGGGCTCGAGAGATCGAGCAACGTCTCGGCATGGAGTGATCGGTAAGAAGCATGGCCGCCCCAGAAACGTTCGAATTGCTGTGCCAGCATGCGCGCGAAGCCGCGCTACTGGATTCCGTCGCTTATCTGCTGGAGTGGGACGAGCGCACGCTCATGCCCCACGCCGCCGGACCATATCGCGCCGAGCAGTTCACGCTGCTCTCGTCGCTCGCGCACCAGCGCCAGACCGATCCGCGCATCGGCGAGTGGCTCCAGGAACTCTCCGATAGCCCACTGGCGGCCGATCCCCATAGTGACACGGGCGCCACGATTCGCGAGCTGCGACGCAAGTATCACAAGAAGACCAAATTGCCGCAGGCGCTCGTCGAAGAACTCGCGCGCACGGCGATCCTCGGGCAGCAGGCGTGGGACGACGCACGGAAGAAGAACGACTTCGGCTCGTTCCGCCCGCTGCTCGAAAAAACGATCGAGCTCAAGAAACAGCAGACGGAATGCCTGGGCTACGAGGAATGCCGGTACGACGCGCTGCTCGACGATTACGAGCCGGCGGAGACGACGTCGAACGTGGCCCGCGTGCTGGCCGGCCTGCGCGAGGAATTGGTGCCGCTCGTGGCGGAGATCGCCGCCTCGAAGCGAGCGCCTAAGCATGAGTTGCTGACGCGGCGCTATCCTGAAGAACAGCAGCGGGTATTCGGCACCGAAATGGGGAAGCGCATCGGCTTCGATTTCAACCGCGGCCGGCTCGACGTCACGGTTCATCCGTTCTGCTCGACGATGGGCCCGCACGATTGCCGGATCACGACGCGATACCACGAGCATCAGTTCCCGAGCGCGTTCTTCGGCATCCTGCACGAAGCCGGACACGGCATTTACGAACAAGGCCTGCGCCCGGAGCAGTTCGGCTTGCCGCCTGGGGAAGCGATTTCACTCGGCATTCACGAGTCGCAATCGCGGATGTGGGAAAACCTGGTCGGCCGCAGCCGCGCGTTCTGGGAGCACAGCTATCCCGGCGCGCAGCAGGCCTTCCCTGAGGCGCTCGGCGGCGTGCCGTTGGACGACTTCTACTTCGCAATCAACGACGTCCGCCCCTCGCTGATTCGCGTCGAGGCGGACGAAGCGACGTACAATCTGCACATCCTGATCCGCTTCGAGTTGGAACAAGCGCTCATTAACGACGATTTGCCCGTCGCCGATCTGCCCGCCGCGTGGAACGAAAAATACCGCGGCTACCTGGGTATCGAGCCGCCCGACGACACGCAAGGCGTGCTGCAGGACATCCATTGGAGCGCCGGCCTGGTGGGCTACTTCGCCACGTATTCGCTCGGCAATCTCTATGCCGCGCAGTTTTTCCAGACCGCCCAACGGGAACTCGGCGATCTGCACGCCATGTTCCGCCGCGGAGAGTTCGCGCCGCTCCGCGAATGGCTGCGCACGAACATTCACGAACACGGCCGCCGCTACACGGCCGCACAACTCGTCCAGCGCATCACCGGTCGCCCGCTGGGGCACGCGGACCTGATGGCAGACCTGCGCGGCAAATTCGCCCCACTCTACGAGCTGTAGACCAATACATCTGAACCGCAGAGACGCGGAGAAGACAGGGATTGCGTAGGGCGGGCCGCGCTCAAGTTAGAGTGATCGTACTTTTGGAACTTTGGCCCCTTGGTAAATCGCCTTGATTCGAAAACGAAAGGCCCGCCGTTTCAGCCAGCGGCGGGCCTTACCACATGATTTACAGTTAATCGCTCGCTGGCGCGCCTTTTTGGCTTCACCAAGTTATTTGCGCGCACGGCCCGCCCTACGTCGTCTCTCCCCCCTCTGCGTCTCAGCGCCTCTGCGGTTCAAAATGAACCGACCTCTCGGCGACTTTTTTCCCCGCACACTAGCTTGCCCTTTCGGCGCGGAAGTATAATCCAGGTCACGGTCGCCCGGTTTCCGTCGGCGGCCGGCCTCCTGTTTGGATTCAAGAAGGTGCGATCATGCCGGTGCAGATGGAGTTATCGCGGATCATTATCAGCGAGATCAACGAGCAGCAGGTGATTTATCTGCGCGAGATCGAAGGGAGCCGCACGTTTCCGATCTTGATCGGCATCTTCGAAGCCACGAGCATCGACCGCAAGGTGAAGCGCATTCCCACCCAGCGGCCGCTGACGCACGATCTGGTGGTCAGCATCGTCGAACAGATGGGGGCCGAATTGCAGGACGTGGTGATCAGCGAACTGCGCGAACACACCTACTTCGCCAAACTCCGCATCCGCCATGAAGGGGAATTGATCGAAATCGACGCCCGGCCCTCCGACGCTATCGCCGTGGCAGTGACCTGCGACCCGCAGTTGCCGATTTATGTTTCGGAAGAAGTGCTGACGGACGTGCTGGGGGAGCCGTAGGGAAGCTCGGAAGTCGGAACGCGGAATTCGGAAGTGACTGGTCCGTATGCCAAGCCGCTGGGACGATGAAGACGACGCCGAGTACGACGAGTACGATGACGATATCGACACGGAGGACGACGAGGAGCCGATGGTTCCTTGTCCGTATTGCCGGCGGGAAATTCACGAAGAAGCCGAGCAATGTCCCTACTGCGAGCAGTACATCTCGGCCGTAGACTCCCCGCCGTCGAAGAAGCCTTGGTGGCTCCTCATCGGCGTCGTCGTGTGCTTGTACATAATCTACCGCTGGAGCGTGGGCTAAATCCTCGTTCTTTGGTTCCGGCGGAGGCGGTGGCAAAACCAGGCACTCGCGACGACTCCGGCCAACAACACGCCCGATGATGGTTCCGGGACGGTGTTCGTCACCTGCACATTGTCGACGGCCCACCACCAATCGTTTTCGGCGCGTTCGAGGCCGAAATCGAGTTGCAACGTCTGCGTTCCCGCCGGGGCGTTGATCGCCAAAGCGATATGTTCATTGGTGGAGTTTTCGTCCTTGAATCTGGGGCTGGTCGGGTCGGAACTCCAGCGCAGGATTTCGACCGGCGCCGCGCCATCGAACGAGGCCGTGATGACCGGCGACTGATCGTTGTAGGCCGGACCGTCGTCGCAGCACTCCGGTCGGAAGCTGGAATCGAATTGCAGAAATAGTTCACCTTCGAGAAAATCGGCAATGCTGAACGTGGGCGTCGCCATGTAGACGCTGTAGGTATTGTCGATGTTGGTGATGGGACGGTGCGGATCGTCGTCCCATTCATCGGGATCGGCGATGGCCACCACGCCGTGACCGCGGCTGAACTCCTTGCGGCGTTGATCGCCGGCCACCGTGGACCACCAGTCATTGTCAGCAAAACCCCAGCCGGCCCATTCGGTCACGCCGTCCAGATCGTCGCCTTGGTCGAAGCCCGGCACTTTCGAGTTGTCGGCGGTCCAACCAGCCGGCGGCACGTCCGTCCAAACACCGGTGTATACCGGCACAACCGGATCCGGCTGCTCATGTTCGTCGAGCGAGTCGCCGAGGGTCACGCTTTCGAAGTCCTCGTAGAAATAGTCGACTGCCCGAGCGCTATCGTTGCACATTGCCGCCCAGGTCGCAAATGTCAGGAGAATGAGGCATTGCTGAATGAGACGACGCATGTGCAAATCTCCAGTGCGGTAAATCGAAGTAGACGCCCAGGAAAGGCATGGGGAATCCCTGAACTCGGCGGCCGGTGCGCCCTGACTCTATCTACAGAGCGGCTGCGAGGCAAGAAAAAAGCGCGCTATAGAAAACTCTTCTTGATCGCACCCAGGCCGTGCGAATCGTCCGCTCACGCCCCGACAATTTTCGCCGAGCACTGTTTTTTCTCACAATGCTCATTTCTCGGCCGGCGCTTGTCTACGAAACGACTTGCGCGCAATACGGTCACCCGGTGGTGTGACAGGCTGTTGTCACTCACGGTGTCGCAGCAAGTTGCAATGCTTCTCGCGTCCATTATAAGCGGGGGCACTGGGCGCTCGCTTAACGACCGAATTCCGCGCCCCGTGCTGTAAGAAATAACTCGATGGCAACTGGCGCTGGAGGTTTGCGATGGCGCTCCGCGTGGAACGGGCAATGGTCTCCGCCGCACTGCCGGCGCGCTGGCAGATTGCGTTGCAGCGTTGGCGCGCGGGGATATCGCGCAGGCCTGACGTCGGGTGCCTGGATGGCGAAGTGGCCGTGATCGCGAAAGTGCGCGACGTGGAACGCTGGCACGCGTCGGCCGATCTGCGGCCGGGCGCGGTGCTCGGTAAGTCGCCCGACGGGAACGACTGGCTGATGACCGCGCGCGTCCCTTTGGCGCGGGTGGAAGCATTGCTGGCCGATCCGGGCGTATTGCAATTAGAGCCGGCGCAACCGCTGCGACCACTGCTCGACGAGGTCACCGTGGAACTCGGCGCGATGCCGGAACTGCTGCCGACGCGCGGCGCGGAGCGGCTCGGCGCCGGCGCCATCGTCGGCATCATCGACACGCCTTGCGATTGGCGACACGCTAATTTCGCCAGCAGTTCCGGGCGACCGCGCGTGGCTGCGTACTGGGATCAACAAGCTACGGCGCGCGCCGACCGCCGCGTACACTACGGCGCTGTTTGGGATCGCGGCGAATTATGGATGACGCGCGACGTCCCCGTGGACGATATGACTACGTTGAATTCGCACGGCACGCACATGCTCGACGTCGCCACGGGCAATGGTCGTGGCGGCAGCGCGGCCGGCGTAGCGCCACGAGCAGATATCGTCTACGTGGCGATGCCCCGCGCGGCGCGCCGCAATCGCTCGCGCGCCGCCGCAACCGTAGGGGATACGGTTCGTCTGCTGGAAGGTACGAAGTTCATCTTTGACCAGGCCGGCTCTGCGCCCTGTGCCGTAAACATCAGCCTGGGCACGAACGCTGGCCCGCACGACGGAACGACGCTCGTTGAGCAATCGCTCGACGCATTGTCGCTTGCCGCGCCGCGCCGCGCGATCCTCGTTGCGGCCGGCAACAACTATGCGGCGGATCAACATGCAGCGGGAACGGTGCGGCCGTCCTTGCCGTTTAATCTCGCGTGGCATGTCCCTTGCGGCGGACGCGTGCGGCATAGCCTGGAGGTCTGGTACCGCGCGGCGGACCGGTTCGACGTGGAACTGATCGCGCCGCGCGGCCGGGGCGCCTGCCGTGTCGCGCCAGGCGAGAACGCGTGTATCGTCGATGATCGTACGGGGAGGCTTCGCGCATTCGTTGCGCACGAAGCGTGCGCCGCGAACGGTGATCGCGCCGTCACGGTCTTTATCGAGCGCGGCGCGCCTGCCGGAGTGTGGACCGTGCGATTGCATCCTCGCCAAGTTCTCGACGGGCGGTTTCACGCTTGGATCGAACCCGGGGACGACGTGCGGCCGGTATTTATCAGTGCCATCGACCCGGGCAGCACGCTCAACAGTCTCGCCTGTGGGCGCGCGACGATCGCGGTCGGTGCTTATGATGCGCAGCGTCCTCATTTGCCGCTCGCCTGGTACGCGAGCGAGGGTCCAACCCGTGATGGCCGTCCCAAACCGGACGTGAGTGCGCCGGGGCATCGTGTTTGGGCGGCCAAAGCGGGGACCCGGGAAGCCTCGGTGGAATGCTCCGGCACCAGCCTGGCCGCGGCCGCTGCGACCGGCGTGGCAGCCCTGGTCCTGGCCGAGGCCGAGGCGGCTGGGGTCGCGCTTTCCGCCGACGCATTGACGCGTCTCCTGATCGAAACTTGTCGGAAACATCCGCCCAAAGACGGCTGGGACTCCCGCTATGGACACGGGCGAATCGACGCCGCGGCCGCGGTGGAACGCGTGCTCAGGCTTGGCGACCCGTCGGAAACTTCGCTCCGCGTCGCGAACTTGAACGGCTCGCAACGGTAACTCGACTGGGCAAGTTTCCGCGGGGGCCGTAATCTGACCCATATGTCACGGTTTGAAACGCGCGACCGCGCCCGCACCACGCAGAACGAAGGCCCGCAGGCGGCGTCCCAAGCCGTTCTGCAAACACAGGTCACTTGGCGTGAATGGCTCGGCCAGCGCACCTGGCCGTTGGCCATGCTGGCGGCGTTGGGGTCGTTTCTGGCGTTGCCGCCGGTCGGTTGGTGGCCGCTCGTTTTTTTGGCGCCAGCGCCGTGGCTCTGGCTGGCACGTGCGCCGAAGTTGCCCGGTTCGCATCCTTATCGCGCGCTGTGGTTGTCCGGCCTTGCTTTCTGGATGGGGACGCTTCACTGGCTGCGGCTCCCGCATCCGGCGACCAGCATCGGCTGGGTCGCGCTGGCGGCCTATTTGGCTTGCTACATTCCGGCGCTCGTGGCGCTCGTACGCGTCGCGGTACATCGTTATCGCGTGCCGCTCGCGCTTGCCGCGCCTGTGGTGTGGCTGGGGCTGGAGTTATTGCGCGGTCACCTGTTGACGGGCTTCACCATGGCCAGCCTCGGGCACGCGCCTTATCGCTGGCTGGAGTTCATTCAAATCGCCGACCTGTGCGGCGCGTATGGCGTCAGTGCGGCCGTGATGTTCTTCGCCGCGATCGTCGCGCGGATGGTTCCCTGCGACGGTGAACAACTGTCATGGAAGCCGATCGTGCCTGGTGCCATCGTGCTGGGCCTGATCCTCGGCTACGGCTACGCGCGCACCGCACAGTCGCCCACGCGCCCGGGTCCGAAGGTGGCGCTCATTCAAGGTTCGATCGACCCTTCGCTCAAGCACGATCCCGAGAAGCAAGCGGAAGTTTCCCGGCATTACTACGACCTCTCCGTCCAGGCCGTCGCGCAGGATGCTGATCTGGATCTGCTGGTCTGGCCGGAGACGATGTATCGCGGCATGTTGCTGGAACGCGCGCCCGGTTCGCCGCCCCCGGAGCAATTCAGCGAAGAACAATACGAGCGGCGACTTGAACAGAGCCGCGCCGCCATCAGTTCGCTGGCGCGGAATTTAAACGTACCGCTTTTACTGGGTGTCGATACCTTCGAGGTGAATGGCGAGGAGCACCGGAGCTTCAACTCGGCGCTATTCGTCGAACGCGACGGTCCGCTCGGCACGCGTTATGACAAGATGCACCCAGTGCTATTCGGGGAGTATATTCCTTTCGGAAAGCAATTCCCCTGGCTCTATCGCCTGACTCCCTTGGGCGGCGGGCTCACCGCGGGTGAAACGCCACAATACGGCCGCGCGGCCGGCGCGGTGATTGCACCCAACGTTTGCTATGAAACTGTCGTGCCGCATGTGATTTGCCGGCAAGTTCGGGAACTCGCCAGCGCAGGGCACGAACCGGACGTGCTGGTGAATATTACCAACGACGGTTGGTATCTTGGCTCCAGCGCGTTGGATCTCCATTTGATGTGTGGCGTGTTCCGCGCTGTGGAATGCCGGAAGCCGCTGTTGATTGCGGCCAACACTGGCTTCTCCGCGTCGATCGACTCGAACGGCCGCATCCTCGCACAAGGCCCGCGCCGCGCGACAGGCATCATCGTCGCCAACACGCTGCTCGACGACCGCGAAAGCCCGTATCTGCTGTGGGGCGACTACCCGGCGGGCGCATGCTTGGCCCTTTGCGCGCTGCTAGCCGTGCAAGGATTGCGGCGTAGGAATGACGAATTTCTAAATCTGAATGTCGAATCAAATCCGAATGACTGAATGTCGAATGCACTCTTAGCGTCTCGGCTTTTCATCATTCAAACATTTGAATTTGATTCGACATTCAGATTTAGAAATTCGACATTTCCCTCATCCCCCGTACCCGCTGTAGCGTTTCACGCCGAAGTGGAACATCAGCCGGCAGGTGATGAAGAGCCCCACGACCCAGGCGGCTTGAATCCACAGTCCTTGCACGAGCGCGTCGCCTTGAACTTTGCCGAGGAAGACCGCCGACGGGAAATAGGCCAGGTACTGCAACGGCATCGCGCGGACCGCGGTTCCCCACGCGCCGGGTAGAAAATCAATCGGGAACATGTGGCCCGAGAAGAAGAAGCTGAACAGCATGAAGATGAAGACGAGCGAACTGACTTCCAGGAACCAGAAGCCGACCATGCCCATCGCCGCTTCGAGCAGGAAGCCCAGCAGAAACGACATCATCAGCGAGGCCGCGAAGGCCGCCAGCGTCGTGGCGTCCGGCCAGCCAGCCGTGAAGTAGCCGCGGCAGAGATAGAACACCAGCCCGAACGGCAGAATCGCGGTCGCGTAGTAAATCAACTTGTGCGCGACGCGCCCCAAGAGTAGGAAGCCGAGCATGTCGATCGGCTGCACGAGGAATTTCTTCACTTCGCCGTTGCGAATCTGCAAGGCAATCCCCGACGCCAACCCCGGCATGCTGGAAAACGCCCGGCTGACCATCGTCAGCAGGTAATAGGCGATCATGTCGGAGTACTTGTAGCCGGCCAATTCATCGCCGGATTGATTCGCGCCCATCGAGGCGAAGATCGCCCCCCACAGAAAAATCTGCGTCACGATCGGCAAGAACCGCATCAACGTGCCGAGCGCAAAATCGCCGCGATAGACGAGACGCTCGGCAATGGCCAGACGCAAGACGGTCCACCAGGTTTGAAGTTGAGTAGCGGGCATGGGGAGGCGGCGGAGGAGTAAAAGAGCAAAGAAGTAAAGTAAGTGCCGGTGCGATGCCTTATTTGACAACTTGACCGATCGGAGGTGCCACTTTTCAATGGCCACTCAGTTGCCGTCAGCCTGTTCTTCCTCGAAGCGGTCAACGTTTTCATTGAGGCACAGCCAATAAGCGAACAAAACATCGTGTCCACCGGCCGCTGCCACTACTGCAAGGGCCCGCTGAATTCGTTCCTGTTCGCTTCCTTTCCAAGCCACGAACTCCACATAGTCTTTGCCCGCCAATTGTGTGCGATTTGCGTTTCCAATCTGCACTTTTTTCGTTTCAAGAAGTTCCGTCAAGACCTGTTGAAGGCGTTGACTTGAGCAAGGTCGCACATTCTCCATAAGTTCGATTCCTTGAACTAGCCACCCGTGATGAATCAAGTCATCTTTGAGCTCGTCAAGGATTTGCGTCCCTATTTCGGACAAGCCATGTTGCATATCGCAAACCTCGATACATTCCCGCTTGCCGTCACTTTTCCAAATGCACCATCACCAGCGCCAAATCCGCTGGCGTGATTCCGGAGATACGGCTCGCCTGCGCGAGACTTGCTGGCTGAATCCTTGAGAGCTTTTCTCGGGCTTCCATGCGCAGTTGCTGAATGGAATAGAAGTCGAACGTCGCGGGAATGCGCTTCTCGGCCAGACGATGTTGCTTTTCCACGTCCAGGCGTTGTCGTTCCAAATAGCCTGAGTACTTGGTGTCGTTGACGACTTGCTCGGCGACTTCGGCAGACACCTCCGCCAGTTCCGGCAAGCGCTCGATCACTTCGGCCCACGTGGTTTCCGTGCGCAACAAAAACTGCGCGAGCGCCGCGTGTTCATACCGCGTGGATTGCAGCAGTGCTTCGACTCGGGCAATCTCCGCCTCCTTGGTCTCCCAACGCGCGATACGCGCAGGTTCCACGCAGCCGGCGGCCCGGCCTGCGCCGGTGAGTCGCCGATCTGCGTTGTCGTGTCGCAGCGCGAGGCGAAACTCCGCGCGGCTCGTGAACATCCGGTACGGCTCGTCGACGCCCTTGGTGACCAGATCGTCGATCAACACGCCGATATACGCCTGCTCACGCCCAAGGATGAATGGCTCGCGCCCCGCCACGGCGAGCGCCGCGTTGACGCCGGCCATCAAGCCTTGCGCACCGGCTTCCTCATACCCGGTGGTGCCGTTGATCTGCCCGGCCAGATACAGCCCTTTCACGCGCTTCGCTTCGAGCGCCGGCGTCAATTGCTCCGGTGGGCAGTAGTCGTACTCGACCGCGTAGCCATAGCGCATAATCTCGGCACGCTCGAGGCCGGGAATGAGTTTCAACATCCCGTCCTGCACGTCGCGCGGCAGGCTGGTGGAAATGCCGTTTACGTAGTATTCCCAGGTATTGCGCCCTTCTGGCTCCAGGAACAGTTGATGCTGTTCCTTGTCAGCGAAGCGCACCACTTTGTCCTCGATCGAAGGACAATAGCGCGGGCCGCGCGAATTGATCTGCCCGGAGTACATCGGCGCGCGGTGCAGATTCGCGCGGATCAAGGCATGCACCGCTTCGTTCGTATGCGTGATCCAGCAGGGAACTTGCTCGCCGGAGATGCGCTCGTTCAGGAACGAAAACGGCCGCGGATCGTCGTCGCCGGGCTGCAATTCGGTGCGGGAGAAATCGATCGTCCGCCCGTTGAGCCGCGCCGGCGTGCCGGTTTTGAAGCGACGGACTTCGAAGCCCAGCCGATGCAACGCGCCACTGATGCCCGAGGTCGTCCCTTCCCCGGCGCGGCCGCCGGGCGTTTTCGCCTCGCCGGTGTGCATCAGCGCTTGCAAAAACGTCCCCGTTGTGAGGACGACAGCGCGAGCGTGATACTCGGCGTCACCGCGGACGCGGACGCCGTGAATGCGCGGCTGGGCGTCGTCCACCAGCAGATCTTCGACGATCTCCTGCCGCAGCGATACGCCAGGCTGCGATTCGACGACGCGCTTGATCTCCAGTTGGTAGGCCTTCTTGTCCGCCTGGGCTCGAGGGCTGTGCATCGCCGGGCCTTTGCGGCGATTGAGCAGGCGGAACTGAATGCCCGTGGCGTCGATCGCCCGGCCCATGGCGCCGCCGAGCGCGTCGATTTCCCGGACGATTTGCCCTTTGGCCACGCCGCCGATGGCCGGATTGCAGCTCATCTGGCCGACGGTATCGAGGTTGGTCGTCAGCAGGGCGACGGAGGCCCCCATCCGCGCGGCGGCCAGCGCCGCCTCGGTGCCGGCATGTCCGGCGCCAATGACGAGGACGTCGAATTCGTAGATACAGGGGGACATCGCCGCTTATCTTACCCCGAATGCCGTCGGTCGACAGGCCGCGCAAGACAGCGCCGGCCATGAGGAGTCGCCCTGCCGCGGTCGTGTCGCTGGATTAGAATGGACGGCGCTTCCGATTGGTTCGCTGTCCACTTTGATTCACCACCAGGGGCGATCTCGCCTTATGTCTCACAGAATTCTGATCGCTATTGCCCTCTTTGTATTTTGCGGCGGCCGCCAGGCTTTCGGCCACGGCGACCCGATTATTGTCACCGCGTCCAACGGCGCGTTGACCACGAACGGCAATATCTTCACCTCGGAATTCGAACCGCTGGGCGGGCTTCGGCTAACGAACGTCCCGGGCTTTGAGTTTCTCGGCTTTCAATTCGGCGATGAAGCCCGGTTCGAGATCGTCGACCACCTTTGGTACTGGAACGAGACCACGGAGTTGACGCCGGCCGACGAAGAACTGGAGTTTATTGTCGAGAGTAATGCCTCGCCGTTTCCGCAAGTGAAAGTCAGCCACAACCCGGACCATGTGCCCGGCGAAAATCAGTTCGTACCGGGCTTCCTTTTGGAGACCATCGACGGGCAATCGCCCGAGCACCAGCATTTGCTGTCGTACTTGTTCGAAGAGAGCAACATCCCGGACGGCGCCTACGGCATCATGTTGCGCGTGCAGTCGGAAGGGTACTTACCGACCGACCCGTTTCTGATCGCATTTAACGATGACATCGGGGGCCTGGCGTTTCTCGACGGCGTCGCCGCCATTTCCGAAGCCGCGTTCTTCGAACCGGGGACCGGCATTCCCGGAGATTTCAATGCCGATCAGTTGGTCAACGCCACGGATATTGATCTCTTGTTCGCCCATCGCGGCAGCGACGAACCGGAAATTTACGATCTGGTTCCGGACAGCACGATCGACGACTTGGACGCCGCCTACTGGGTCGAGGAGATTGTCGGCACGCGCTTTGGCGACGTGAACCTGGATGGCGAAATCAACATCGCCGATCTGAATCTCGTCCGCAACAACTTCGGCAGCGCCGGCGGCTGGGCCATCGGCGACAACGACGGCAGCGGCGACGTCGGCGTGACGGACTTGAACTTCGTGCGCAATCAATTCGGCTTCAAGGCCGCCGGGTCGCCGGTGCCGGAGCCGGCCACGATCGGACTCGCGGCAAGTCTGCTGCCGATGATCCTAGTACTGCGCAAACACGCGTAGGGCGGGCCGCGCGAGGGTTGGACGGGTTGTATGGGGAGCGCTCGCGCGACGGTAGCGCAGTTGTTCTCGAAAAACTAAGGCCCGCCGCATTGAGCCCGGCGGGCCTTACATTTGGAGTTCAAGGCGATAGTTCTTGAGCAGCGACCGGTACGATCGCTGCGCTTTGCTCGCGCGCGGCCCGCCCTACACCGTATTTGTCGCAGGCGCCTCGAGCGGGCACCTAAAACGGACTATCGTGAATAATCTCCGCCCCTTTGGGACTGCCCGAGCGGGTTGAGAGCTTGTTCATCACGTCCGGGTCGATGGTTTCCCAGATGAAGCGGACGCCGCCGTCACAGCAAAGGAAGTTGGCGCCGCCGGGATGGCGGCTGCCGAACGACTCGGAGAAGCTCAGCTCTTCATCGGAGTCGAGAATTTCTTTCTCGATGTTGAAGCCATCCTTGAAGGTGGTGCCGAGCACGTAGCCGGGCCCCGCGGCGAATTTACCGATGTTCTGGCGATCGACCAGTTTCGAGTCCGGCGGCACGCCGAGCCAGACCGGGCTGGACCAATGGAAGGCCCGTTCGCCAGCGGCCAGGGTTTGCGAAAAGCCGTCGCGAATCTGCTTCGGTGTGATCGCCCGGTTGCGGCCGAAGACGCCGTCGAAGTAATCGCGACAGGTCTTGCACGTTGGCCGCACGGACCCGGCGCTGCCGATGTAGTTGGACGCCGCCATCCGGCAGATCGCGTCGCCGGAAGGCTTGCGCGGGATTTCCACGTCGTTTTGAAACTCGCCATCCGAGGGACAGACGAATAAGGCGAGCGACGTCATCCGCACGCCCTCGTTCGCCGTATCGGCGATCGGCTTGTCGTGGCGGATGCCCTTAAACAGTTGCTGTTGCTCCACAAACGGCAACAGCATCGAGCACCACGACCAGCCCGGACCGTCGTCGTCGTGGTCGTCCCGCACTTCCGAGATATATCCGGGCGGAAAACAGCCCTTGGCAGTCAGATAGTTGTGCAGTCCCACGCCGAGTTGCCGCAGATTACTGCCACAGTTCGACCGTCGCGCGGCCTCTCGAGCCATGCCCAGGGCGGGCAACAGCAGCGCAATCAACACGCCGATCACGGCGATGGCGACTAACAGCTCGACCAGCGTAAACGCCTTGCGATCGTGTTTGCCCATCATGCGTGCTGCTCCCTTGCCACCCGGGCGGCGGACGAACAAAGACGTCCGGCGCATGGAGGTAGGCGAAGGGTACTCGCCGGGCTGGCCTGGAGCAACGCGAATTCAGCGACTTCAAGATGGGACGGGATCGAGCGCCGCTAAGCCCAGGGAAGGCCTACGGAGCGTTTTCCATCGGCTACGACTCCGAGGGCCTTCCCTGGCTTTTTTTGCCAAACCAAGCTCGTTGGTCGAGCGCCGTTATTTCTTCTTCTTGCTCGCCGCCTTCTTCGCCGGCTTCTTGGCCTTGGGCGCGCTTGGGGCGGACTTCTTGCCGAAGATTTTTTCCCAGTTCTTCGTGAACTCCGGACTCGCGCCGGAACGGACGATCGGACCACTCATAGCGACTCGATGGCTTTCGTTGTGATGGTGTCGAAAGGGGTTGCTGGCGGACGATGGAGCCCGCAAGCGGTCATTCTAGGCGCAGGCCGTAGGTATACAAGCGCATCGGCATCGCGACGCTCGCCGGATGGGCGCTGACGTGCAACCGGTGCTGGGACGGACTATACTTTGGCGCATGCGGACGGAGTTCATTTGAGTTCCATGAATCGGCGCGCACTTGACTGGCGGGAGAGCATTCGATGATGTTTCAAAATGTGGCTCGGCGAAGTTGGCTGCTCTTGAGCGCCTTGGTCCTCGGCACGCTGTGGCCGGCGGCGGTGCAGGCCCAGGAAACGCCGGCGATTTCGCAATATCGTCGTTGGGTCACTGGCACGTCCTTTTCGCCCGATGGTGCGAAGTTGGCCACGGTTGGCGGCGAGTCGCTGCTCTATCGCCCTGGCGACGTGACGCTCTGGGATCCGAAGTCCGGCCAGCAATTGGCCAGCTTCGCCGGACATCCGACCTGCGTCTGGTGCGTGGCGTTTTCGCCGGACGGCACTCTCCTTGCGACGGGCGGCTACGATGGCACGGTGAAAATCTGGGACGTCGCCGCCGCACAGGAGAAGGCTTCAATCGCCGCGCATAAGAAC
>ENA-ORBV01009857-ORBV01009857.1-microbial-mat-metagenome-genome-assembly--contig:-NODE-9857-length-15492-cov-5.225170_pt1 | contig 15492 bp, 13 predicted proteins | sample MGYA00237777_ERZ505514 | MGnify/ENA primary metagenome ERZ505514 (study PRJEB26160, sample SAMN06269048) | microbial mat metagenome | isolation source: Oligotrophic lake microbial mat | place... | reverse complement strand
CGTGTCAGCAGTGACTGCGCTGTCTTCCTCGATAAGTAATCCATCCGCTGTATAGGTTCCGATGGTATACGTCCCACCAATACCAGCGGTTGCCGTATTTACGATCCCTGAGATAGTGCATGTCTGAGCACCCGCGGTTTCCGCTGTTCCTCCGCTGCGCGTGATAATAACCGTTGTACCCGTAACCGAGGTTCCAAAAGCTCCGTCCATGCTAGAACAGGTGGCTCCAGAAGCACCAGAGGTATTGAAGGCGGTGGAATAAGTGATCCGGATGCTTCCATTTGCTGGAATACCCAACGCTTGTGTAAAAATAATGGTATTAGCGGAATTAGCACTGACGATTAATGAGGCTGGTTGAACATTTGTCGATGTTAAGATTCCTGATGCAGAGAACGTATCACCTGCAATCGCCGTATTCTCATCGATAGTGATATCGCCAAATGTTTTTGTTCTAAGCGTGTAAGCGCCACCCGCGCCAGCGGACAGGGGATTACGAACATTCGGAATCAAACAGCTGAAAGAAGGGTTGGCTGAAGTAACCGATCCACCGCTTCTCAAGCCCGTAATCGTTTGTCCTGAAATCGAGAATGAAACACTACCCGTTAAGCCAGTACAAGAAATTGTGCTGGTAGAAACGCCTCCAAGGTAAAATCCAGCAGGGAATGAGATATCAAATTTCCCATCAGAAGGAAGAGGATTCGTGGCATTGATAATCGTCGTAACAGTTCCCGTGGCACTCGTTAAGAGCGTATCCGGCTCAACGTTTCCAGCGAGAGTGCCAGCTAGCAGGGTGTCAGAAGGCACGCTTGCGGAAGAGATCAGTGTGCCAAGAGAGTCTCTTAGTGCGAGGCTATAGGCGCCTGTTGATCCGCTCACTGTCCGATTTTTAATGGATGAAACAGTACACGAGATCGTTCCATTGGCCGTACCGGTAGAATTCCCAAGGCGAGTAATGATAAGACTGCCAGTACCGGATGCGCTAACGGCGACACCTCCACCAATACCAGTACAGTTCACGCTGGTTGCTCCACCAGTCAAAAAATCGGAAGGAAAATCGGCGTGAATGGTGGCATCGCTCGGCATGCCATTCGCAAACCCAAAGAGAATAGTCGCGGTTGTTGTCGCTCCTACCGCAAGGCTAAGCGGCTCAATGTTTGATCCTGTTAATGCTCCCGGAATAGTGATTATATCGGCAGTTGGAACATCATTTCCAATGATCACACCCGTCTTATCGAGGACACGTAACGTATATGTTCCTGTTGAACCTGTTGCAGATGGATTCTTGATTCCGTTCACATGACAGGTTTTTACCCCTGTACCAACAGTCGTTCCTGTTCCGTCGCGAGTAATTATAAGGCTTTGACCACTCGTACTCATGGTGAAACCGCCGTCAAAGCCAGTACAAGTAGTACTTGTAACTCCCGTTAGATCATATCCAGCTCCATAAACAACCAAGAGTGAAGACTGCTGAGGGATGTTTACGCTCGTCGTAAAATTAATATCTTGATCCGTCTTAACTCTTTGCACGAGGCTGACGGGTTGAACATTGGTACCCGTAAGCGTAACGGGAGCGATATACGTATCGCTCGCAATCGCTGCCCAGTCGATAGGCGTCATCGCCGCATTCGTGGTCGTGACATTATAAAAGCCGCTTACTCCAGCGCTGCTTCGATTACGGACATCGTTAAGAGTGCACTCGACGGCAATGCCCGCAGTTGAAGTAGTTCCTCCAGAGCGAGTTAGAATGACCTGTCTCGTACCAGTCGTCGTTACGATGCTTCCGTCAAAACCGCTGCAAGTTGCACTATTTGTAGCAGCCGTAGAAAAACCGTTGTTATACGTAATTAATATTTTTCCATTCGGTGGGATAGGATTTGCTGTCGTGAACTGAACAGTATGTATCTGTGTGGAGCTTGAAACAAGGTTTTCCGGGGTAATGTCTGTCGAGGATAGTGTTCCAGGGGTGAGTACGATGGACGGAACCGTCACATTGCTCTCTATGGTATTCCCTGGAGCCGTCTCATCCAAAATCGTAATAGAAAACGTTCCAGTGGAACCAGAGATTGTTCTATTTTTTATACCGGTAATGATACAGGATTCAGCACCTGCGAGGTCACCAGTCGTAAGTGCCGTGATAACCGTGACAGAATTGGTTGTGGTAGAGAAGGTTTCCGTACCAACGATGCTCGCGCAAACCACACTACTTACTTGATTCGTTGCAAAATCAGATGGAAAAGTAATCTTAATTTGAGCGCCAATAGGGGTAGTGGTTGAATGAGTGTATGTGACAGTTGCGTTGGTGGTCGCGCCTGCCACGGAGGAGGTAAGAGCTACGCCTGTTGAAGAGAGCGTCGGCGAACTATAAAACGTGTTACCAGGTACCGTGCTGCTTGCATCTGTGACATTGCCAAGCGCGTCTTGCGTTGAAAGCGAATAATTACCGCCAAAGCCTGCAGATGGTGATTTTATGCCGCTGACAAGACAGGTCTCAGCGCCGGCAGTTTGATTGGTTCCCGTACCGTCTCTTACAAGGTTGATTGTTTGACCAGCCCGAACCAGTGAGAACCCGCCATCCATAGAGGTACAGGTTGGATCATGTGCGCCGCTAACATCAAATCCTGCAGGGTAAGTCAGTGAAATCCTGCCATCGGTTGTGAGAACATTAATATTTGTAAAAGAGATCGTGTGACGCGCGACCGTGCCTGCAACCTGATTTTCCGGGGTAATTCTGGCAACACTAAACGTCCCTGTCGTAGCGATGATGTCTGTTGCTACTGCTGCATCTTGATCGAGTATGGTGTCGGAGGCGTTTGTGATCTGAATCGTGTAAGTACCTGCGCTGCCTGCAGATGTTGGATTAGATATCCCGTTAATCGTACACGTTTGCGCACCAACAGGCTCTGTCGTTCCTGTTCCATCGCGTGTGATGGTCACGGTCTGTCCAGAGACACTCGTAGAAAATCCTCCGTTCATTGTGGAGCAGGTTCCATTGGATGCAGAAGCAACATTATACCCAGCAGGGAACACAGCTTTTACTTTTCCCGTAGCCGGAAGACTGGCCACGATTGTGAACGTCAAGGTTACGGTTGTGCGGTTAGAAACAACGAGGTTAGCCGGTTGCACATTGGTGACAGACATGGCCAAAACCAACATCGGGAAAGCTAGCCAAGAGACGAGTGCGCCTGCTACCAGGGACAGCCTCAAAAAGATCGATTTCATGTATAAAACCCTAGCATAGAAGAACCCTGGAATCTATATCTGAGTCCTCTAACCAGACATCTGTTTAAATCGATACTGATAAAGCCATTCACGAATACGAGGCACGAGGCTTGTTTTAATCGTAAATAGGCGCAAATCTAAGAACCCGGTATTTCCCAAACTGATCAGGTTGCCTCGATTCGTATATTGAAAGTGAATCGGTGGAAGATCTTGGCAGGCTCTGGCAGCATTTTCCGCAAGACAAAGGCCCATAGGCATCGCCGTTTGGGCATTCTTTGGGATAATGACATTTGACTCCTTATAGTTAGCCGCATCTCCACCAGAAAAGACCATGGGTTCAATAGAGAGGCTGCGGTCGATCGCATACCCTGCACGGTCACCAACCACAGCGGGTTCCATCGGTATGAGATTGGCTTCAATGCCAGCACACCAAATAACGATCTGTGAAGGAACAATGGAACCCTTACTTGTCATCACCTGTGTTGCTGAAACTTCGGATACAGGTTCACCCAAATACACTCGGTATCCCTGTACGCCAAGTTCACGCATGGTGCCGTCCACAATACCGTTTGGAAAACCAGGGAGGATCTGAGGCCCACCTTGCACGAGGCTAAAGGCGGCTGTTTTATAAAGCTCGAGCTTTCCTAGTTTTTCACATCGCTGTTTAAGGTAACCTCGTAACGCAAAAAGGCTTTCAATGCCACTCGGTCCCGCTCCAACGATAACGACACTCGGCGCAACTCCCGCTGAAAGAAGGGAGTCGATCTTTTGGTGGATTGTCACTACATCATCTGCTGTTTTAAGTGGGAATGTATAGTCCTTTGCGCCCGGAATGTTGTAATAGGCAGTTTTTGCCCCCGGACAATCGATCAAGCAGTCATAGCCGATCGTATGCATTCCCTGGGCATCCGTTATCTCGACCATCTTGCTTTTACGGTCGATCCGACTCGCTGTTCCATGAATGAAAGTAAATCCATCCTTTTGAGCGGCATCCGCAAAGTCGATTGTATAGTCCTTCGGTTGTTTGGTTCCTGCTAAACCATCGATAAGCCAAGGAGAGAATGTAAACTGATCGCGGCTATCCACAAGAATAACCTTGAATCCGTTAGGGCGCTTGGCAAGATTGCGGGTCGCGCGTAAGCCAGCAAATCCTCCACCAATAACAACAATGCGTTTTGACATGTGGTGGAGTATAGCAGTTATGAAGCGTTATTTCTTGAAAAATACTCGTTGGCCCGTTGCAAACTTTCAAAGGTTCCAGCATCGGTCCAATAGCCGCGTACGGGGCGAGCTACCAACTGTCGCTTCTGTAAATAGACATTATTCACATCAACGATTTCAAGTTCACCTCTCCCCGAAGGTTTCAGGATTTTAATGATGTCAAAGACCGAGCTGTCATAAATATAGAGTCCGGCTTGAGCAAAATTTGTTTTTGGATTCTTGGGTTTTTCTTCAATCGACAGAACATTTCCCATGGAATCAACTTCAACTACGCCAAAGCGATGAGCGTCAGGGACCGATTTATAGAACGTAACAGCGCCGCTCTGGAATGAGCTAATCGGCGCGCTGAAATTATCTTCAAAAATATTATCGCCAAGAATGACCGTGACATGATCTTGTCCCACAAAATCTTCTGCCAATGCCAATGCGTGTGGAATGCCTCCCGCTTCATCCTGAACGCGATATGTCAGTCTGCATCCGAGCTTGGAACCAGAGCCCAACAAATTCATAAAATGCCCGGCATGATCTGGTCCGGTTACAATCAAAATTTCACGAATGCCAGCATCGAGAAGTGTTTGTAATGGATAGAGAACCATTTGCTTGTCTGCGACGGGAAGCAGATGCTTGTTGGTAATATTCGTGAGTGGCGCAAGGCGCGTTCCTTTTCCTCCGGCAAGAATAACGCCCTTCATTCTTGGGACGTACGTATCGCGTAGCCCATAGCTCGTAGCAGGTGCTTTCAAAAAACTCGGCGTTGATGCTGCATGTTGCGTACTACGTGCTACATGCTGTGCGTATTTCATCATCGTATCGCGCAAAGCCACATCAATCGGGCGCATCTCAATACCGAGCGCGCGCATTCGTTCACTCTGCATGATGTTGTTTGAACGTTTCTTGGTTGCCAAACCTTTTGAGACAAGATCTTCTTCACGAATCCACTCGGTCTGATGATTCGGATCAACAAGTTCACGATACAAGCTCATCAAATCACGATGGCGCATGATTCCAGGATTCACCGCATGAAAAATGCCGGTCGCTTTGCGTTGGATAAGTTGATAGCAAGCGTCAACCAAGTCTTTAATCACGGTCACGCTATTCTCAACGTCGATCACTTGCTTGTATTTGGCGAGTTTGTCGATGAGATTCCGCTCGCCTGGTCTGTCGTCAATCGGCATGCGTAGACGCACGATAGAAACATTTGGATATGTCATGAGCGGAAGCTCGGCGGCGTACTTGGCGCGTGAGTACGTTGCGCTTGGATTGGCATGATCGTCCTCCGTCCAACCACGTGGATCAGGGGATTGTCCGTAAAAGACACAGCCGCTGGAAAGATGGAGGAGATAGATCCCGCGTTCCTGACAGGCCTCGGCCAAAACCAAAGTACCAATCACGTTATCGTGCATGGTCTCCACCTGATGCGTCTCGCACCAGTCGACATTTGGCCGGCCTGTCCGGCCTGCGGCGTTCACAATCGCATCCGGCTTATGCTCATCGATTGCTTTAAGCACAGCAGCTTTATCGTCGATACGCGCATCCGTTCCGACAGCCTCTGCCCATGTCTCAAGCATGCGCCCGCCAATAAAGCCTTTTGATCCAAAAACAAGGATTTTCATACTATTATATACCTTCGTCTTACACGAAAAACACCGACATTTCGAGTTATGTGTCAACCATAGGACTTCTGCTTTAATTTACCAACGGCTTCCACCAAGATTCATTGTTTTTATACCACTCAACTGTTTCTGCTAATCCTTGTTCGAATGTTTTTGCCGGCTCCCATCCAAGTTCATTTTTCGCTTTGCTTGAATCGATCGCATAGCGCCGATCATGTCCTTTTCGATCTTCAACATATTTGATCAGCGATTCCGGTTGGCCTGTTAGTTCAAGAATCTTTTTTACTACATCGATATTATGTCTCTCCGCATTTCCTCCCAAACAATACGTCTCACCAATTTCCCCTTTCGATAACACAGCTTCAATTCCGGCACAGTGATCCTCGACATGAATCCAATCACGAATGTTCATGCCATCGCCATACACTGGCAACGGAATATCGCGCAAAGCATTCGTAATCATGAGCGGAATCAGCTTTTCCGGAAAGTGATATGGCCCATAATTATTGGAGCAATTAGAGATCGTGATCGGCAATCCATGCGTATGGAAATACGACCGTACAATATGATCGCTCGCCGCCTTTGATGCCGAGTACGGACTGCGCGGATCATACGGCGTGTCCTCATGAAACTTTTCTGTTGAGTTGATATTCAGCGATCCAAAAACTTCATCCGTAGAAATATGATGAAAACGTTTGACCTGCTCTCCGCGACGTCGAAATTCTTCTAGTAGCGTATGTGTTCCAAGGATATTTGTTTCTAAAAAAATACGCGCTCCATCAATCGATCGATCGACATGCGACTCCGCCGCAAAGTGAACAACAACATCAACGTCGTTCATCGCTTTTTCCACGGTCGCGATATCTCGAATATCGCCATGGATAAATGTGTGACGCGTTCCATCAATAGCGTCCAGATTTCTCGGGTTACCAGCATAGGTCAGAGCATCCAGATTGGTAATTGTATCCTCTGGATGATTGGCAAGCCAATATCTCACAAAGTTTGATCCGATAAATCCCGCGCCTCCAGTTACAAGCAAATGCATACCATGGCATTTTTCATGAAGATTGACGACTTGTCCAAGCGTGCTACGGTTACAGGCGATTTATGGCCCAATTAAGCCAAAAACAGTTAGCCGTAATTATTGTCGGCTGGAACGTAAAGGACGTGTTATTGAAGAACTTGGAACGCCTCATGCAAAGCCAAGGCGTCGATTTTGAAACCATTATCGTCGATAATCATTCCAAAGACGGAACCGTTGAAGCAGTCCAATCCGCTTTCCCACAAGTGAAGTTGATCTCCAACCCAGAAAATCTTGGTTTCTCTAAAGCTTGTAATCAAGGAATAGAAGCGTCCAATTCTCGTCACATCCTTCTGTTGAATCCCGACATGCTGGTCGAGACGGATGCTCTCGCTAAGACTGTTGCCTACCTCGATGCACACCCGGACGTTGCTGTCGTGAGCGGTAAGCTGCTCGGTAATCACGATAAACTGATTCATCACTTCCGACGTTTCCCAGCTATCAGCGACCAGCTCGTTGTTATGTTGAAGCTTGGAAAAATCTTCCCGCGTTTACTCGATAAATATCACGCCAAAGATTTGGATCCTAATAAAGAACAGCAAGTCGATACGGTAAGAGGTTCCTACTTTGCGATCAACCGCACAGCTCTTGATGCGCTCGGAGTATTGGATGAGCGATATTTTATTTGGTTTGAAGAGGTTGATTATTGTAAGCGCGCGCATGCTCGCAAAATGCGTGTGATGTATGTTCCATCAATCGTCGCGCATGATTTGATTGGTGAAAGTTTTAAACAACGTCATCTGTTCTGGAAGCAAACGCATTTCATGCGCTCGATGTTGTCCTACTTTGAAAAGTGGCATCCGGGTTGGCGCGTCTGGCTGATTATAATCGCCCGCCCAGGTGTACTTATTGCGGCAAAAGTCGCGGATTTATTGATGTATTGATATGTCACGAGTTGCTGTACAAGTGATTCTCTACAAGAGCTCGGGACATCTCGAACCTCTTTTGGATTCATTAAAGTCACAGACATTTCATGACGTACGATATTTTTTTTACGATAATTCCATCGATGCTTTGGAGTCGGAGCGTTCACAGCGCATGATCGAGTCTGCCGGAATCGAGCATGAATATATTATAGGAACAAAAAATATCGGTTTTGCCGGAGGTCACATGGAAATGTTTGCGATGCACTCGTCTCCGTTTGTCATGCTCTTGAATGACGACGCTAAACTCGATGCGGATTACATGACGCAAGTCATGAATCGAATTGAATCTGACGATCGCATCGCGAGTGTCACCGGCCTCGTGTATCGCTTGGACGGAAAAACGATCGACACAACCGGACTTGATTACAGGTGTCTCGCGCGCGTCGTAGATCGCCAAGTCAAAACCGAGTCAGGAGAAGTTTTTGGGGTCTCAGGTGCCGTTGGTTTGTACCGTCGCTCCGCCATAGAAAAAGCTGGAGGTTTATTTGATCCAACATGGTTCATGTACAAAGAAGACGTTGATTTAGCGATTCGTCTCCGTCGCGCAGGATTCATTGCATGGTTTGAGCCTCGTGCGATTGCATGGCATAAGCGTGGACTAAAAGCAGAAGGAAAAGGCTTTATTACGCGACTGCTGGAAGAGAGAAAACGTCCGGTATTGCTACGTAAACACGCCTATATCAATCAGCATCACCTCTATACCCTGCACGCACATCCAGATCTCGGTTTTGATGACTTTTTGCTATCGCTCATTCAGGAGCTGGGCCGTACTTTTCTGGTTTTTCTAACCTCACCAATTGTTTGGATGAGCGTAGTTTGGTCTCTAGCAAAATCTTTTTCCTGCATGTGGGCCAAACGCCGTGAACTGGAAGCCCTAGGTCTCCCGCATACCCGCATGCGCATATGAGTATTCCAAAAGTTGGCATTATTTACTTGGCCTTCCCGACCAAGAATTGGCAGCGCGACATGGATCGCGCGTTACGCTCTTTTGAATCCATCGATTATCCGCGTGAAAGCCTCGAGCTGATTCTCATCGAGCCAGAGAAAACATCACCTCGTGTAAAAGAGTGGTTCGATGCAAACTGGGCGCAAAGTCCAAAGCTCCCTCGCGTACATTATATTTTTAATCGCGATGAAAATATCGGCTTTGCAGAAAATAATAATGTCGGTTTACAAAAAGCGCGCGAGTTAGGTTGCGACTACATTCATCTGACCAATGAAGACACGGACGTCGATTCCAGCTATTTGAAATACGCCGTTGAATGCGCGGAGTCAGACGCAAAGATCGGCGCGGTTCAATCGCTTATTCTTCTGGGTGATGATCGAGAACGCATCAACTCTTCAGGTAATTCCTTCCATTTCCTCGGTTTTGGATATTCTAACGATTATCGCGTCGATCGATCGCATGCAAAAACAGGGGAGATCGGTTATGCATCCGGAGCAGCAACGCTCGTCCGTGTATCCGCGCTAGGAAATCGTCCACTCTTCGACAAAAAACTTTTCATGTATCACGAGGATACAGATCTCTCACTAGATCTTAAATCGCGCGGATACAAAATCGTTGTTGAACCTCGCTCTATCGTCTGGCACTATTACGAATTTGGTAAAAATAAAATCAACTATTGTTGGATGGAACGCAATCGTTGGGTATTGATATTGTCTTATTATCGGCTATGGACACTATTCCTTGTTGCTCCGATCGCATTCGTAATGGACGTAGCGTTATCACTCTTCGCAATTAAAAACGGTTGGTTCGACATGAAGTGGAAGCAAATCAAAGAATGGCTTGATCCAGCCTTTTGGCGATGGATACGCGCCCGCCGTCGCATGATTGCATCCTCGCGAACCGTGGGTGATCGCGAGCTACTTCGATTAGCCGTGGCAGACATACGTTTTCAAGAAGAGCATGTCCGCAATCCCGTGCTCGAGTACATCGGAAATCCAGTGATGCGGTTTTATTGGGCAGTCATAAGACAACTCATCATTTAACAGTATGACAAACCCCGCTGACATTCATATCAGCGGGGTTTTTAGTTTTAGTTCTTCGTGGCGTCAAGTGTCGGCCTCAACTCGAGCAATGCGCTCTCATCGAGCAGCTCAGCCGCCTTGATGATGATCGGAAGGAACTATTGAAGGAACGGGCGGAAGTCGAGCGGTTCCGCAAGAGGGATCTCCAAGCCCTCTGTTCTTGTCTCAAGAGTGCGCTCGTCTGCGTCATAGTCACCCATAGCGATATCGATGCTTACACCGTCATGCTCCATATCCCGACAGGCGACGAGCAGTTTCTTCAGACTCGAGATATTGATCTGCCCTCGATTTGATGAACACGAGTGGTCATCAGAAGTGCCGTACTCACTGCCCAACACGATCCCACTCTCACCGATTTGAATGAAGAGCGTGAAGGTGAAGCCCGCCTTCTCATCTAGCAGAGTCCGACTGAACTCGATGAAGGTACTCAAACCAACTTGCTTAGTCATCGTATCTCCGGGTAAAAGAACTCAGCTTATCTAAGCCAAAAAGAAGAGAAGAGTCAATCCCTTGCCTTATACCAAGGTTTCTGCTAACCTACGGCTCAATCCTATGAAGGCTGCAATTCACCCGGCGTACACCGCCGATGCCAAAATCACCTGCGTCTGTGGCAACGTTGTCACGGTAGGTTCAACGGTTCCTGCGATCAGCGTGGAACTTTGTTCCGCTTGCCACCCGTTTTACACAGGTAAGCAAAACCTCGTCGACACCGCTGGTCGTATCGACAAGTTTGAACGTCTCGCAAAAGCCAAGGAAGACCGCTCAAGCGCGGCCTCCAAGAAAGTAAAGAACGCCAAGCGCGCAGCAACCAAGGCCGCCAAAAAGGAAGGTAAGGCTTAGGTAGTCAAACCGGCTTTTCTGTTTTCGGTGTTATCATGACGCCGGATATAGAAGCCGGTTTTTCATATGTCACAACTTCTCGACCAGGCCAAAAAGGCCATGCAAGAACTCGCAAGCGCTGAAGCCTTACTCGCGACTCCAGAAGTTCTTGCCGATCCAAAAAAAATAAAAGTTGCCTCAATCGCATTTACGCATGCGCGCGATAAAGCAGGGGTTGCCAAAGAACTGATTGACCTCGAGCAAGCTGTTCGTGATGCCAAAGAAGCCATTGCCTCCGATGATGTAGAGATGAAAGAGATGGGCGCATCAGAGCTTGCGCGACTTGAACCAGAGCTCACAGCCTCGCTTGAACGCTTTGAATTGCTCATGATTCCGCCTGATCCGCATGATGCAAACAACATCATTATTGAAATTCGCGCAGGTGCCGGCGGTGATGAAGCATCGCTCTTTGCTGGAGATTTGCTTCGCATGTATTTGCGATACGCAGAACGTCGAGGTTGGAAAGCTACGCTCGTATCAGAATCAACCAATGAAAGCGGTGGCTATAAAGAAGCCGTGATGGCTATCGATGGAAATGGCGCATACGGCTCACTCAAATTTGAATCCGGTGTACATCGCGTACAGCGTGTTCCGGTAACAGAGAAAGCCGGTCGCATTCATACATCAACAGCCACGGTTGCCGTACTTCCGGAAATCGAGGAAACCGAGGTCACGATCGATACCAAGGATCTCCGCATTGATACCTTTTGTGCCGGCGGCAAAGGTGGACAGTCCGTCAACACGACAAAATCGGCCGTACGCATCACGCATATTCCAACAGGTGTCGTCGTTTCTTGTCAGGATGAACGTTCGCAAGTACAAAACCGAGAACGTGCCATGACGGTTCTGCGTGCTCGCATCTGGGAAGCGCAAGAAGAAAAGAAGCGGGCCACTCTCGAAGCCGACCGCCGTAATCAAATCGGTTCCGGTGATCGCTCAGAAAAAATTCGTACCTACAATACACCGCAAGATCGCATCACAGATCATCGCATTAAAAAGTCTTGGCATAACATTGATCAGATTCTTGATGGTGATCTCGAGCCGCTTATCACAGCAATCAAAACGGGAAAGAAGGGGATGGATGAAGACGAGGAATAACGGTCATACCCTTGACCGTTTTTCTTTACCACGCTTTCCGTAAACCCTATCGTTCATGCGGTTCCTTTCATGTCATGTAAGGAGAAACGCGTGGACATCGATATTCCAATCGTAGACCTGACTCAGTATCTCAAGTCGGGAGTTGATGAGAACGCCTGCAAGGACGTGACTCGCGCGATGGAGGAATATGGCATCCTCATCCTGCGCGATCCACGGGTGAATCCAAGCCTCCCGAATCGCTACCGAGCGATGATGGAACAATTCTACCGGTTAACTCCCGAGGTAAAGGCCAGGTACATCCAACCCACTCTCCCAAACGGGAAGCAGATCTACGAGACGGGCTGGCGTCCTCCGTTCACGGAAAAGCCACGTCGTCGCGCAGAGGTCCTACATCTCATCGCGCCAGACATGATGCCTCCCGAGCCGCCCACGGCTGATCCAAAGGAGCGTTTCATGGACCCAGTAGGTCCGCGTCCCGAGAACAGCGAGTTCCCGGAACTCGACTATCTGCCAAACATTACGCCCGTCGAGATTGAGGACTTCCGCACACTCTCTGACGCTTGGGGTGATGCCATGCGTGGCGCACTCATGACGAGTATGGAAATGCTTGCTATCGGCTTTGGTGAGCCCGCGGATCTTTTTACGAGTCGTTTGAATGGCGGCATCGTAAAGCTCGCTCCGACGGGTCTCGACCTGTCCAAGCATGGCGCTGCAGGCACAGTAGCTGCTGGGTTCCACAATGACCTTTCAGCTGTGACCATTCATGGTCGCTCCAATTATTCCGGTCTCTGGTGTTATCGCCGAGACTGGACCCGCTTTCCAGCCCGCATGCCGAGCGACGAGTACTTGCTCCTGCAATGCGGCCGTACGCTCGAGCATTTCACGGCAGGCCGCACCTCGCGTGGCTATCATTACGTGCAGATTGGCGAGGAGTCCCAAGACAAAATCCGCGCCGAGCTCGACCAAGGCACGTATCCTTGGCGCGTCTCCACCACGATGTTCGCCAACACGCGCACAAGCGAGTGGCTCGAGCCGATCGGCCGCTTCGTCAACGAGCCCGCAGCCGAGCACTATCACGCGCAACGTGTAAGGTGCGGTACGCGCATGATGAAGACCTTGACCGACAAAGTCGTGAAGGCCGCCTGACCTCCGCCCGGTCCGATATACATCGGACCGGGCTTTCGCTTTTTATCGAGCTACGTTCGAGGTAAGATATTTTCATGCCCCAACGCGCCTCAAATCAACTCGTCAGTACGAATGTTGGTAAAATGATTTTTCATGGCCAGTCAGCCAAGCGCATCGAGCGTTCTTTGGGTACCGTCGACAAGCAGAAGATGAAAGACGCTTTGTCTCGACGTGGACTGGGTGGAAAAGAGAATAAAGAAATCGCCAAGGTCCTCGCGGGAGAACATCGCGCGGGTTGGCGTCAAAATGATTTGAAAAATTTGGTCGAGGCTTTGCAGGAAGTAAAAATCGCCAAGCATGCCAAGACAGCAGGGGAGATGGTCTTAAAAGCAAGTCGTGATGCACAGCTAGAAGCCAACCCAGGTCTGACGGCTGGTGCGATTAAAGCGCGTTTAAAAAGAATTGCTCAAGAACAACGCGCAGAAGCGGATGCACCTACGGAAGAGCATGACATGACCGTGCTTGATCGCATGCGCGGTGCGATGGGTCGTGCAAATAAAAGTGATCGAGCAATACCAGAACCGAAGTCTGCGGACGAGTCGACAAATGCGAGCGTCAGAAAAATGCGCGATGAAATCCGTCGTGATCTTTCCTTGCAGCCAAAAATCGTATTGCCAAAGAAATCAGCGGAAGGTGACGGAACAGGTTTTCAGGCATAGCCAAAGGATTGACTAGATCACATTTTAATACTAGGCTCAAAATAGTCCTTTTTAAGGAGGAGACATGCGATTTCTAGCCATGTTCGCACTCGTCTTTTTGTCGGGCTGCGGCCTACTGCTCGATTTTGACCCTCCGGATCTCGATCCGGACTTGCTCGACGCATCGTCGGGGGTCGACGCGTCTGCAGACGCCTACACGACAGACAGCGGCCTCTTGGTCGACGCAAACGTGGAGAGCATGGATGCAGATCTCACGGACGCTGATCTACCAAATCCTTGCTCGGATGAGCCCGGACTCTGCATCCGTATGACGGATGCTATCGTTCCAGAGATCACGGGATTCTATTCCAATGTCTATTGGACGGTTGCTGGAGGCGCGGTTGCCGAGTCCGGATGGACTCTCGAAACCTGCGAAGGCGGGATTCGATCCATCGCGCCGACGACCATCGACTGTCACTTCAGTACGAGTGATCTGCCATCAGATCGTAGTATCTATTTCTACCCACGAACCTCTGCTGGAGCGGCTTGTAATGCTACCGCTTGTGCTGGGTTTTGGGAGTCCTATAGCTATTGGTTTGACGGTATTCCCGTCTCTCCGATGCCAGGCCCAGGGCCTGTTACTATGGAGCGCCGTCCAACACCCGAGGGCATGATCATGGCCATCAGGTACACGGTACTATAAGCCCGCTAAAAACCGCTTTGTTGAGCCACTCCTAGGAGCGGCTCTTTCATTGACAAAACTGACATTTTATGCTATATTACGATGTTCAGATTCTGGACAGCTCTTTAACACCGCAGCCCTGAAAGGAGGGCAAATGAACAGAAAATTCTCGTTTGCGCTTGCGATGTCGATCTTGATCTCGGTCTCGGGCTGCTTGCTCGACAGGTCACCTCTCGGTGTCCCGCTCGATTCCGCAATCCCTGATGCTCACACGCTCGACGGCGACATGCTCGACTCGGGTGTCGACGCCTTCGTTGCCGACGCCGATGCGGGCCCCATGCCCGACGCCTGGATCGATCCCGATGGTGGGCTCGATGCAGGTTCCGACGCTGGCACGCCTCCCCCTGACGCAGGAATGCGTCGTTGTGAGGATACGACAAGCGGGATCTGTCTCCGCTTCCAGAACGCCGCAGGCTCGCCTGAGGTGACTGGATGGAGGATTCAGTTCTACTGGACGGTCACCGGAGGAGCGATCTTTCGTATACCGGACAATCGCGACCCGGAAGGTCTGACGGTCTTTGCATCGGCCTGTAGCGTTCTACGCTCCATCGATGCTCGTACCACCGAGTGTGAGATCACTGTTCCCGATCCGGGAATGGCGACTCTCGGCGCCGGTCCGTTCTATGCCTATCCGACATACACTTCGGGTCCGGCATGTACGGTGACGAGCTGCCCCGTCTACCCGTCCGGCTACCGGATGTGGGTAGACGGTGTCGAGCGCAGTACAGCGCCCGCGGATGGCAATATGAGCCAAGAAAGTCGTCCGACGACTTTCGGTTCCATTATCGTCCTGCGCATTACCCCCTGAACTTGCGGAGTGTATTTCTACACACTGCATCCCTCGCGCCCGACTGGTTTACTC
>ENA-ORBV01009856-ORBV01009856.1-microbial-mat-metagenome-genome-assembly--contig:-NODE-9856-length-15493-cov-4.084912_pt1 | contig 15493 bp, 15 predicted proteins | sample MGYA00237777_ERZ505514 | MGnify/ENA primary metagenome ERZ505514 (study PRJEB26160, sample SAMN06269048) | microbial mat metagenome | isolation source: Oligotrophic lake microbial mat | place... | reverse complement strand
GTCTCGTGGGCTCGGAGATGTGTATAAGAGACAGATTGGGCACGGTCTCAATATACATGGCCGCAATATACATCACATACCACTCTCCGCCAAGTGGTACTATGGCGTTATTACATGGGCGCATTATTCATACCATCTTGCTGACCTATATCCAACAATACCAAGGACATGCGATCCAATCAGCGCACTATTTCACACCGAACTTCGGGCTAACCTGGCGCGAGCGCAACAGCTACGATCTGTTCGACGGTACCTCCGGAGCGTGGATAGTCGCGTGGCTTGGGTGATCGCCGCGTGCACGCCCTTGGGTGGCGCCACAGATGCCCCCGTAGGTTCTTCTGCATTCACGTCTACTGGAAATCCAGTTGATACCTTTCCAGTCCGGCTGCATTCTTGGCACGACGCAGTAGCCACCCTTTTCAGAACCCCCATGCGGCACTCCTTTCTCCTCGCCATCGCCATCGCCATCGCCGCGCTGTCGCCGCTCGCCTCCGTCTCGGCGCAGCGGCAGCTGGACCTCACCGGCCGCGCTGATGCCACGATCGGTGAACCGTTCACCTTGGTGACGGGCGTTCGCGAGCTTCCGGGCAGCCGAGCGCTCGTCACCGACCAGATGGACCGCAGCATCGCGCTGGTCGACTTCAGCGCCCGCACGCGACGTCCGGTGGGCCGGAACGGCGACGGCCCCGGCGAATACCGTTTCCCTACGGCGCCGCTCGTCGGCACGCAAGGGGCCACGTGGATCGTGGACCCGATGCTGCGACGAATTCACGTCGTCTCGGCCGATGGACGGATTGGGACGGAGGCGCTGGCCATGCCCACCGGCGGCGTTCCGAGCGGACTGGCCGCTGCGCGTGGCACGGACCGCAGCGGACGCATCTACTTCGAGGGCAACTCTTTCGATCAGGAACGTGGTGCGTTCCTCGATTCGGTCCCGATCGTTCGCTGGAATCCGGCGGACGGTCGCGCGGACGTAATTGCGCGCGTCTCGAATGGCGGACGCGTGAGAATCAACCGGCCCGATGGTGCTGCTTCGCTCGCCAGGTCCATCACGCCGTTTCCACACCTCGACGCCTGGACCGTGCTCCCCGACGGACAGGTCGCCGTCGTGCACCATGATCCATTCCGGATCGACATCGTGGATCCCGCCGGTCGTCTCAAGCGCGGCAGTGACATCGCATTCACGACGATCCCCGTGTCGGCGGGCGACCGGGCCGCGTACCGGGAGCGGATGGCGGGAGTCCGCGTCGGCGCGCTGCGAGCGGACGGTGGCACCGGTCCGCAAAGCCGAGGACCGGAGTTTCCCGACGACGCGTTTCCGAAATCGATGCCCCCATTCATCGCCGCCACAGTGCGATCCACCCCTGAAGGCGACATCTGGATTGGCCGCAGCCACGCGGCTGCCGACCGCACGTGGCGATACGATATCTTTGACGGATCGGGTCGTTCACTCGGTTCGGCCACCCTGCGCGCCGGTGCGCAGGTGGTTGGGTTCGGCACCGGCACGGTATACGTGGCTCGCACCGATCCTGCGGACGACCTCGTATATCTGGAACGTCATCGGCGGTGAACGACGGAGCACGCTCCGCCTCTGCGCCGGGGGGAATCATGCATCGCATCGGAACGATGGCAGCTGTGCTCGTGCTGGTCGGTTGCACTGCGGATTCCGCAGCGCCGAACGATGTCCTGCCCGACGCTGCAGACGCGCCATGGCAGACCGATCAACGCGTGTACACACTGTCGTACCAGCCCGGTTTGTTTTCAGTGATGGTGCGCGCGGAGTACACGAACAAGACGGCAACCGCAGTGTATCTGCATCGTGTGTGCGGCTACGGCAATGAACCGTCTCACTATCTGATTCGCGCAGACGATCGTGAGGCGCGCGTGTGGCTTGGTGTACAATCCTGCATCACGGGACAGCCGCGTCCACCGATTCCGATTGGCGTGGGCGAAACGTACAGCCAGGATTTCACGCTCTACAGCACGGAATCGCCCGGTGCCAATCCGCCCATCACCATGGCCACGCGTACTGGACGCTTTCGTCTGATCTTTGAAGTGCAGTCGACAGATCGCGTGGGCGGTTGGCAAGGGGTTGATCTGTTGCCTGAAAGCGAGCGAGTATCGAACACGTTTGCGGTGGTGCCGCCGCAAAAGCCGTGAACGCCTGGTAGCGACACATAACAAAACGTCCCGCCGGGCGAACCCGACGAGACGTTTGCAGCACGAGATGAAATGAAGCGGCGCCGAGCGCCGTGTACTTCCTTACCGCTTCACATTCATCAGTTCCTGCAACATCTCGTCCGACGTCGACACGACCTTGCCGTTCGCCTGGAACCCGCGCTGCGCCACGATCATGCTCGTGAACTCCTGCGCCAGATCCACGTTCGACATTTCAAGCGCGCCGGCGGTCATCTGCGACTGCGAGCCCTCGAGCGCAAAACCGAGCACCGCGCTGCCAGAGTTCGCCGACTCCTGATACATGTTGTCGCCCACGCGCAGCAAACCAGCCGGGTTGTTGAAGTCGGCGAGCACGATCTTGCCGAGCGGCGAGGTGGTGCCGTTCGTGAAGAAGCCGGTGATGAGACCGAAGCGGTCGATCGAGAAGTTCTGCAGCGAACCGGCGGTGAAGCCGTCCTGATCGCGTAGCACCGCGGTGGACGCGGTTGACGCGAACTGCGTGAGACCGTTCACGCCGCCGGCGAGCTTCACCTGCACCTGCACGGGATTGGCACCCGGCACGGCGAAGTCGATACCGGCGGTGATGTTCGTGGTCATGATACCGGTGGGGTCGAACGTGAACGTGCCGGAGTTGATGCCGGGAGCCGCCGCCGTCGGGCTCATGAAGTAGGAAATTTCGATCGCTGCGTCTGACGGCATGCTCGCGGTGAAGTCCACCTGCGGTGGCGGGCCGGCTGAGAACGACCAGGCCGCTGGCGTCTCGTAAGAAGCGCCTGTGGGGCTGGTCACCCGCACGTTCTCCGGCAGGATTTCGTAGCCGGCTGGCGGCGCCGAGAGCACGATCGATGACGGAGGTGACGCCGCGTCCGTCTCAAAGTTCTGGCGCGTGGCGCTGGTGGACGGATCCAGCTGCCACTGCCATTCATTGGCCGCCGTCTTCCACATCTGGATCTTCACATCGTGCTTGGTGCCCTGCGAGTCGTACACGGCGATCTGCGTTTCCGACCACGCCTTTTCATTGATGGGTAGTGCACGATCGATGGGATCGTTGAAGTCGCCCTGAAAAATCGGCGACGATGCATTGAGGTTACCCGCCAGTGTCACTTCGCTCGTGGGGCGCGCCGATACCTTCTGTCCGAACGGCAGGCGGATGTCCTGAATGCCGTCCTGCAGAATGCCGTTGTCGTACGTGCGACCCTGCACCACGAAACCGTTCGTCGGTGAGACGAGCTGGCCGAGTGCGTCCACCTGGAAGTTGCCGGAGCGCGTGTAGAAACTCTGGTTGCCCTTGCGCACGACGAACAGCGAATCACCCTGAATGGCGATGTCGGTACCGAGACCGGTGGACTCGATGTTGCCCTGATTGAAGATCTGATCGATGGAACCGATCTGCATGCCGAGGCCAATCTGGATGGGGTTGATACCACCCTGATCGCCGGGCGGACGGCTGGCGCCCTGCAGCAACTGCGCAAAGCCTTCCTTAAACGTGACTCGGCCGGCCTTGAAGGCCACCGTGTTGACGTTGGCGATGTTGTTACCGATGACGTCCATGCGCACCTGATGGTTGCGCAGACCGGAGACACCAGCGAAAAGAGAACGCAGCATGTTGTGAAGTTCCTCGGGTGAGTGAAAACAGCGGGATCAGTTGCGCAGCTGAAGCAGCGACGAAAACGGAACGCTCAGCGAATCGCCGAGCATGAGCACAGGCTGGCCTTGTTCGTAGCGAAGGCCGGTAATGCGACCGGTGGTGAAAGTCTTGACGGGCACATCCTTGCCGGCGGCATCGGCGACGTGAAACTGGTACGTGTAGCGACCAGGTTTAAGCGGCGGATCGAAGGTGAAATCTTCAAGCCGGATAGACTGCATTCCTTCTTTGACATCCGTGATCGTGGCGGAGCCGACGACCATGCCACCCGCATCGAGAATGCTGAGGCGTCCGTTGCCTTTGAGTGCACCGGCGTCAATCGTGATCGCGCCGGAGCCGTCGCGGTCCACGAACATCTGATTGCCGTCGAGCACACCCGTACGGCCCACGGTGTTGATCGCCATCGACTGCTCGAGCAGCTTCGCCATGGCGTCGCCCTGCGAGATGGTGATCTGACTGAGGTCTTCAATCGCAAGGCCAAGCTCAACCTGACTCTCAGCCATGATCTTCATGTTCTCGTTGATATCGATCAGCTGCTCCACCTGCGAGAACTGCGCGAGCTGCGCGGCCATTTCCTGACCGTCCATGGGGTTGAGCGGGTCCTGATTTCGCATCTGCGCCACGAGCAACTGCAGGAACTCATTGCGTCCGAGTTCGTCGTTTTTCTTCGTGTTGACCGCAGGCGTGGATGGCGCCGCCGGCGCCTGCGTGGGAGCGGATGGATCGGTTGCTACGTTGGTGTAGCGAGGTGACAAGTTTGTTGGCGAACTGATCGCGCGCGTGATGTCGAACATCAGCGATTCTCCTGCCGGTCGTTACGCCGGCCCTGCTGGTGAGTGGCGTCCGCGTCGTCGCGCGAGTCACGCTCGCGCTCGGGCTGCTGACGGGCGGTGGGGCGCTCGCGCGCTCCGGTGTCATTGCTGCTCTGGTGTCCCGGTCCTGCGGCGGCGGCCTTGAGCAGTTCCGCGCGGTCGGTGAGACCAACGCGAACGGCGTCGCCTTCGTGTGTGCGCGACGTTTGCTGCACGCGCAGAGATTCCGTATCGAGGCCATGACGGCCCAGCGCGTCCTGCAAGTCGGCCGTCTGCATGCGCAGACGATCCGCCAGTCCGGCGTTTGATGTGAGCACCTGCGCGCCCACGGCACCACCGCGCAGGTTCACGCGGATCTGTTCGGGACCATCGGGTGATTCCACATGCATGGTGAGCGACGAGATGTCACGCACCGGTGCGTCGTCGGTGAGCACGGCGATCGCCTCAGCGCGCGCGGCGGCGGTGCTGCCGGCCGGTGCGGCGACCCTGGGTGCGCCGCCGTCAAGCACACGATCCACGCTCGATGACAACGAGCCAAACGCGCTGGTCGTCTCCGCGCCAACGGACGAGCGATCACGCTCACTGCTACGCTCACGATCGGAACCGCTGGGGGTCGAGTTGCCACTCCGGTCACCGGATGCCGACGACATCGGCGCGCGTGATGCGATGATGGTCGCATCGCCCAGCCTGGGAGCCGCCGTCGGTTCACTATTCGGTTCCGTTGGCAGCATGCGCGCGCCGCTTCCCGGGCGTGCGACCTGCGCCACCTGCGCGACCTGTGCAACGCGCGCGACGGACGCCACCTGTGCAATGCCTCCGGATTGCGCGAAGCGTGCGGCACCCGCTGCCGCACTTTGCGCAGACGCTGCCGTGGAGCCGCCCGTCGCAGAACCCCGCAGCTCAAGATGGCCTGGATCGCGCATGCCAAGTGTATTCACGCCCTCCTCACGCGCGATCTCGTGCAGACGTGCGTACGCCGTGGGATGATTCCACTTGCCATCGATCAGCACATCGGCCGCTTCTCCGGTGAGATGCGCGCTGTTCGTTGTCCACGTGACCACGGGACCGGGCGCGGTGCGTCCCTGTGCGAACAAATGCTCTTGTCGCTCAGGCGCGCGGACCGTCTCCACGACTTCTACCTCGTGTCCGAACTCGTCGCGCATGCGATCGATGATGCGATCGAGGCGCGCGCGGAACTCCGGCGCGAGTGCCTCGATATCGCGCACGGCGGTGGTGACATCGGCCGCTGACTTGGCAACCGCATTGGCAAACTCAGGGCGCGCGGTATCCGCCAGGGCACGTCCACCGGCAGTGCCGGCGATGTCGAGCATCGAATCAATGCGTGCACGCAGCGCCGCGGCCTGCGGATCGTTGCGCGCGAGCGGTTCACCGCGCCCGAGCGACTGCGCGCGAGCAGACAGCGCGAGCAGTTCGTCGCGGCGTGGATCGTTGTTGGTCGCTGAACGCGTCAGCCCTGCACCGAAGCGCTGAGCCGCGCCTGAGTCGACCTGTGCCGGATCGTTGCTCAGTCCAGCGAGGACGTTGCGTTGCTCGCTGTTGATTCGAAGCACTTCGGACCGGGCCAGCGCCAGCGCGTCGGCGCGCAGCGTGCGTGCCAACGAACGCTGATCACTATCCAACAGCGCCGCTGTCGAGGACTCGGCGTCGGGTTCCTGCTCGTCCACGATGACCGTCGGCTCATCCTCGACGGACACGGCTTCTCCAGTGGCCGGCACCAGCGCGATCGGACGCTGTGGCGGAAGAATCGCGGGACCGCCAAGCAACGCCAGCAACGCGGAGAAGTCCGGCGGCGGCACCTCGCGCGCCGTACGCTCGTCACGCTCCGTTGATTCCGGCGTGTACGGCTCGATTCGATCCGGGCGATCCGCAACGCGCGTACGCGGCGCCGGCGTGGGCATATTCGACGCAACGAACGGGAGAATGCTCATGGTGTGGTGCTCGCTGGGGCGACGACGCCACCTTTGCTGATGACGGCGGCGCGGGCGGCTGGCAGCGCGGTCAGCACGGCCGCGGCCTGACGATCGCCCATCATGGAGAGGATCGTGCGGATATCCGAGTCAGACATTTGTTCAAGCACCTTGGCGGCATCACGCGCGGACATGGCGCTGAAGATCTTTGCGAGTCGGCGCTCGGGCAGCGCTTCGGCGGCGGGCGTCACCGGTGCGACCACGGGCGAAGGCTTCGCGGGCGCCGCGTCGGATTTTTCCTCCGGTGCACGGGCTGTTGGCGTCGCGTGCGTGGTCGGCGTTGGCATCAGCTCTGCGGCTGGCTTCACGACCGGCTTTGCCGGAACACCCGCGCCCTTCGTCATCGTTTCCCGCTCGGCGAGTAGTGCACGAATCGAATCAGCGGGCGTGAGCAACTGCGCCAATACAGAATCCGCAGAGATCGCCTCGGGTTCGGCGAGTTCCGCGGCGGCAATACTGTCCGCCACCGCGACGCTGTCGGCCGCCACGCTGTCAGCGTGCACTTTCGCCGCGGAGTCCTGCACGATCACAAAGGCGGCGTGTGACGTGCGCGCCTGCATGACCGAATAACCGGCCGCGCCAGCCAAACCGACCACGATCGCCAGGATCGCCGGAAGCAGTACTTTTTTCAGCATGATAGGCAGGGTGCTCAGAGCGCCGGCGAGGCCGGCGGTGTGGTGGATCGGTTCGGCAACGCAGTGTCACCGTTGCCCGTGGTGTGCTCCGAACCGGTGGTGTTACCGGGCATGCGCTTGCGTGTGAACCGCGCGAGCGCGATTTCGTCCATGTGATTGCGGTCGCGGTGTTGCTCGGTGTCCTGCCACCGCTCCACATGACGTGCTTTCAGTCGGTCAATCACGCGCCGGTCGCGCGAGGCGAGCTGCAACGCGATTTGTGCTTCGGCGACCAGCCGTTCCGCTTCCTGGACATCGTCGGCCGCCCGCACGAGTCGGTCATCGAGCTGGTCGATGATGAAGTTGAGATGCTGCAGCTCGCCGGCCGTGATGACGCCGCGTGACGCCGCCTCGAGGCTGTCGCGCTGCAACTGTCGCAGCGCGAACATCGCGTCCTGTTGACGACGCTGCTCATCGGCGTTCAGGTTGGCGGCGTTCAGCGTTTGCGCGCGCGCCTGCTCGGATTTTTCGCGCAGCTCAAGAACGCGCTGGAGGCGAAAGCGGAAGCTCACGACGTCCTCCGTGTCGCGTTCGTAATCGTCCCGCCAAGCTTCGTCAGCGCAGCGTACGTATCGCCGTACAGCGTGACTTCGTCCGGTGCCTGCCGCAGGAACGAAAGCGTCGACTCGCGGTGCGCGATGGCCGCGTCGGCGTATGGATCGCTGCCGCGTTGATATGCGCCCACCATGATCAGGTCTTCCTTCTCACGGTAGGCCGCCTCGAGTCGCTGTACTTCAGACGCGGCCTCGCGTTGTGCCGGCGCAATAATCGCATCACGCACCCGACTCTTCGATTCCAGAATGTCAATCGATGGATAGTGATTCTGCGCGGCGAGTTTGCGCGTGAGCACGATGTGTCCATCAAGAATGGACCGTGTGGCATCTGCGACCGGCTCGTTGAAGTCATCGCCGTCCACCAGCACGGTATAGATGCCGGTGATACCACCGCGTGAACCGTTGCCGGCGCGTTCGAGCAATCGCGGCAGGTTCGCAAACACACTGGGTGGATAGCCCTTCGTCGTGGGCGGTTCACCGGTGGCCAATCCGATTTCGCGCCAGGCCATCGCCACGCGGGTTACGGAGTCTACCATGAGCAGCACCTGCTTGCCCTGATCGCGGAAGTATTCAGCGATGGCGGTGGCAACAAGTGCACCACGCGCGCGCACGAGGGCGGCCTGGTCGCCAGTGGCAACAATCACGACGCTGCGCGCCAATCCTTCCGCGCCCAGCGCGTTATCAAGAAAGTCGCGCACTTCGCGCCCACGTTCTCCGAGCAGGGCAATCACATTCACATCGGCCCGCGCGTGACGCGCGATCATGCCGAGCATCGTGCTCTTGCCCACGCCAGACCCGGCGAAGATGCCAACACGCTGCCCGCGGCCGATGGTGAGCAGTCCGTCAATCGCGCGCACCCCCGTTTCCAGCGGGCGATCGATGGTCTGGCGTTCCAGCGGGTTCGGTGGCTCCGCCGACAGCGGCACACGATCCACCACATCCAACTTGCCTTTGCCATCGATCGGGTGCCCAAGCCCGTTGAGCACGCGACCGAGCAGCGATGGACCCACATCAACGCCGAACGAACGACCAAGCGGCTGCACGATGCTGCCCTGATGCAGTCCATCCATTTCGCCCAGCGGCATCAACAGCACGCCGCGTTCGTGAAAACCCACGACTTCGGCGAGCACGGAACGATCACGCGAATGACTGGTTACGCGGCACAGTGTACCGAGGCCGGCTTCGAGTCCCGTGGCTTCGAGTACGAGCCCAACAACACGTGTCACGCGTCCGTATGTGGCGAAACGGTCCACGTCGAGCAGGCGCGACGCGAAGGCATCTGCGGCGTGATGCAATGTCACGGTCATGCCTGCACCTGGCCCAGGGCCCGGTACGTGCGTTCCAGCGCCGTGTCGAGGCGTCCGTCGAGCACGCGTTCACGGCCGTCCACCAGACACCCGCCGCGCACGATATGCGGGTCGGCGTGCCAGCGCACATCGCGCTGTGTGGCGCTGCCGTCGGGATCATCGAGCATCGCCTGCTGCACGATGGCGAGATCGTCGGGGTGCAATCGCACCGTGATACTGCGTTCGAGCGGAAACTGCTGCAGTGAACGCCGCACCAGATCAGTGATTACCGACGGTTCCGCGGTGAGTTCACGGTGAATGAGATGGCGTGCAATCGTGACCGCCGCTGCGGCGAGATTTTCCTCCACATTGCCAAGCCACCGCTGCTCGTGCGCGTGCACGGACGCGGTCGCCTCCGTGAGTGCCTGCAGGACCCGCATGAGCTGTTCGCGTGCACTCTCGGCGGATTCCTGCATGCCCGCCGCGCGGCCGCGCGCAAATGCGTCGGCCTCGATACGCGCGCGCATCTGCCCCAACTGATCGGCGACGGCCGCGTCCACTGCCACCGCTTCGAGGGATGTCCCGGCAGGCATACGCGTCGGCGCCGCCGGCATAGGCGTCGGCTCCGACAGCGGCGTGAACACGTCCTGGATCTCGAGTTCGTCGAGCGTCCACGCAGACGGACTCGGCGGCACGTACGGGTCAAACAATGACATCGTCCGATCCGGCAGCGAGAACGATTTCGCCCGTTTCCTCGAGGGCGCGCACCTTCGACACGATGTCCGACTGCGACGCTTCCACATCGCGCATCTTGACCGGTCCCAGGAACTCGATCTCTTCCTTGAGTCCCGCCACCGCACGCTGCGACATGACACCCATGATGCGCGTTCTGAGTTCGGGGCTCGCGGCCTTGAGGGCGAGCGCCAACTGCTTGACGTCGATTTCGCGCAGCAATCGCTGCAGCGACTTGTCGTCGAGTGCACTGAGATCCTCGAACACGAACATGAGGTTCTTGATCTGATCGCTGAGCGCGGGATCGCGGTCGGACACCGCTTCCAGCACTTCTTTCTCAAGCGACGTGCTGACGAGGTTGAGCACCGCCGCGACTGCGGCCGGTCCGCCCACACTGCTCATACCCTGCGAGAACGCCATCTCGGCTTCGCTGCCGATGGCGCGTTCCACCAGAGAAATCATCTCCGGGGACACCTTTTCCATGCGGGCGATGCGGTACATCACTTCGCCGCCGAGTGCGGAATCCAGCTCGCGCAGAATCTGCGCCACGTGGGCGGGATCGAGATGGGCGAGAATCAGCGCAATGGTTTGCGGATGTTCGCCGCGCAGGGTGCTGCCGAGTTGTTGCGGGTCCGCGCGACGCAGCCGGCCGAAGCGGTCACTGTCGGCGAGCTGTCCCTGAATGCGCTTGAGGATCTGAGTGGCCTTCGATAGCCCGAACGCTTCTTCAAGCACTTCGCGTGCAAACTCCACACCACCGGTGGAGAGCGAATCGATGCCGACGGTCAGTTCGAGCCACTCGTTGAGTACGGTCGAGATCACGTCACCCGGAACACGGTCGAGCGTAGCCATCTCGAGCGCCACGATCTCCGCCTCTTCCGAATGCAGCTGTCCCGTGATCTTGGCCGCATGCTTGGCGCCGAGCGCCATGCACACGATGGCCACCTTCTGGCGACCCGTGAGGCGTTCGAGCGCGTACTTGTCAGCGCCACGCGATGGAACGACGGCGGTGCTCATGATCAGTGACGCAACCATGTGCGCATGACACGTACCGCAGCATCGGGACGCTGCTCAACCGTGGCCATCGCCTGCTCACGCTCCGGCGTGGTGGCGAGCGAGGGCAATACGACCGGCTTGCGCGGCGCGATGAGCGCGTCCCGCTCCGGCTCGGGCTCACGCGACATGCCGCTGCTGAGCGCGACCTGTGCCGGTGCCGACGCCGCCAGCGCGACAGGGGCCGGTGCCGGCGGTGCCGGGCGCAGCGCGCGCACCGACACCAGGGCGATAATCATCAACACGATCAACGAGGCAATCGCGACCACCGGTTTCGGATTGTCGAGCGCCTTCGCGACGAGCGTTGGGGTGGGCATGGAATCCACGATCACTGGCGCGATCTGGGGCACATCGAACGGTGCGCTCAGCACGGACACGCCGTCGCCGCGTACACTGTCGATGCCGAGCGCGTTGCGCACGAGTACTTCGATACGCGCCAGTTCCTCGGGTGACCGCGGCGTGATGACGGGCGCTTCGGCAGCGGCGCCGTCCGCACTTGGCGTAATCGTGACCCTGTCCGCGACGAGCACGGCAACGGTCATCTTGCGCACATCGCCAACAGCGCCCGAGAACGATTCCACGCTGCGGGTGGTCTCGAATGACGTGGCCACGTTCGACGACGCCGCGCCGGCCTGTCCCGCCTGCGGCAGGATCTCGGCCTTGTGCTCCTGACTGATCGCCTGCTGATCGGGATTTACGGCCTGCGTCGTGCGTTCGATCTTGTCAAAGTTCACGGTCGCCGCGACCTGCACACGCGCGTTGCCGGTGCCCACAATCTGCGAGACCAGCGCTTCCGCCTTCTTCTCGAGATGGCGTTCAATGTCGCGCTGCATTTCCACCTGACGGCTCGACATGCCAACGCCCGTCGCATCGTCAATCGTCGTGAGCGCGGTACCGCGTTCGTCCACAATCACCACATGATCCGCTTCGAGTCCGCCCACCGAGCCTGCCACGAGGCTTGCAATGCCGCGGACCGTGGCGGTGGACGGCGATTCGCCGCCTTTCATCGCCAACGTCACGGATGCCTTCGACTGCCGACTGTCCTTCTTGAACAGCTTGTCGTCTTCAAGCGCGAGATGCACCTGCACGCGCTCCACATCACGCATCGTGCCGATGTTGCGCTCGAGTTCTCCTTCGAGGGCGCGGCGGTAGTTTACCTTCTGTGTGAAGTCCGTCATGCCCCACGTGGGCTTGTCGAACAGTTCAAGACCGGGGCGTCCCGTGCCGGGCAGGGCTTCCCGTGCGAGCGCGACGCGCGCCGGCGCCACATCGGCCGCGGCCACCAGCACCTGCGAGCCGGCGCTGCCGAGTTGGTACTTGATGCCGGCCTCGTCGAGCTTGTCGGTGATCACACCAACCGATTCAATCGGCGCGTTGGCATACAGGGGAACGAACACCGGCGCGGTGGCCCAACGCGAGAGACCAAACACGAGCGCGGTCGCGACGACGCCAACGGCGATAATCCCGATCTGGCGATTACCGTCGGCACGACTGAAGAACGAAGGCAGCAGGGAGGCCATACCGATCGCTTACGACTGCATGTTGATGAGCGTGCGATAGCTCTCGACCATCTTGTTGCGCATCTCGATCAACAGATCGAGGGCAATGCCGGCTTCTTCCTGCGCCGCCATGACCTGATGCAACTCGATGTCTTCGCCCGCAACGAAACGGCGCGTGGCGTCGCCCGCATGATTCCGCGCTTCACTGATACTGTTGATCACGCCCGTGAGCGTGTCGCCAAACGACGGGCCGTCAATGTCGGCGCCCGGCAGCGGGATCTGACGTGCGCCGGTGTCGACGCCGGGCTGTTGCAGCGACGACAGGCTGCGCGCGATCATATCAATCGATGATGACATCGCAGATTCCTCAGGCGCGAACGTCGAGACGGCCGCCGCGCATGGCCGGCGGAGCGGGGAGCGTAGCGTTCTTGATCTTGCCGTACGTGAGCGGACCGAGCGCGGCCGACTTCGAGAAGAAGGCGCGTTCTTCGGTGGTCAGCACATTCCACAGTGCCGGATCGGTGCCGGCGGGTGCTTGGGCCGGCACCGCGCTCGGCGCCGACGCGATCGTCGGGCGCGCGGTGACCGGCGCACGTTCGCCGATACCGTATGCACGCTCGGGCGCGGGCCGTGTTGTGCTGGCCGAGCCGGGGTTCACGGTCTGTGTGGCACCGGGACGCACGAGCGGACCCAGCGATGACAGCAGCGGATTGTTGTTGATGCCGTTCAGACTCATGACAGTCGAGCCGGAGAAGAGGGGCGTAGCATGGGGGATCAGATATCGAGTGCGGCGCGCAACATCGACTTCGTGGTCTGGAAGACCGTGGCGTTGGCTTCATACAGGCGCTTGGCGTCGAGCAGGTTCACGAGCTCCTGCGTCGGGTCCACGTTCGGGTAGCGCACGTAGCCGTTCTGGTCGGCGTCCGGGTGCCCGGGTTCGTAGATCATGCGCCCTTCATCGGTGGTGTCGGCTTCGGTGCCCACCACGCGCACACCGTACATGCCGTCGTCCGGCCGATTGATCGGGATCGGGATGGCACGATTCGCGTCGCCGACGATCGGCATTTTGAATGGTGGCGAGCCGAACGGTCCCCTGGCGGCGGGCAAGGTGCCGTTGGTCGCCGGGAGATTGCCGTTTCCGGCGGTCTCGCGTGTGGCCGATTCGATGATCGTGGTGCGGCGACGGAACGGGCCGCCCTCGGCCGTGCGAGTGACGTCGGCGTTGGCGATGTTCTGCGCAATGGTTTCCATGCGCGCGCGTTGCGCCGACAAACCGCTCGCCGAGATGCTGAGGGAGCGAAAGTGCGGACGCGGCGGCTCGATGCCGGCGGCGGGCAGCAGCCCGAGACGACGCGGATCCGTCATCAGCCGGTACCCTTGATGGCGGTGCGAATGCTCTGGTAGGTACGTTCGAGCAGCTTCGCGGTAGTCAGGAAGCGGAGCTGCTCGTCGGCGAGTGCCATCATTTCCTGTTCGACGTCGACCGGATTGCCGTCGACCAGCTCGGCGTCACCTTCGCCGGCCTTCAGGGCAAATCCATCGCTGTTGTTCAGCGAGGCCTTGGCAACCCGGTCGCCAATCGCGCGCGATCGGGCGACACTCTGGTCGAGTGCCCCCTGGAGCGGCGACGCATTCGATACGCGATCAATGAACCCGAACAACATCTGAGTAGCCTCGTGGTACGGCGTGAATGTCCACGAGCTACAAAAGCAAGCGGCGGGCCACGACAAACGAGATTGTGGTTCGCATCGCCTACGTATATCGTAAGTGTTTGCTAAATAAATGCTTACGTAACTAAACGCCGGCTTCGCCCGAGCAAAAGCGGCATAATCTGCCTGCATAACGTGCCCAGAATCACTGTGCGACGAGCGGCACAAAATGCCGCATACGGCACGGTTAACCTTGCTTGGTGGCGGAGATGCCCAGTGTCCACATATTTCGTGTCTATGACTACGCTTTCCCATCCGTCGTCCTGTTCCGCACACCGAATCTCGGTCCTGACGCTCATCGCCATTGGCAGCGTCACGCTGACGGTTCGCTCTGTCACGGCTCAGTCCGCCAGCCGCGCTTTTAATATCGAGGAGGCCACGATCGCGCAGATCCACGCCGCCTTTCGGGCCGACACCCTGAGCTGCCGCGCGCTGACCGTGTCGTACCTCTCTCGTATAGATGAGCTCGACAAGCGGGGGCCGGCCATCAACGCGATCGTGGCGAGCAATCCGCGGGCCCTCGACGTGGCCGACTCACTGGACCGACACCGAGCGGCCGGCCGCGGCTTGTCGCCGCTGCACTGCATTCCGGTTATCGTGAAAGACAACTTCGAAACCGTTGACCTGCCCACCACCGGTGGCTCGCTGGCGCTGGAAGGGTGGCGGCCACAGCAGGATGCCACGATGGTGCGGCTGGTACGGGCGGCCGGCGCGATCGTCCTCGCGAAGTCCAATCTCGCCGAATGGGCGTTCAGCCCGTACGAAACGGTGAGCTCCATCCTCCCGGGCTACACAAAGAATCCGTACGCCCTCGACCGGGTGACGGCTGGATCGAGTGGCGGGACAGCGGCGGCGGTGGCGGCCAACTTCGGGACCGTGGGACTCGGCAGCGACACGGGGAACTCCATTCGTGGTCCCAGCGCGCACCAGGCGCTGGTGGGCATCCGCTCGACGATGGGGCTGACCTCCCGCGCCGGCGTGATTCCGCTCAACAGCGGAGCCGACATCGCCGGCCCGATGACCCGCACGGTCGCCGATGCGGTGGCCGTGTTCGACGTGATCGCCCACAGTGATCCCGCCGACAGCGTCACGGCACCAGCCGACGCACGTCGGGCGCCGAGCTACTCGGCATTTCTTGTGCGTGGGTCACTCAAGGGCGCCCGCATCGGCATTCTGCGCCAGGCGTACGAGCGACCGACGCTCGACTCCGAAGTACAGTCGGTGTTCGAGCGGGCGATTGGCGATCTTCGCGCACAAGGTGCCGTCATCATTGATAATGCGCGCGTGGACTCATTACAGGCGATCCAGCGTCGGCAGCAGGGTGGTTGCAACCGATTCAAGTTCGACCTCGAGCATTATCTCG
>ENA-ORBV01009854-ORBV01009854.1-microbial-mat-metagenome-genome-assembly--contig:-NODE-9854-length-15497-cov-9.335214_pt1 | contig 15497 bp, 15 predicted proteins | sample MGYA00237777_ERZ505514 | MGnify/ENA primary metagenome ERZ505514 (study PRJEB26160, sample SAMN06269048) | microbial mat metagenome | isolation source: Oligotrophic lake microbial mat | place... | reverse complement strand
TGCGGTTAACACCCTCGTCTTCGCCCAAGTGTTTTATTTATTCAATAGCCGGTTTATGCGGGAATCGAGCCTGCGACTGACGCTGCTTTTCACCAATCGCGTGGCCTGGCTCGCGGTCGGTGTATTGGCCATCCTACAGTTGAGCTTTGTTTATGCGCCGTTCATGCAGCTTTGGTTCGGCTCGGCTCCGCTTGAGTTGCGTCACTGGCTCGTCCCGCTTGGCGCCGGGTTCATCATCTTCATGCTCGTCGAGGCAGAGAAGGCGATCTTCCGCCGTTTTGATCGGAAAGCGCAGCGACCTGCGCCCTCGGCAGACGCTGCTGCCGCCCAATCCTAAGACACCATGGACGGGCAGAAATGGGGGCAGGGGTCGGGCTAATGCACGGCTACATTTTAGGTATTAGCAGTTCGCAACTTCTCCAATGATCCCGAGCACCATACGTCGGAGGCACCGAGGAACCGGACGGGGTCAGGCCGAGTATGGTTGTATTTTATCGACCCTCATTCGCTACAAACGGCGTCCGCCAGCTTTTATCTTCCAGCGAGCTGCCCTCAGTTTTCTAGCCGTGTGGAGATGAGGAAGGATCGTTTTTGAGGCGTTAGCTTCAAATACAACAATTCTCGGTTTGGCCCAGTCGGCTCGCGCCGAAAACTAACAAAAATCGCACTGACCCCTCGGGTCGTAATCCAAATAACTAACAAACAACGGCCTGACCCCTTCGGCATTACCCCGGTATTTGGCGTCGAAGTGAACATGCACCAGCACCTCGCATTTTTCCGCTTCGGCTTTGTCGTATTCAGCCGGCCAGATGCTCAGGGTGTAGTCGGGTTGCACGCCTCGGGTCCAACTGCCGCCCTTCCGGTGATCGGGGTTGCGGGCGAACTTGCGGTTAAAGTATAACCCGGCCTTGAGCGGACGCCGCGCCGCCTGCGACCAGACGCCGCCTATGTGAGTGCGTAACTATCAGACCGCGCGGGCTTCTTCGAAAAGTGCGGCGGGCATAGGGTATTCGAGTTCCCAGACTATGGCGATCGGGCGGTCTCCTTCTGCTGAAATCAACCGTTTCGCCTGACCCAGAAACAGGAACGGCGCAGTCTCGTCCTCGATGCGTTTCTCCAGCCGGGCAAAGAACAGGATCGTATACTCGCGCTCCTGAAAGTGCAGGAGGTTTTGCCCCGCTGGGCTGGCCTGAGAGGTTCCAGATTGGCTTTCCCAGTGGAGCTCCGTGCGGCTGATCGGGTAGTCGCGATATTGGGTCGTAGGCGAAAAGTCCTCGTCTGATTTACGAAAGGTCACGAGGTGGATGTAGCACTTGTGGTTTTCAGCGTGGAGCACGCCGACGCCAGTCGGCCCGGATTTCTCAAGCGTGGCCAGCCCGAGTGCCGCCTTGATTTCAGCAGAGCCGTAGGCCGCGTGCAATTGAAGCGCGCAGGGAAAGGATAACGATATCTTGGCGGTGGGAAATTCGCGCTGGCTGCGTCGCCACGACGCCACTTCGAGCAGGTCGTGTCGCGCAGTTTGATTACTGTGCCATTTACCCAGCGATTCCTCCAACGTCGTTACGCCGACATCGGCGCCTTTTTTACCCCACAATAAGTAATGGAGGCGAAGCGCGTCGGTCGGAGTGAGCATGAGTAACGCATCCTCGATTCGGTCGCATTCCGCCAAAGAAACAAGTTGAGCGAGCGTATCGGAATCGGTGCGTAGGAGCACGCGGCGGAGCGTTTGACGGCACGCTTCGAGGTCTGGGTCCGTCGGGGCCGCCGTGTGATGGGCGAGCGCCTGCCACTCCGACCACGTTTTATTTTTAAGCAGAGTGAGGGGCGAGATGCCGGTCGCCTGGACAAAATTGCCGAAGCTGGGCGAAATGCCGTGGTCCTGCTCGAACGTGGCCAAACTTTCGGTAACGAGGGTGGCGAGGTTGCGCAGGTTTTCGCGGATGTTGCCGAGGACGTTTTCGCGGGCGATGCGTTCGAGCTGAATGTTACAGCCTGGGGGCAAGTGGGGGAAATCATTCTCCACTTCTTGATCCATGCGCTGTCGGTCGCGGGTCAGCAGCGCGGCGAATTTGCGGTCGATCCGATAGCGACGATGGCTCTGGCCGATGAAATCAAGGACCGTGAGGCAATCTTTGTCGGGGTGGTGACGTAGCCCACGACCGAGTTGCTGAAGGAAAACCGTGAGGCTTTCCGTAGGGCGCAGGAACATGACCAAGTTGATCTCCGGCACGTCGACGCCCTCGCTAAAAACATCCACCGTGAAAACAAAAGGAATGCGGCCGGCGCGAAAATCGCGGACGAGGTTGGCGCGCTCGGCGGAGGGCGTGTCGCCCACGATGACGGCGGCTTGCAGGCCTTGTTGGTTAAACGCAGCGGCCATGAAGCGGGCGTGAGCCACGCTGGCGCAGAAGCCGATGGCGCGGGTGCCGCTCAAGTCAGGTTGATAGCGTCGGAGGCTGGCGATGATGACATCGAGGCGTTGTCGGGCACGCAGGTCGTCTCCCGTGTAAACATCGGTGAGGGCGGTCGTGTCGTATTTGCCATTTCGCCAGAATCGTTCGTCAGCGAGCGAGACCGGATCGGTGACGCCAAAATAATGGAACGGGCAAAGGAGCTTTTCTTCGAGTGCTTCCGGCAGGCGGATTTCGGCGGCGAAGGATCCGCCAAAATCAGGAAGGATGGAGCTTCCATCCATACGCTCGGGCGTGGCGGTGAGGCCTAGCAGGATTTCGGGGCGGCAGTTATCGAAGATAGGGCGATAACTGGTCGCGGTGCTGTGATGAGCTTCGTCGATGACAATGAACCGGTGATGCTCGGGCGAGAACGTTGCCCACGGCTGGGCGGTGAGGAGGCTTTGCACTGAAGCGAAGACGTAATGCCAATTAAGAGGGCGTTCACCATCCACCAAGAGTTCGCCGAAATTGGGGTCACGCAAAATGGTGCGAAAGCAGTCGCGGGCCTGTTCGAGGATTTCTTTGCGATGGGCGATGAAAAGAAGTTTGGGCCGGACGGTTTCGGAGGGGTTGGCCTTGGCTGAGCTCGCGGTAAAGCGCGCGTAGTCGAAAGCCGCCATGACGGTTTTACCTGTTCCGGTGGCGGCGACGACGAGGTTGCGCGTCTGACCAGCAAGACGGGCGGCGGCGAGCGCCTCGAGAATACGCTCTTGAAAGGCGTGCGGGCGAATATCCGCAAAGAAGCGCGGACCGTTGTTTCCCGCACCGTTTTTGGCGTAGTGAATCGCCTCCTTGAAGCGTTGCGCCTGCGTGGAATCGTAGGACTCGAAATCGGGACTGCTCCAGTAGGTGGAAAACTCGGCGGCAAAACGGTGCAGGATATGTGGGAGATCGCGTTCGGTCACTTTGACCGTCCATTCGAGACCGCTGGTCATCGCGGGGCGCGACATATTGGCGGAGCCGATGTAGGCGGTGGAGAAGCCGCTGTGGCGGTGGAAGTGGTAGGCTTTGGCGTGGAGACGCGTGCGTTCGGTGTCGTAGGAGACTTTTACCGAGAAACCCGGGCGGGCGGCGAGAGAGGCAATTGCCTCGGGATCGGAGGCTCCCATGTAGGAGGTGGTGACGATGCGAACAGGGATGCCACGGGCGGCGAGATTCTCGAAGGCGGGTTCGAGTAGTCGCAGCCCTCCCCATTTGATGAAAGAGACCAAAATATCAACCCGGTCGGCGGTGAGCATCTCCTGCCGGAGTTCGTGCTCGAGCTGTGGGTCATGTCGTGCACCGGTGAGTAAGCTGCTGGTCGCAAGCGGGGTGGTCGGCCGAGGCAGTGGCTGCGACTCCACCCCGCCCGGAGCGGGTGCGTGTAGGGAAAGCAATAACGGAGACGCAGAGGAAATGAGCGTCTTGCGCTGGAGGTATTCGAGCCCGTCGGTCGCTGCAATCAGCTCGACGAGTCGGTTGACCAAAGGCAGGCGCTCCTCGGGTTTACGTGCGCGAAGGGCTTGGCTGATGAGTTGAAGAAGAAACTGACCGTAAGCGTGAGGAGCTTCCTCGTCGTCGAGTTTGCCAAGTATAGATTTGAAATCGGGCTGGGCCGCGAGCGCGGCCGAAAGCTCGGCGTCGAGCAGTCGTTCATAAAGCCCGACGGCTAATCGCGGCGCGTGATCGTTGCTCATGTCGGCATCATCCGCCGCAGATACGCATCAAACAGTGGCACGGTAAAGCCGGTGTCTCCGTGGGCGGGGCTGTAAATCATGCCTTTGGAAATAAGCGAGGAACGCACCGGGGCGACGCTGCGCACGGATGCTTTGAGTTGCTCGGCTATTTCACCTGAGCGGTGCGGGCCTGCGCCGAGCGTGGCCATGGAGCGCATGTAATCTTTTTCCCGTGGCGTGAGGCGATCAAAACGCACCCGAAAAAAGCCTTCGTCCAAGCGACGGAGAGAGGATGCGGTGGCGCGTGTCACCACGGCGGCGTCAATCGTGGACGTCGGCGCGAGGTTCCACGCCTGATAGCCCCATTCTTGCAGGAAATAGGGGTAGCCCTGCGTCTGTGCGTAAATCGCGTCGATGGCCTCAGGTAAAAACGCCACGCCCGCCCGTTCGGCGGGTTCGGCGAGGGCTTGCCGCGCATCTTCGGGCGAGAGCGGGCCGATCTCGGGGTAGTCGAAGAGGCGTTCGGCGTAGGATTTGGAGCGTCCGGCTAAACCGACGACTTGCGGCAGGCCGGCACCGACGAGGAGGAGCGGCAGACCTTTTTGCGCGATCTTGTGCAGCGCCATGATGAGTGCGCTGAACTCGGATTCGGTGAGATATTGCAGCTCGTCAATGATGATGGCGACGGCGGTCTTGCGCGCCCGGGCGGCTTCGCCAATCGCAAGGAAGAGGGCAGGTAAGTCAGATTCTAAATCGCCGCTATCGGCCACGCCGAGTTCGGGGTCGATGTCGATGCCGAGTTCGATTTCCCCGAGGGTGACCTTGAGCCCATTGGCAAAGCTTTTGAGGACACGAATACCGCGCTTCACCGCCGCCTCGACTTGTTCACCCCGGTCGAGGGCGAGGAGGATGCGCCTCAATTCGGGTAATAGCAGCGCGGGCAGAGATTTTTCCTCATGGGCCTCGATCAAGGTCGTCTGATAACCGGCCTCGCGGGCCTGATCCTCCACGCGATTCAGAAGCACCGTCTTGCCGACACCCCGTAGGCCGACGAGAATAAAGCTCTTGGTGGAGAGTCCGTTGCGCGTGCGGGTGAGGGCGATGCGCGCGTTTTCCTGCAAATACGCACGTCCCGTGAGTTCAGGCGGCTGAGTGCCTGCTCCGGGTGCGTAAGGATTAAGCGCAGGATCCATTAGTGGGTGAAATCAACGAGTGTTACCAAAGTATTCAACTAAAAGCGTAACCTTGGGTAACATTCCTTGATTTGTGGGTGGATTCTGAAAATGGCTTCTAAAAATGGTTTTAAGCCGTTGTTTGCTGGGTTTCCGGTATTTCTTCCGTGTATGGGCTGAAGAGGCGTTCCCGTTGTAGTCGATGAGGTGGTTGTGGCGCTCTAAAGACGGTAGGCCAAGTTTTGTTGCATTTGGTTTGGAGTGGGTCAAGCAACTAGGGTCTTTGTTAAGCTCGGATTTGCGAATAATTCGCTTTGCGCGTCAGTAACAGAGCTGATTTCGGGCCAGTGGGCGAGGAGCTGTTTGGCGGAAATGCGGGCGAGTTCTTTGGGCTCGATTTTGTTTAAGCCGCCACCGTAAACGAGGCCTTCGCCTCGGAGTTCGTCGCCGGTGACTTGGCTCAGCCACTCGTGTATCCAGGCTGCGCGGTCGGGGTGGGCGCTGAGCATTTTGGCCATGCCGGGTAGAAAATGACACTCCTGCCGCTTTTGCGACATCCATGATGGTGGGGCTTGTGGAGGCGGCATGAAAAACGTATAACGGATTTGACCGCCACTGCCAGCACAAATCGGAGCGCTGCGATTTGTGACTTGTTTACAAAAGCTGAGTTTCAGGTAGTTCAATTGGTGGGTTGATTCATTGAGCACGTGACGCATGCCTGCCTCACCCGGGTTTCCTAACCTGCGCACCTTTTAATTTTCTTTCAAAATCCATGAGCCATAGAACCGCCCTCCTGCTCGGTCTCGCTACCCTCCTCAGCCTAACCCCCACCACTCGCGCCGATTCCCTTTGGATCGAGGCCGAGTCCGTCCCCAATCCCCCCGCCGCCGCCTCGACCGGCTTCGCGAAACCCGAATGGCTCTCCGGTGGCAAGGTCCTTTCCCTTACCCTCGACCCCAAGCAGGTCGAGGCCGCTCTCCCCGCCGCTGGCTTGATCCTTTCCTACCCGCTCGCCCTCACGAAAGCCGGTAACTACACCCCTTGGAACCGCGTCGGCTTCGAGGGCGTCCGCGCCGCCTTCGAGTGGCGTGTCAACCAAGGCCCGTGGACCCTCAACTCCGAGGTAGACCAACCCATCACCAACCTCCAAGAACTCGCCTTCTGGAATCCTATCGGCTGGACGCGTCTCGGCACCGCCAACCTCACCGCCGGTAAACACACACTCGATATCCGCCTCACTCGCACGCTCGCCAACCCGAAAATTACAGCAAGTCAGGCTTTCTGTCGGAATCCCTCCTTGCGCCCCGGAACGCAATTGAGCTAGCACGTCCACCGTTATAAACTTGGGGAAATCCCCTCCTTTCCTTGTCCACTTCTTTTTTACTCGCTCAAGCCACCCAACCCACGAGCCCCTCCAGCCCGGAGCAATTTCCGCAGTGGGCGGTTGCCCTGCTGTGGTTTTATCTCTACCGTTGCGTGGGTATGCTCGGCGTCTGTTTTTTTGCGGTGAAAGCGAACACCAACGGTCATCCTGAAAGACACCCCGAATGATAATACCTGAACAAAGCGAACTGTTGCGAAAGCTGCAACTGGACTCGTTCAGTTACTTCGTCCACCAAACCAATCCCGCCAACGGGCTGGTGCGCGATAAATCGCGGGAAGGTTGGCCCGCGAGCATTGCCGCCGTCGGGATGGCGCTCGCGGCTTATCCGGTGGGCGTCGAATGCGGCTTCATGACGCGCAGCGACGCGGTGCAGCGGACGCTGGCGACGCTCCGTTTCTTTACCAACGCGCCGCACGGTCCCGCGTCTGATGCCACGGGTCACATGGGTTTCTATTATCACTTTCTCGATATGACGAGCGGGCGGCGCGCGTGGGGATCCGAACTATCGAGCGTGGACAGCGCGTTCCTGCTCGCCGGCATGTTGGCCGCCGCCGCCTACTTCCAGCAACAGACGGCGGAAGAAGACGAAATCCGCCGGCTCGCGGACGCCCTCTATCGCAAAGCCGATTGGCAGTGGATGCAGAACGGGGCAGCGGCGGTGAGTCACGGCTGGACACCCGAGAAGGGCTTTCTGCGTTACCGCTGGCACGGTTACGACGAAGCACTGATCATCTATCTGCTCGGGCTAGGCTCGCCGACGCACCCCCTGCCGCTTGAAAGCTATCGCGCCTGGGCGTCGACGTATAAATGGAAAAAAATTTACGACATCGAGTTCCTCTACGCCGGACCGTTGTTTATCCATCAGTTGTCGCATGTGTGGATTGACTTCCGCGGTATTCGCGACGCGTTCATGCGCCAACGTGATCTGGACTATTTCGAGAACAGCCGCCGCGCGACTTTGGTGCAGCAACAATACGCGATTCGCAACCCGCGCGGTTTCGCCCACTACGACGAATATTGCTGGGGCATCACCGCCAGCGACGGGCCGGGGCCGCACACGCTCATGGTGGATGGCATTGAACGCGTGTTCTACGACTACATCGCGCGCGGTGTTCCTTTCGGCCCCGACGACGGCACGCTCGCTCCGTGGGCGGTAGTCGCCTCGCTGCCGTTCGCGCCGGAGATCGTCCTGCCCACGATCCAAAACTATGAGCGCATGAATTTGGAGGCGGCCCGGGCTTACGGCTACAAAGCGAGCTTCAATCCGACCTTTCCGGCGCAGCCGAAACACGAACACGGCTGGGTTTCGCCCTATAACTTCGGCATCAACCAGGGGCCGATCGTGCTGATGATAGAAAACCATCACTCCGGACTCCTATGGTCGCTGATGCGGCAATGCCCCTATCTCGTCACGGGCTTACGTCGGGCGGGATTTACCGGTGGTTGGTTGGAATGACCTGCCCGCACGGGCGCTGATCCGGGGAATCATTTACATTGCGCCCTCCTGCGTGCCGCATTGGTTCCGCGCGGATGAAGGATTGATGAGTGGTCGCTCGCGGTGTTCTGGGACAGCGAAGGGATTCGCTATCAGCGGGCGGAGTCTCCCCTGATCCACCGCGGGATTTTACCTTATAGCGAAGCCGCCTCCACGGGCGTGACCGCTTCCATCTCGTCATGGACGTGATAGACCGGCTGCCCCAGACCGGCGAAAAAAGCACACGCCTGAAACACCAACTCCAGACCAAGCTGATCGAGCACAAGCAATACATCGATAAAAACGGCGAAGACATACCGGAGATCCGGAACTGGAAATGACGTTCGGATTTCTCGAACAAACCCGCGCTCTCATTGTTTCCGGCAGCACTCTCATCCTGATCGAATCGCCGGCAGGCGCAGGAACCCCATAATAGTGCGCCGGCCATCGACATCCTCACCACAGCCTCTGTGCCGTAAATGCAAGCGCCGCTCCCGCGAAACCTCCGGATGGCAGGTATGAAACATTTGTTGAACAGGAAGACAAGCAAGGCCTGGTCGCCGGGAGGACTTGGCTGCCGTGTTGTCGTTTGTGATTGCACATTGGTGTTCTTTGTATAGAACACATTTATGTTGTTACGGGAAACAATCGAGTTGGTCTTGGCCAATCCGTTACTTCTGCCGCCGGACGAACGGGAAGTGATGCGGCTGGGGGATTGGGCTTGGCCCAAGAATCACGCGTTGGTGCTGACTGGTGTGAGGCGCAGTGGCAAGAGCACGCTGCAACGCCAAATCCGGACTCGTGAGCCGGGGCCGTGGGTGAGCCTCCACTTGGAAGATACACGGCTTTACGGGATGGGACCGGAGGATTTCGCGACCATTATTGACGTTTTAGAGAAGTCGTGGCCCGCGACCACAGTCTATCTGGACGAGGCGCAGGAAGTGGCGGAATGGCCACGGCTCGTTCGGGCCCTGCTGGATGCGGGACGCCGGGTCTGCCTCACCGGCTCCAACGCCTCCTTGCTAGGCCGGGAATTGGGCACCAAATTGACCGGACGTCATGTCACGAGGTCGGTCTTTCCGTTTTCCTACCGGGAGTATCTGACCTTTGCCGGGGTCGCGGCCGGTGCAGATTCGCTCGCGGAGTTTCTGCGGGGCGGGGGCTTTCCCGGGGCCTTGCAGGTTGGCACCGAGCAGGGTGCCGTAGTGTTGCGCGAACTGCTGCGCGATGTGGTGCAGCGCGACATCGTGACCCGCCATTCCCTGCGCGCCGTGCGGCCACTGATGTCCCTGGCACTGCATCTCATCGCTCATCCCGGGCAGCCGCTCTCGCTGCAATCCCTCGCCAAGGGTCTCGCACTGCCATCGGTCGCGCAGACGGGCCGCCTGGTGGAATACCTGCAGGATGCCTGGTTGGTGCTGTCGGTTCCGCGCTTCAGCCCGTCCCACCGCCAGCGGGTGACGAGTCCGCCGAAATATTATGCGGTGGACACCGGCCTGGCCACTGCCAACAGCCCGAATCCAACGCCGGATTTCGGACGCAAGCTTGAAAACGCGGTGCTCCTGGCCCTCCTGCGCCGGGGCGAGTCCCCCACCTTCGCCACGGCTCCGCACGCGTGGGAGTGCGACTTTGTGACACCGGCACAGGCCATTCAAGTCTGCTCCCGGCTCACACCAGAAAATCGGGGGCGCGAACTGAAGGGCTTGATTCAGGCTGCAACCCTGCCTGGGGCGAAAGGGAGAAACGCGCGGGAATTGCTGCTGCTCACTCATGACCAGGAAGACCAATTGACCGAAGAGGGCTTCGAAATCAATGTCATCCCGGCCTGGCAATGGCTTGATTGAAAACGCGTCCCATTCCCTGGCGGATGAAGCCATCCGCACTTGGGGTAAATACCCCATGGAATGTCCGGGAGTTAGATAAAAATTTGTAGAACCTTTATGAATACCAGTCCACTTAAGCAGGGTGCCTTGACCGGGAATTCCGTTTGTCTAGGCACTGTGACAGGGGCGATGGTGCGGGAACGCGCGTGCGAACTTGCAGTCATCAATGGTCGCTCCCCGGAGAGCGCGTCGATGACCGAATGGGAATAGGCCAAACGCGAATTGACCGAAAATCTGGATATCGATCCGAAAGAGGCGCTTTTGGAATTCGCATTCGAAACCGAGCGCTGGGATCCGGTGCCTGGCACAAAAGGGCACAAGATATTCACCATGCCAAGCGGGGATGAAGATGACGAAGGACGAACCGAGGCGAAAAGTTTGTGGAAGAAGGGCCCGCCGAGGCCAAACACGATCAGATGCTTCAGGCTACCAAAGCCCAGCGCGCAACCCGTCGCCCGCTTTGAGATGCCCATGCTTTGGCTCGTTACGCGGCATTGTCTCAGGAGGCCGGGCTGGTTCCCATCGTGGAACCGGAAGTGCTCATGGCCGGCAATCATACAGAACGAGAGTCACGGGTAGGGTTTGACCCCATGGTGAACCGGTCATCACGGCATAGTTTGCATAGGTAGTATCCCTGTAGCGTCCTGCGCGGAAGCAGCGCTGCACTTAACGTCACTTAGAGACCACCAACCAAGCACCCAAGATCATTATGTTATTCAAAACCGAAACACTAAAGACCTACAAACTGGACAGCCTCGACGGGGAATTCGGGAAGGTCAAAGAATTCTACTTTGACGACCACCACTGGACCATCCGGTATCTGGTCGCCGACACTGGAAACTGGCTGACCGGACGACAGGTGCTGATTTCCCCTTATGCGCTGGTCGCCGCAATCAAGGCGGAGGAGCATATTATTGTTAACCTGACGGCAAAGCAGATTGAGGGCAGTCCCTCGCTGGACAGCGACAAGCCTGTTTCCAAGCAGTTCGAACAGGAATACTACACCTACTACGATTACCCGTCCTATATGATGGGACCTTTCCGTTGGGGTCTTTATCCGCAATTGATGCTTAACCGTGAGGCACGCGCCAATGATAAACTTAATAAAAACACCCCCCATGAGGACGCGTGGGACCCGCATTTGCGGAGCACCGACGCGGTGCTGGGATATCACATCCAGGCGATGGACGGCGAAATCGGCCACATCGAGGATTTTATCATTGATGATGAGACATGGGCGATCCGCTATCTGGTCGTTGACACAAAAAATTGGTGGCCTGGCAAGAAGGTTTTGATTTCACCGCACTGGATCGATTGCGTGATCTGGAACGAAACCAAAGTCTTCGTTAATCTGTCCCGGGATGTCATCAAACAGTCCCCCGAATTCACGGAGGAATCTCAGCTGACGAGGGATTACGAGACGAAACTTTATCAACATTATCAACGGGAAGGTTATTGGAGCGAGGAACTCGCCGATAAATTACGTTAACCAAGTTATTCCATGAATATGAAACAATCCGACCAAAAAATAATGAAACAACTAACAAAGGATTTTCGCTCTTCGCTTCCAGGCTCAGAGAAAAAGCCCTGCCTCTCGCTGTACCAGCCCACGCACCGGCATCATCCCGGCAATCAGGAAGACCCTATTCGCTTCCGCAATCTGGTCAAGGAACTCGATCAATCGTTACAAAAACAATATTCGACGGAGGAGATTCGTCAGCTTCTGGAACCGTTCGAGGCACTTTCCCGCGATCTTGATTTCTGGAAACACACCACGGACGGATTAGTCGTGTTCGGAGGACCCGGTTTGTTCCAGGTTTTTGGATTGCAACGCACGACGCCCGAACTCGCCGTGGTCGCCGACAGCTTTCACACCAAACCGTTGTTGAGATTTTTACAATCGGCGGATCGCTTTCAAGTGCTGGCGCTCAATCTTCACGAAATTAAGTTATTTGAGGGCAATCGCGACGCGCTGGATGAAATTGATCTCGCGCCCGGAGTGCCGCGCACGCTTACGGAGGCGTTGGGCGAGGAATTGACCGAGCCGCATCAAACTGTCGAATCCTATGGAGGAATCGGCGGCGGGAGTGTGGCCATGCGGCACGGGCACGGCGATAGGAAGGATGAAACGGACATTGATACGGAACGGTTCTTTCGCATGGTGAACCGCGCGATTCTAGAATCGCATTCGCAACCCTCGGGACTGCCGTTGATTCTCGCGGCGTTGCCAGAACATCACGGTCACTTCCGCAAGCATAGCCAAAACCCTTTCCTGTTGGGGGAAGGAATTAAAATCCATCCTGACTCACTGCCGATGACCAAATTTCGTGAAAGTGCGTGGAATATTTTCCAACCGCAGTATCAAGCGCGCCTCGCGGCACTAGCCGACGATTTTGCGGTTGCAAAATCCAAAGGGCTTGGCCAGGAAGACGTAAAACAGGTGGCAGAGGCCGCGGCGGCCGGGCGGATCGCGACCCTGCTGATTGAGGCGGATCGACAGATTCCAGGACGAATCAACGGCACCACAGGAGAAGTGGAGTTCAAAGATTTAAGCAGTCCTGAGGTGGATGATCTGCTGGACGATCTCGGCGAGTTGGTGCTCAAGACTGGTGGTCGCGTGGTGGTGGTTCCCGCCGATCTGATGCCTACGATGACTGGAGCTGCGGCAACGTGCCGCTTCTAACGACAAGAATAGGATGGCCAGCTAAAAAGTTATATGAAAATCCAAATTAACACAGACAACAACGTTGAAGGCAGCGAAGCATTAACCCAACAGACCAAGGCGGTGGTAGAGGACGCGATGGAGCATTTTGCCCAACAGATAACCCGTGTGGAAGTCCACCTAAGTGACGCTAACAGTCACAAAGGTGGCCGAGACAAGCGTTGCGTCATGGAAGCACGCATGGAAGGAATGCAACCCGTCGCCGTGACCGACCAGGCGGAACACATAGAGCAGGCTGTCCATGGTGCGGCGGACAAATTGAAAAAATTACTTGATCATGAACTGGGGCGGTTGAACAACCACTAGCCCGGACGAAGAAGTTCCTGAGCGTGTCGGATAAGTCGAAACTGAACAAAAGCGACGAATCATTTTGACCATCAAGCTGAAAAAACCAAAACCGCCGGGCCGCGGTAGTCCAGGGCCGCCCAAGCCATCCCCTGGACCGTACAATCCGCGTCCGCCGAAACCTCCTGGCAGGCCATTGAAGAAAAAATAGGAGGTTACGATGGACGAAACAAATGATGGAGAAGGGATTATTGCCGACCTCATCCCGCTCCGAAAACCGGTAACTTTGTCCATCCGTTTTATAATGATGCCCAGTTGGTTGACAAACCAAAAGCAATCCAGCTGGTGGCGAGCCATCAAACAGGACTGGGCACGTTGGGCCAAAGTGGATGGCGACCAGCGCGCCGCCGCTTTTACCCATCAGCTGCTTCCGTCACTTCTACCGATGGTCTTCATTCTGGTAAGCCCAGTATTTTTGCTCGTTGAGCGGGAACTAGCCCCGCAGGATGCCGCTTAGTGGATTATACACTATGTTCTGTTGACCGGTGAGCAGGAATCCAGTGCGATGATAAATATCCACGGCGTGCTGGCAAAGCGCGGCGGAGTCAGGCTGGCCGCTCTTCCGCTTTTGATTTGGAGCTCGATGAAATTTCTGCGCACTCTGGTTCGGATCACGAATCGCATCTGGCATTGCCCCACTTGCAACCGGTGGCGGTTGCCTTTAAAAAGCCTCTGATTGCCCGGTGCAACTTTAAGAGCAGCCTTTCTTGGGACTCTGTTGCCAGGCGTCGCGTGGGGGGCCGGCCGCTGGCCCGCCACCTATCTCGACTCTCCCCATTGAACCGTTGACTTAATGCTGAATCGCCTAGCATGGCTCGTTTTGTTCTGAGGAGCCCAGTTGATTAGAAGCTGACGCCCAGCCTATCCACCAAATTCTCCGAATTGTGGATCGGCGCGCTGACGGCGACGGGTCTGATCTGGACTGGCGAATAATTTTTTTCTACTTTACTTGGTCCAGCTCGCTGATTCCAACAAACGTTACGGCACACTGGGGGGCGTTCCGGCGTTCCTGCTATTGATTTATCTCTCAAGCTGCCTCGGCGTGTTTGAAATTTGCTTTTGTGCAGGACAAGTGGAAATCTTCGTCAAAGGGAGCGGCAACCCTGACCGATCCCCTTTCGGCAGCTCGGAGGTGAATCACCTATAAACTCAAGGGATGTTGAACAATCTGCGGTAGAGTCTTTTTATTCCAGGTAGGGTTTCACCCCATGGCAGACAGGTAGGCCTATCAGTAATTATACACGCAAACCTATTATGAACACCACAATCACAGCTAAAACAACTACCATCAACGGCCTGATCGAAATCTGCAAAGATGGGCAGGAAGGCTTCCGCGATGCCTCTGAAAACGTCAAACACTCGGACCTCAAAACCTTGTTCTCGGGATATTCACTCCAGCGCTCGAAGTTTGCGGGCGAATTGCAGCAATTGGTCATCGGCCTCGGTGAGGAACCCGAAGCAACCAGCAGCATTGTCAGTGCAATTCACCGTGGATGGATCGATTTGAAAGCCGCTTTTACCAAGGGCAGCGATCACGCCATCCTCGTCGAGTGCGAGCGCGGTGAAGACTATGCAGTGAGTGCTTACCGGGATGCTTTGGCGGAAGATCTGCCGGCCAACATCCGCGAAACTGTCGCCATGCAAAGCGCAGCCGTACAGTCAGCACACGACGACATCCGTAATCGCCGCGACGCCGCTGCCGAATAATCCCCGGGAGCTCGAGCGCCCGGCTTTTACAGCGCGGGCGCCAGCAGGCAAAGCAGGTGACGCCTCCTCCGGCTCAATTGCAGAGTTTAGGGCTGCGGCCGATTCAACGGTTCTATCTGTATTCTCCACCAAGCAGGCACCTTCGCTTCGGGCGCATTGCATTAGTGCAACTTAGGAAAAACAACATGGCCACAATCAAAAAATCGACATCAGAAAAGAAAGTTGGAAAAACAGTTCCCAACTGTGTGCCTAAAAAATAATGCAGGCGGCTTGTTTGACCGCGCAGTGCCACATTCTATCAAAGACAAATCGGATGGTGGATGAAAAAAAACATATTGTAGTGGTCGGCGCAGGCTTTGGCGGACTTGCGTTCTGCCAGAATTTCCAGTCGGACGACGCGCGGATCACTCTCATCGATTGCACAAATCATCATCTGTTTCAGCCGTTGTTGTATCAGGTGGCAGCGTGCGGCCTCTCTGCCCCGGATATTGCCCAGCCGATTCGCGCCATTCTTTCAAAACGCCTGGATATTACAGTATTGCTCGACCGCGTAGTCGGATTTGATCTCCCGCAGAACACTATTCTCCTCGCCAAGCATAACCTCCATTACGATTACCTTGTGCTCGCGCTGGGCGGCCAGACCGGTTACTTCGGCCATCCCGAATGGGAGGAATTTGCGCCCGGCTTGAAAACGCTCGATGA
>ENA-ORBV01009853-ORBV01009853.1-microbial-mat-metagenome-genome-assembly--contig:-NODE-9853-length-15498-cov-6.535244_pt1 | contig 15498 bp, 16 predicted proteins | sample MGYA00237777_ERZ505514 | MGnify/ENA primary metagenome ERZ505514 (study PRJEB26160, sample SAMN06269048) | microbial mat metagenome | isolation source: Oligotrophic lake microbial mat | place... | reverse complement strand
GCAATGATGGCGGGCAGCACAGCCAACAAGTCTGGCAACGCATACTGCACCGTACGCCATGCGACCTCGGTATCTATGGCGAAGTACCCATGCGCCACTTGGTTGCGCATATCTCGAATGCTGCGCCATGGCACCTGTGGATATTGGAGCAGGAATTCTCGATGGCCAGCCATCAACTTCGAAACGGCTTCGCCCAGGATCACGAAGTTGAAGAAAACCGCCTGCTGGGTGCGGTCGTCTGCCAGAAAGGCTGCTTTGTCCATGCCCGACGTATAACGCAAAGTGTTCTGGACTGCCTCCTGCATGTGGCGCAGGTAGTCCGGCAGGCGCTGCTGGGCAGTCATACCGGCTGCGCCTCGGCCAGCACCAAGGCGCGGAACTTTGGTGGCAGGCCGCCCGGTGTGTGGATGTCGACTGGAATTCCCAGCAATTCCTCCAATTCGCCCTGTAGGCCACCGAGATCAAACAATGTGGTTTCAGGCAACGGGTCCACCAACAGATCAAGGTCACTGCCGTCGATGTCGTCGCCATGCAATACCGAGCCAAATACGCGTGGATTTCCCACCGGAAATCGACTGGCGATCTGCCGGATGTTGGGACGCATTTGCTCGAATATGACAGATGGTTTCATAGTGGGCTGCCTATGCGGCACCGGTAAGCCTGGTTTCCAGCCTCGTCGGCAATCAAGAAAGGAGGGCATCGTGAGTGGCACTTTCGTCATCGCAAGAGCCTGACACCGGGTTGCACCCGCTTCATTCGCCCCGACGACCGCAGTGCGTCGGGGCATTTTACTGACAGTGATCACTTCAACAATCAAGGATTCGATAGGTCTCCCCCCACTCATGGTGGGTCGTCAGCCCTTCGAATGGCCATCGAACGCTCCTCCAAGAGCGCCTCGACAGCAAGCTGACGCCGCTACCGCCCGATGATCCCAAACGCCAGACTTCGATGGCGCAGTAAGAATACAAACGCTGGATCGACGACGCGGCACGCCGTGCCAGCCAGATCCAGGCTGTCACCCATGCGCTGAAAGCGACACATCCCGATGCGCGCGGTACCAGTCTTTACTGCCCGCCGCCAGGATTGATGCCGCACCCGATGGTTGGCCGTCACTGCCTGGCCGAATACTTCTCTCGTGATGTGGTTGGAAATGCCGCTTACGGCGATCTGGCACAACGCATGCTGGCCGGCTCGCGCCTTGACAGCGTCGCCGATATCGGCACCGGAACTGGCGATCTGGCGCGCGCTGTTTGCGATGTGATCCGGCCTGATCGGATGCTGCTGGTGGATACCTCCACCGCGATGCTGGCGGCAGCGCGCCAAAAGCTTGCGGGACACGCGCCTTACCTGCGGGCCCGCACAGCAGCCCTTTGCGACCTCGATGCGCGAGGCGCACTCGATCTCGTGCTGGCAGGTCATCTCATCGAACATCTGCCCGACCCCGAAACCGGCCTGCACCAGCTTGCCAGCCTCGTGAAGCCAGGCGGCACTCTGGTGTTGGCCGTCAGCCGTCCGCATTGGTGCCAATGGTTCATCTGGCTGCGCTGGCGGCACTGATGGTATGGCCCCGACCACATCTTGCGTATGGCGCAGGCGGCAGACCAGAAGCCGTTGCTGGCTCTTTTGCCTGATGGGCAGCGGGCATCGGCAACCTCGAAACTGCCTGATCAGCCCCAATCCGCAATAGCACGTCACCCCCAGCCACTGAACGTCAGGCACCCAAGGCTCCCGACATCAAGGCTATTCATGCTTGACGTTATTAACGTAATGCGTTAATGTTTATCCATGCCGATCAAGAGTTTCAAGTGCACAGACACCGCGGCTTTGTTTTCGGGGAAACGTGTGCGCCGCTGGGTAAACATCGAGCGGCCCGCACTTCGAAAACTGGAGCAACTCGACTGGTCGACCGTCCTGGACGATCTGCGCGCGCCACCGGGCAATCAACTGGAAGCCTTGAAGGGCGATCGCAAGGGGCAATACAGCATGCGCGTCAGTGGGCAATGGCGGGTATGTTTTGTCTGGACGGCGGATGGCCCAAAGGACGTAGAAATCGTGGACTACCACTGAAGGAGATTCATCATGCGCACTGTTGCACCCGTTTCCCCCGGCGAGATGCTGGAAGAAGAATTCCTTAAGCCGCTTGGCCTGACCAAATACCGTCTGGCCAAAGAGATCGGTGTCCCACCGCAACGTATTGGCGATATCGTGGCGGGAAAACGCTCCATCACAGCAGATACCGACCTCCGGTTATGCCGCTACTTTGGCCTGAGCGACGGCTGGTGGTTGCGCGGCCAGGCCAACTACGACACGGCGATTGCGCGCGAAACGATGGGCGACGCGCTAGCCCAAATTTCCCGCTGCACATTGCTGCCAGCGTGAGCGTTGACCACGGGTACCGGGGGCAGCGGGCGTAGCGGGGATGCTGGGGGTCGGTTCTCTCCTTTCCCTCGTCCCTGACGCCGGCCAACGGTACTGGGTCCGGCCCACTGTTGCAGTTGCCGGCCGCTTGCGGCCCAGGGGGTCGCAGCCGTGTATCCAGCGGACTGGCAGTGCCACTGGCGGCAACCTTGAGCACTTGGGTGTAGATCATGAGGGTGCTGACGTCAGCGTGCCCGAGCAATTCCTGCACGGCACGGACGTCGGTGCCAGCCTGCAACAGGCGCGGGGCAAACGAGTGGCGCAGCGTAAGCACCGAGTGAAGTCGACATCCTTGATTCGCAAACCCATCGCCGCTATCAGCCGCATGCCGGTGCCACAGAGCAGTTGGGCCGGAACGGCGTGACACCTTCTTCCATCTGCGCCAGCACCCCGGCCACCTCGGCCTGGGTCAATACCGCCGGGATACGTGACTTGCGCGTCGGCCGATTGATGCCGCCGACCCACGGCAGGTCAACAGCCAGCACCTCGCGGTACAGGAACAGAATGCGCTGAGGGCTTGGTCATGGTTGACGCCGACACCTGGCGCTCGGAGTCCAGCAGGGTCAGGAATGCCTCACCTAGCAGAAGATCGAGTACGGCGTAGCATGCTAAAAGGTCCAACTATGCGTTCCAGCCGACGCCTTGGCGCTGCGCGCTAAGGTTCCATTGGGCCTGCGGCCCTCGACGCGGCTGAACGCGGACGTAAGACCTCAACATGAAAGGAGTTTGAAATGAGTACGCGATTGTTTGCATTCGTCGGCGGAGACATTGGCCTTTGGCGGATCGTCAGGACCGAAACCATAGTTGGCGAGCCCCTGCTTGGAGCCAAAAGGCTCAACGTCGTATCCGGCTCAGAGGTACAGCCTGAAACCAATGCACCCTGGGTACTTCGTGGGATAACAAGCAATGAACGATATGTCGTGCGCAGCGAGAAGAGCGAAATTGTGGCGAAGCAGCAAGGTCTGGCGCGCCCAGAGGCGACTTGCGCTGCGCTAATACCGATCCGGAAGAACGCAGCTTGGTGGGAGCTCACGCAAGACGAGCGCCGTAGCGTTTTGGAAGAACAGTCAAAGCACATCCAAATCGGGCTTAAGTACTTGCCCGCTGTAGCGCGGAGGCTCCACCACTGCCGCGACCTCTCAGAGAATGAACCGTTCGATTTTCTCAATTGGTTCGAGTACGCGCCAATCCATGAGGTTGAGTTCGACAGGCTGCTTTCCGAAATGCGTGCGTCGGAGGAATGGAAGTACGTTGAGCGAGAAGTCGATATCCGTCTCAGTCGCGAAGACGTCTAACTTTAGTCGCAGCGGACGCCTGTCGGCGCCGCTGAACGTGACGTAGGCAGCGCAAACACACCTCTCCAGTACAGTCGCAGCCATGGCACCCACTGTCGTCCGCGACGGCCGGTTCAGACTGTTCTTCTTTTCCCGTGAAGAGCCGCGGATTCCCGTGCACGTGGCGCACCCGGCAGGCGAAGCAAAGTTCTGGCTGACGCCATCGGTACACTCGGCCAAGAACGTTGGTTTATCGGGCATCCAGCTACGGCAAGCTCAGGCAGTGGTTGAGGCTCACACCCAGGAGATCCAAGATGCATGGAACCGTCACTTTGGGGGCTGAGGTCACAAATGTCTCCCCGCACTGCTTCTGGCTGCTGCTCGGGGACGAAGAGCTCGCCGTGCCGTTCAGCGACTTTCCGTGGTTCAAGAAGGCTACGAGTGAGCAACTCTCGGAAGTTCAGCGACCCACGGAAGATCACTTGTACTGGCCACAGCTGGACGTAGACCTATCCGTAGAGTCAATTCGTAAGCCAGAGAGTTTTCCTCTGGTCTCGCGCAGCGCTTCCTAACCTTCCATCGAGCGGGCAGCCCGCGGCAAGCCGTGGTCTGCCGCTCTTGTCAAACGTTAAACCTGTCAAGTAGCTCGCAGGTTCAAGTTCGAATGGGATGACCAGAAAGCGGCGAGCAACTTGCACAAGCATGGCGTGTCGTTTGACGAGGCGGTCAGCGTTTTTGGGGATACGCTGGCCTTGACGTTTTCGGACACAGACCACACAGAGGTCGAAAAACGAAGTCGGACCTATGGACTCTCAAACAGGGAGCGGCTTCTGGTAATCATCCACACGGAGCGTCGCAACAGCATTCGAATCATTAGCGCAAGAAAGGCAACTCGATATGAAAAAGGCATCTACGAAAATGGCTGATCAATCCATCCCTGAATTGAAACGCGACCAACTTGGCAAGGGAGTGCGTGGTAAGTACCTGAAACATTTCATTCAAGGTAGCAATGTCGTTGCGTTACAGCCCGAAATTTTGAAAGCATTTCCAACTTCTGAAGCCGTCAATAAGGCGTTGGCAAGCATGTTGGCTTTCGCCCAGGAAACGCAAAGTTTGACAGGTCGCTCAAGTCGGACGACGCGCAAACGCGCCGCCGCGTAGCTCCAACGTCAGGCCGCACACAGAGACACCCCGCTGAGAAGGCGGAGAGGTCATTCGTATCATCTCTGCTCGCAAGGCAACTAAAAGCGAAGCCCAGCGCTACCGAGGTGAATGAAATGAAGGCTGAATACGATCTGTCGAAGATGAAGTCGGGTCGAAATCCATACGCGTCAAAACTCAAGAAGTCGTTAACCATGCGCCTCACTGAGGATGTTGTTCTGTAATTCAAAAGTATGGCAACCGAGGCTGGTATCCCCTACCAGAGCCTTATCAATCTTTACCTGCGAGCCTGCCATGCCCAGAACCGCAAGGTAGACATCAAGTGGCCGAGTGCTGCCCAGGTCTTCGAATGTCGCCGCAATGCAGGCGCGCACCCCAACAAGGCGTTGTTTGAGATCAGGGTCAGACGCTTGGGATTCGCTGTCGTGGGAGGAGCAGCGGGGGCGGGTTGTGCGTGCCGATCTATATGTCAGTCAGACGGGCGCTGACCCGCGCGCGATCAAGCGGCCCCCGAAGGCTCCACGTGCTTTCAGCCTGTGTACGCCGCGCGCTCGAAGGCTTCATAGGCTGCCATGAAGGGTGGCTCAACAAAGGGCAACGACTGGGTCATGATCACGCCGGCAAGATCCGCGCTCGGGTCGAACCAATCGTGCGTGTTGAGAACGCCGGCCCAGCTCTGCGAGCCCGCCCGACGTCGGCCGAGAATGTCGGCATCGTTGCGCATGAAGCCAAAGCTGTGAGTCTTCGTCGTGCCTTCGAAGGGGTCGAAGTCCGCAGTGATCGGTGGTGCCGCCGAGACCATCTTCTCGAACTTCAGCGGTCCCATCTGGTTTGCGAGCATGCGCTCCACGGCGCTTTCGCTGAGCACGCGCCGGCCGTCCAGCGCGCCTTTGTTGAGAAACATGCGCAGGAAGCGCATGTAGTCTTGCGGCGTCGAATACAACGCATGACCCATGCCATAGACCTCGGGGTTGGAGGGCGGCGCCAGGTCGAAGTCGGCAAACTTGCCATCCTCGCCTCGCGCCTTCACGCCGGCCAGGCGGGCCGCCATGTGGGGACGCACCTCGACGTCAGTGTCCGTCATTCCCAGGGGACCGAAGATGTTGTCTTTGAGAAAGGCATCGATGCGCTGGCCGCTGATCTTTTCGACCATGAGCCCCAGCCAATCGATCGAAGGACCGTAGCCCCAGCGCGTGCCGGGATCGGTGAGCATCGGGTAGAACATCGCGGACTTCAGGCCGGAGAGGATCGAGACACCGCCGGTCTTGGCGAGATACTCGCCTGGTTCAGCTCGCCAGAACTCGTACTCCAGCCCCGAGGTGTGGGTCGCCAGGTGCCTGGCCGTGGCCTTCACCCGGGGTGCGCGCAACCGAGGCTTGTCGCCGTCCCAGCCGTCGAGAACACGGAGTTCGGCAAACTCGGGCAACACGTCCTGGACCGGCGTGTCAAAGTCCATCTTGCCGCTGTCGATCAGCATCATTGCAGCCGTCGAGCCCAAAGCCTTCGTCATCGAGAAGATGCGGAAGACCGTGTCCGCAGCGGCCTTGCGGCCCGCAGCGGCATCGCCTGCGGCGCCCGTGAACGTGACCCCTGCCGCCTTGCCAATCATGCCAACGGCAAACGGCATCTGATTTTTCGCCACAGCGGCGTCGAGGACTTGTTGAAGCTCCATACGAAAGTCTCCGGTTGTTGATGCTCGGCAATTATGCTGCCGCGCCATACCAGGCGGCAAGTCCGACTGAGAGCGAGGGTTTCAAGCGCGGTCCTCCTGGCCGTTGACCGGGTCGCGCACGGGCCCAAAGGCCTGCGGCGCTGTTGTGCGGGTCGGCAATAGGGTCGCCAACATCGCCACTGCGAACCGCTGCAACGACCTTCTGCGTGGCTATCGCCCCGGTAGCGCCGCTGACGTTTTGCACCAGAACCGGCTGCCCCAGTTCGCGCTCGAGTTCGGGGGCGATCCGTCGCGCACCGGCGTCGGACGGCCCGCCTGCGGGATAGTGAACGCCAAGGGTGATGGGCGGGCCTCCGGCGCCCTGGGCCAGCGCCGCGCACGGCAGCGCCGTAGTGACGAACAGAGCAAGATGCAAGAGAACGCAATGCATCGCTGCCTCCTTGACGAGTTCAAGCGTCCATCAGACCACCGGAGCGGATCGCCGACAAGGATGCAAATGCATCCCCGGTTGTCATCGGCCCGACATAACGGATGCATACGCTGGAACTGTGCCAATGTCCTTGTCGCAACAGCGATGATCTGTCTCCCAATTCGAAGAGCGCAACAATGAATTTCCAAACCACCCAAAGTGCGCTCTCTGCTGCGCTGTACCGCCGCATGCGTCATCTGGCCGTTGCGGTGCTTTCCCTGGCATGGCTGGCCATTGGCGTGCCGTCGCACGCGCAAGGCAGCCAGGCCATCGGCGCCATTCAGGTCGGCCAGCGCCCGTTTTTTCTGGTGGCGGAAATGCCCGACAGCCCGCTCAAGACCAAGCTGCAGAGCTGCTCTAACGGGCCCTTTAATAAAACCGATTTCTCGATCGGTCATCGTGGAGCAGCCCTGATGTTTCCGGAACACACCAAGGAATCCTACGAAGCCGCAGCCCGCATGGGGGCGGGGATCGTCGAATGCGATGTCACATTCACCCGGGACAAGGAACTGGTTTGCCGCCATGCGCAAAACGACTTGCACACAACCACCAACATTTTGCTCACACCACTGGCTGCCAGGTGCACCAGGCCGTTCACACCCTTTGATGCCGAAAAGAACACTCCCGCGAGCGCAGAATGCCGCACCAGCGACATCACCCTGGCCGAGTTCAAGACGCTGCGCGGCAAGATGGACGCTTTCAATCCCCGGGCCCGGACAGCGCAGGAATTTCAGGGTGGCACTGCAATCTGGCGTACCGACCTGTACAGCGGACCGACCAGCGGCACCCTGATGACGCACCAGGAGAGCATTGCCCTGTTCCGGCGGCTCGGCGTGAAGATGACACCAGAGCTCAAGTCACCCAGCGTGAGCATGCCTTTTGACGGCTTCAGCCAGGAGCAATACGCGCAGAAGATGCTGGACGAATACAAGGCTGCCGGTGTGCCGGCCAGTCAGGTTTTTGCACAGTCTTTCAACAAGGCCGACGTCTTGTACTGGGTCCGCAACGAACCGGCTTTTGGCAAACAGGCGGTGTTGCTGGACGGTTCGGACAAGGTCGCCGACCTGCCCGGCCTGTTGCAACTGCAGGGTTTCAAGAACGACGGCATACAGATCGTCGCACCGCCGATTTATGCCTTGCTCGCGCTGAAGGACGGAAATATTGTGCCCTCCGACTACGCCCGCAATGCGAAAGCTGCGGGCCTGGACATCATTACCTGGAGCCTGGAGCGCTCGGGACTGATGGCCGCCGGCAAGGGTGGCTGGTACTACCAGAGCGTGAATGCGGCCATGCAGCGCGAGGGCGACACCATGGTGGCGCTCGATGTGCTGGCCAGGGAAGTCGGCATTCGGGGAATATTCTCCGACTGGCCCGCCACGGTGACCTACTACGCCAATTGCATGGGGCTGCCATAACGGTGCTCGCGCCCCGCGACTGGCCGGATGGCGATATGCACTTCATGCGCCGACGGGCACCGTCTTTAACGACTGGCCGGTCCAACCAGTCTGTGCGGCGGGTTGGTTGTGGGCTGGTGATTGCCGTACTTGCGTGTCTGATGGCTGCCTGTTCGCCGCGCCTGATGCTGGTGAATAGCATCGCGGATGAGCTCGCGCGGCAGGGCGGCAGCCCGGAAGACGATCTGCTGCTGGCCCGTGACGCGGGCGCCTTCTATCTGAAATTGTCCGAGGCGCTTCTCCTGCAGACACCCGGTAACCTGGCGCTGGCCGAAGCTGTCAGTGGCGGCTTCACCCAGTATGCCTATGCCTTTGTCGCATTTGAAGCCGACAAGACCGAAGCGCGGGACGCCAAGGCGGCGTTGAAGATGCGCGAGCGCGCGGCGCGCCTGTACCGGCGGGCGAATGGTCACGCCATGGCGTCACTGGAGGGCCAGATTCCCGGATTCGCACGCGCGCTGGCCAGTCCCGATCCCTCGGCGTGGCCCCGACTGGAGCAAAAGCAGATCGCCCTGGCGTATTGGGCAGCGGCGTCCTGGGGTGGCCAGATTGCGCTGTCCAAAGACAATCCCGATGTGGTGGCCGATTTGCCACTGGCAATGCGCTTGGCCACGCTTGCCTGGCGCGTAGAACCAGACCACGCTGACGGCGCCTTGTCCAGCCTGATGGGCAGCTTCGAGGCGGCGCGTCCCGGTGGATCTGCGGCGCGGGCTGCCAGCTACTTTGACCGAGCCATATCGCGCGGTGCCGGAAAAATTGCCGGCCCGTATCTGGCCAAGGCGGAAGCGCTGGCGCAGCCTGCCGGTGATCGCGACGCATTCGAAACATTGTTGCGCAAGGCGCTGGCTGCCAGCACGGGCCAGCCCGATTTGCAGAACGCTGTCATGCAGGAGCGGGCACGCTGGCTGCTGGACAACGTCGATGACCTTTTTTGACCTGCCCCAACCACGCTGCGCTCCATGAAAAACCAAATACCCTGGTGGACTTCCCTGGCCACCTTGCTGCTGTGCCTGCTGCTGTTGCCGCCTGCATTCGCAAACGATCCGCTGCTGCGTATCGGAACCCTGGTGCCGAAAAATTCGCTGTACCACCGCCAGTTGATGGAGATTGGGGAAGCCTGGCGCGCATCTGCGGGCGGCAAGGCAAAGTACCTGGTGTATCCGGATGGCAGCCAGGGCGGTGAAGCAGAAATGGCCCGACGCATGCGCATCGGACAGTTGCAGGGCGCATTGCTTTCGGTGGTGGGATTGCGCGAGATCGAACCGTCGATTGCCGCGTTGCAAAACCTGCCGCTGCTGTTCAAAAGTTGGGAGGAACTCGACTACGTGCGCGAGAAGTTGCGTCCGGCGATGGAGCGCAGGTTCCTCGACAAGGGCTTTGTCGTACTGGCCTGGGGCGATGCCGGTTGGGTGCGGTTCTTTTCGAAGGAGGCGGCGTTTAAACCGGATGACTTCAAGCGGATGAAGTTCTTCGCCTGGGGTTCCGAGTTGGAGCAACAGGCCATCATGAAGAGCCTGGGCTACACGCCGATTCCGCTGGAGACCAATGACATCCTGCCGTCGATGCAGACCGGCATGATTCAGGTGGTGCCCTCCACGCCGTATTTCGCTCTGGCCAGCCAGATCTTCAGCACCGCGCCGAACATGCTGGAGATCAACTGGGCACCCATTGTTGGCGCGCTGGTCATAACCGCAAAGGCCTGGAACGACATGTCGCCGGCCACTCAGGAACAGGTACGCCAGGCCAGTGACAAGGCGGGGGTCCAGATTCGCGCCAAGGCGCGGCTCGAAGTGGACGAGGCGGTGGACGCCATGAAGAAGCGCGGCTTGGTCGTCAACCGGCCAAACACGGAGCAGATGCGCGAATGGAACGAGTTGGCCGAGCGACTCTATCCGCGTATTCGCGGGACCATGGTTCCTGCGGACACCTTTGACGAGGTTTTTCTGCATCTGAAGGCCTATCGCGCAGCGCGGGCCAAGTGACGCCGACTCGCACCGTGGCCGCAGGGCGGTTGCTGCCGCAGCTGGACGCGGCGCTGGCGTGTACGGCGCTGCTGTTGATGACGCTGATCCCGCTGCTGGAGATGGCGTTTCGGCCAGTGGCAGGCAGCGGCATCGACAACGCTCCGGTGGTCGTGCAGCATCTGGGGCTGGTGCTGGCAATGTTTGGCGCGGTCGCCGCTGAGCGCCATGGCCACCTGACAAGCTTTGGAAACGTGCTCGGCCCGCTGGGTGGCCCGCGCCACGCGTTCGCGACGCGCTGGTTTGGCAAGGCCAGCGCGGCCATGGTTTGTGGTGCCCTTGCGGCAGCCAGCTGGCGGCTGGTTGCCAGTGAAGCGCAGGCCGCGCATGAGCTGGCTTATGGCATCCCGGTGTGGTGGATTCAGGCAACCATGCCGCTGGGCTTTGTGTTGCTGGGGATCCGGCTCGGCGCACGTGAGTTTGAAGCGTTTCCCATGCAAGTGCTTGGCGCGGCGCTGTTTCCAGCGGCGGGCGCAGCGCTTGCCTACGTGTTTGACGGCTCAAGTGTTCCGATCTGGCCGCTGGCGCTGTGGCTGCTCGTCATGTTGCTGACCGGCGCACCGATTTTCGCGGTCCTGGGTGGGCTGGCCCTGGCACTGTTCTGGCAGGACGGCCTGCCGCTGGCGTCCGTGGCACTGTCGCATTACCAGATCACGGTCAACCCGTCGCTGCCGGCGCTGCCATTGTTCACGCTGGCCGGTCTGGTGTTTGCGCGCACCGGTGCGGCAAACCGGCTCGGTCAGTTGTTTGTCGCCTTGTTCGGTGGTGGCATTGCCGGAACCGTGGTTGCGACTGCCGTCCTGTGTTCGACCTTTACCGCTTTCACTGGCGGCAGCGGCGTGACAATTCTGGCCCTGGGCGGCTTGTTGCTACCGCTGCTGCGTAACGCCGGTTACCCTGAAAAGCGGGGCATCAGCCTGGTGACCAGTGCCAGCGCCCTGGGCGTGCTGCTGGCGCCGTCCGTACCGCTCATCATGTACGCCATCATCGCGCGGGTACCGATCAAGGAGATGTTCCTTGCCGGTGTGGTGCCAGCCGTGCTGATGGTGGGCTTCCTGTTGCTGTTCGGCGGTTATCTGAGGCCCTCCGAACGCCTGGCGACGTTGGCACCGCCGCTACCGGGCGGTCAGTCTGGACCAGGGTTGCTGGCAACGTTCTGGAAGGCGAAGTGGGAACTCATGGCGCCGGTGGTTGCGATCGGAACACTGGTCAGCGGTTTGGCAACACCGACGGAAAGCGCGGCGGTCACCGCCGCGTACGCGATCGCCAGTCAGGCACTGGCGCACCGCGAGTTGGGCTTGCGCCTGCTTGGTTCCTGCCTGGCGCAATGTACCCAAATCATCGGTGGCGTCATGCTGATTCTGGGCATGGCTCTGGGGCTGACGAACTTCCTGGTCGAAGCCGGCATTCCAGATGCCGCGATCGAATGGGTGCACCACTACATTCCGAACAAATGGGTGTTTCTGCTCGCCCTCAATGTGTTTCTGTTTGCTGCCGGCGCACTGATGGAGATATTCGCCGCAATCGTCGTGCTGGTGCCCTTGTTGTTGCCGGTCGCCATGAGTTACGGAATCAGCCCGGTGCACTTTGGGATCATTTTCCTGGCGAACATGGAGATGGGCTTCCTGTGCCCACCGGCCGGGATGAACATCTACTTTGCTGCATCCATGTTTGGCAAGTCGATCCGTTTTGTGGCGGTTTCTGTGTTGCCGGCGCTGCTGGCGATCTTCGTCGGCACGCTGCTGATCTCCTGGTTCCCACCGGTTGCGACACTGCTGCCGGAGCTCATTTTGGGCAGGGGCGGTTCACGCTGAGTCGACTGGCGTCCAAGGGCATCACGATTCCCAAGCCGATTCTTGCCCAACTGGGGCTGGGCGCTATGGCCGACCTGCAAGTGCGTGACGGCATCATCATCGAGTGGGCACCGGGAAGGCGGCACCATCAAGGCCGGATCAGGGCCGCCAGGCGCGAGATGCCTGGTGCAATCCGATCGGCGTCGATCGACGAGTAACCCAGCCGCATGGTGCCCGCTGGGGGCCTGTCTCCTGCGAAAAACACGGCACCCGGTTCGATCACGATCCCCTGGGCCAGGCACTTGCGGGCCAAATGCTGGGTATCAAGGCCTTTTGGCAGTTCCACCCACAGCGCCGATCCACCCTGCGCCGGCCGGAACTTCGCTTGCGGCAGGTGCTTGTTCAGCGCTTCCTGCAAAACCTGCGCGCGCTCCCGATAGGCAGCGTTGAGCCGTCGCATGAAAACCTCGTGAAACCCGTGCGCAATGAAAAGTGCCGCAGTGTGCGCGTTGTTGGTGGCGGGGTGGCGCAGCATCAGCCGGCGCAGCGCGCGCAGTTCGGCGATCAGCGCAACCGGCGCCACCATATAACCCAGGCGAAGCCCGTGCGCCAGGGTCTTGGACAGGCTGCCGAGGTAGATCACCCGGCCGGCGGTGTCCAGGCTCTTGAGCGCTGCGGTCGGATGGCTGGCGAAGTTCAGCTCGCTTTCGTGATCGTCTTCGATCACGACCACGTCGTGGCGCTCGGCATGGTGCAGCAGTTTCTGCCGACGCGCCAACGACATCGTCACAGTAGTCGGGCACTGGTGGCTGGGGGTGACATACACATAGCGGCACCCCGACAAGGACGTGCCCACCACGAGACCCTCCTCGTCCACCGCCAGTGGGCGCACGGCGGCAGTGCGCAGCAGGAAATTGTTGCGCGCGTCCGGGTAACCAGGGTCTTCGATGCCGATCACCGTGCGCGGCCCGGCCAGCAGTTGCGCCAGCAGGAAAGTCGCGTGCTGCGCGCCAGCCGTGACCAGGATTTCCTCCCGCCTGGCCCAGATCCCGCGCGCCGGCAGCAGACGCTGCTGGATCTGGTCGATCAAGGGTTCGTGGTCGCGGTCAATGTGGTCGGGGGCCCAGCTCCGGATCGCGCCGACGTGCATCGACTCCATGGCGCATTCGCGCCACTGTGCCAGCGGGAACAAGGACGCATCGAACTGGCCGTAGATGAACGGGTAGGGCAACTTCTGCCAGTCGGCGGGCTTTTGGATATTGCGCTGCGCGCTGGGCCGCAGCTTCAGGCGCGACTCCCAGACCGGGCTACGGCGCAGCGGGGCCGCCACGCCCGCAACCAGCACCGGCATCGGGGCGCGGCCCCGCAACGCATCGGCACTGACATAGTGGCCGCTGCGCGCACGGGGCGTGATCAGGCCGTTGTCGCACAGGTGTTCCAGTGCCCGCGTCACGGTGAGGCGCGACACCCCCAGTTCACCAGCCAGAAACCGGCTCGACGGGAGCACCGAACCCGGCGCAAGAATGCCTTCGTGGACCGCGTGTGTCAGCATGTCGCGGATGCGCGCTTGCAGGCTGCCGCGCTGCTCGAAACGTTTGAACAGGCGAACCCACATCGCCGACTCGCCGCGCGGCACACGCACCGAGTTCGACTTAAGTGATAACCCTGATGGATCTGGCAAAGTGGGCATCTGGCACTATCCAATGTGTGGAACTGGACTTATAGCAGATGGCACCGTGCGGCTAACCTCGGCATTGCGCTCCGGCATAACCGACCACCATGACGATCGAATACCTCAAGCAAGCCCATCCCCCCACACAGGCCACCGACACCTCCACCGCAGGCACGGTACGCAGCATGCTCGACGATCTGCTGGAGCATGGCGAGGCGGCAGCGCTGCGCTACGCCCGCGAACTCGACGGCTGGCAGGGTGACATCGTGGTCGGGCCGGAAGATTTTCACCGGGCGAACGCAGCACTGAGCCAGGGCGTCAAGGATGACATCCGCTTCGCACGGGACCGGGTGCAGGATTTTGCCCGCCGCCAGCGCGACTCGATGCAGGAGTTCTCGGCTGAGCTGATCCCCGGCCTCACGGCCGGACAGCGCCTGATTCCGTGCCAGACGGCCGGCTGTTATGTGCCGGGCGGTCGTTACGCCCACGCCGCCAGCGCCATCATGAGCGTGGGCACGGCGGCCGTGGCCGGGGTGAAGAACATCATCGCCACCACACCGGCGCACAAGGAAGCCGGCATTCATCCTGCCATCCTGTACGCCATGCAGCTGTGCGGGGCCCACACGGTGCTGGCGCTCGGCGGCGTCCAGGGCGTGGCATCGCTGGCCTACGGCCTGTTCTCCGGCAAACCGGCCGACATCATCGTCGGCCCGGGCAACCGGTTCGTGGCCGAGGCCAAACGCATGTTGTTCGGCCGGGTGGGTATCGACGTGGTGGCCGGGCCGACCGAGTCGGCCATCATTGCCGATGACAGCGCCGACCCGGCCATCGTCGCCGCCGATCTGGTCGGGCAGGCCGAGCATGGCCCGGATTCACCCGTCTGGCTCATCACCACCTCGCGCGAGTTGGGCCTGAAAGTGCTGGCACTGGCGCCCACCCTCATCGCTGCACTGCCTGACGTGGCGCGGCATGCAGCCACGGCGGCATGGCGCGACCATGCCGAGGTGGTGCTGGTGCAAACGCGCGAAGAAGCGGTGCAGATGAGCGATACCTACGCCTGCGAGCACCTGCAGGTGATGGCGGGCGACCTCGACTGGTGGCTGGCCAACCTGAGCAACTACGGCTCCTTGTTCCTGGGCGAGGAAACCACCGTAGCGTATGGAGACAAATGCAGCGGGCCCAACCACATCCTGCCGACCCGGGGCGCCGCGCGCTACTCGGGGGGCTTGAGTGTGGGCAAGTTCATCAAGACCGTGACCTGGCAGCGGCTGGACCGCAATGCATCGCGCACCGTGGGGCAGGTGGCGGCTCGCATCTCGCGCCTGGAGGGCATGGAGGGCCATGCCCGCACCGGCGACGTGCGACTGCGCAAATATTTCCCGCACGAACAGTTCGATCTCGGCACCGTCGGCGGCTCTGGAGGCTGACACCATGGCATCGACCAGCAGCGCACTGCGCATCGACCTCAGCGAGCAGGAACCGATTCCGCCCGAGGGCGTGGCAGAGGCGCTGGCGCTGATGCAAAGCGGCAAACTGCACCGGTACGGCGAGACCGGCGGCAGCG
>ENA-ORBV01009852-ORBV01009852.1-microbial-mat-metagenome-genome-assembly--contig:-NODE-9852-length-15500-cov-5.214290_pt1 | contig 15500 bp, 14 predicted proteins | sample MGYA00237777_ERZ505514 | MGnify/ENA primary metagenome ERZ505514 (study PRJEB26160, sample SAMN06269048) | microbial mat metagenome | isolation source: Oligotrophic lake microbial mat | place... | reverse complement strand
ACGCCATAGTGTTTGATGACGACGATGAGGAACCCAATGCTGTCGAAGTGAACAATTTCGAGACCCTGCAAGTTTCCGATGCCGAATCTACTCGCAAGATGTGCGAGGAAGAAGGAGTTAATTTTGATATGATGCTCCAAGCCCAACAAGCCAAGACACGTCTCCAAGTGCACACTCACAAACTGCTAGACTCAGACAGTTCTGATGAAGAGTCAGTAGCGGACCTCGAAGTCAACATGCACAACTTTAGAGCCAAGATCCAAGGCTTATTGGAGTTCAGCGATTCGGAAGATGAGGCCGAGCAAGTCCCCAATCAAGCCGTTGCTATGGAGACGCTGCTTAGCAATGCAAGAGGTGAGATCAACGACCTTGACATGCAAGAAGATCAGTCGGTCGAACAAAAGGAGACGGCCAAGATGTTTGAAGGAATGCTTCACTTCTCAGATTCTGAAGATGAAGATGAAGCCAAATTCCAACTCCAAACACACGGTTTCACATCATCCATCGAGGGGACAGTTGATGCCGATGGAACGAATGCATTTGAAGGCTCGGGTAACGAAGGTGTCGTTGGTGAACAAGAAGGCAATGTTTCTAGTCTCACCAATGGCGATGCAGACTGACACCGACTTATTGATGAGTTCTATTCTCAAGACGGACTGATGCATTTTTTGGACAGTGATGGTGAAGAGAAGATCCCGAAGACAAAGGCAAAGCATTTTTCGAGAAAGAAGCCAAAGTCGGAGTTGACAAAGAAGAGACAAAAGTGATGACTAGGACTGAGCATAAGAAAGCAGGCATTGCTCCTCCACCGGCTAGTGAGGCACCTTACCCGACTGACCGCAGAGCACGTTCTCTTTCCCCAAAGTTGATGAGCTCCAAGTCTACCTTGACTACTAGTTCACACAAGACGCCCAAGGCACCCCTTTCTACCCAAGTTGCACATCAAGCTCCTAGTCCTAAGCCAGCAAGTACCAAGACATTTGCGTCAGTTGCATTGACTCCTAATGCGCCTTCGGTGACGAAGCCCCAGCAGGCTGGCACCATGGCGCCGACTCCAACTAAGCCTCTTCAAACTAAGACGGAAGCCAAGAAAACCCCTCCTGGTGAAGGAAAGCAAGCGCCCAAGAAAGGACCTAATCAATTTAAAGGAAAGGGGGACACGTCAAAGAAGCAAGTGTCTATGAGTCAAAAGGTAGTAGCCGAAGTGAACAAGCAAATTGCTATCAAGGCTAAGCAAGCTGACAAGTCTGATAGTCCTAAGATGAAGAAACCTTTTGACGAGGTAACCAAGCCCACCAAGACTACGGAACGAATCGTCGAGACGCCTGATGGTAAGAGCTATCAACTGCTATCGGAAGAGGAAAAGACGAAGGTAGAAAGAGCCAAGAAGTTCGAGTTGATGGGATTACTTCACTTCTCAGACGATGAAGAAGATGAATTGTCATTGGAAACTATCACCTCCAGCAAGTCGAAGGGTTTGAACAAGTCACAAGGATCTCAGAAGTCGATTGCAAAGCCAAGTCCAATGAAGCCTAACAACCAAATGAAGAGAACGGATTCGAAACAAGCAGAGGAGAACAAGTTGACTCCTTTTCATAAAGATCTACTTTCTTCTCAGGCGGTTTGGCTACTCCAGCGGTTAAGGGGAGCAATGTCGGTGGTTGGACTCTCCAAGGATCCGGAAAGCGTGCGCCGAATGCATGCCAACAGTTTGCTCCCAAGGCTCTTGGCAACATGCTACATCTCCGCAATCCTACACCACCAAACTCTGACAGCGACTCTGGATCAGCAGGTGGTAACAAGAGCAACAGACATGCTGCACTCCAAAACAACGAAGAAGAAGAAGTCAGCGATGCAACTGCTGACGTCTTACCTATTGAAGAAATTCCTGAGTCGATTCATGAAGGCGCTGTCTTAGCACAACCAGATTCCAACGAAACACCGGATAACATTCAAGTAGAAGTTTCGGAACCAGTAGTTGAAGGAGGCATTACACCTCAAGTTGAAGATCCGCAACCAGATGGAATTGTATCCTCCAAGGACGCGGATTTTATCAAGGCCAAATCAGAGTAAGTTCTTCCTTCGATTCGAAGGCCAATGTTTTAAGTGAAGACAAAGACGGGGAGTTCCGGGCATCAGATCCTACCGAGATGTACAAGTCGGTGGTGCCTTCGGACACAACAGATCAGCGTTCCAATGACAAATTGGAATGCAATGTTAGCAGAGTTGCTGCAAGTAAGCCCAAGAAGAATCGGAAATCCAAGTGCGGACCTAACTGTTGGTAGCATCCATAACACTACAACGTTTGTGTGTCACAATGCACCACAGGCTAGAGAGGCAATAGATAGTCGCACCGGTAGCAGGGGCAGTGCCTGCTTGTCTCATTTTAGCCACATCATTCTTCTTCTTCCAACATGGTGAGACCATGTATTAAGCCCTCGGCATGTAGCCGAAGTCTTCTTCTTCGTCGTAGCGATCCGTGTCGCTTCTTTGTGCATTCTTCTCGTAGAGAGACCCTTCATGCGGTCTTCGTTGCACTCCGTGCAGTCATCCATGGCACGGATTCTTCTTGGTGGACGGGTCGATCTTCGTGTCAAATCGGATCAAAGCCGATTGATTCTTCTTCGTTGTCTCGTAGACAGTGATCCATTTCGTGGAATCGCTTCTTCTTCTTCGTTCGTCTCATCGGATTTCATCGGATCGGTCTAATCGTTATGCCGATCCCTTCTTAAACGTGTCGTTCGCATCGTGTCGTTCTTCTCGTTCATCGGCATGCTGCCGATTGATTCTTTAAGCCCTCGGCACACACGGCCGAGGCGTCGATTGTTCGATCATTTCTTCTTCAAGTGGAGGAAGCCTCCATGCGGTCTTCGTGGTCTCGTCTGTGCAGTCTTCCTCACGGGTTCTTCTTTTATCGGATGGATCGGCATAGAGCCGATCCCTTCTTGAACGCATCCGAAGTCTTCTTCTTCGTTCATTGTCGATCGTTCCAGTGCAATCGACTGTAGGAAAGATCCAAACGTCGGATGGATCTCATCGTTGCCGAAGTCTAGATCGGCTGTAGCTTCCTCTGTAGAAAATGTGCTAGCTGCTGTGTTGATCACCCAGTTGAGCTCGCTGGGGATATTTCATTAGTAAATGTTGGGTGAAGAGATCTAAGTGTAGGTGCACCAAAGATCAGTTTACTAATGAAACATGAGTGTTGTCTGCTACTGTGCTGCTGGTGTCATGGATCTTTCTGGAGTCTTCTGTGGTGCTGACTCAGGTGTTCTTCAAGATGCCTTTCTGTGGAATTCCATGGGGATGCACACATGTTCTGTGTGGTTCTCCAACAGCAGCAGCGACAGCAGCGACGAGGAAAAGAAGAAGAAGCCTGGGACGAAAAAGCATGCTGTCCCTCCATGCAAAAAAAAGCTTGTGATCCATGGCAGCAATGGCATCAACGAGGAAAACAACAGCGACATCAGCGACGAGGAAAAGAAGAAGAAGCCTGGAGCGAAAAAGCACAAGCTGGTGATCCACAGCAACGGCAGCAGCGACGAGGAAAACAGCAGCGACAGCAGCAGGGACTGGGAAAATTTGCCTTGGGCAAAGTGATGGATCAGTTGGTGTTGAAGAGCTTGAAGACTCCGACGGAGACATTTGCATTTTCTCATGGGACGATCCTGACACAAAGAAAAAGAAAAGGGAGGAACCAGAGAAGAGGGCAAAAAGAACGAAATCAGGACATCCAGTCGCTGTCTGTTTGGGGAACGCACTTGTGGGTGTGAAACCGTTCTTCCTCCCACCAGAACACAATTTGATCCACATGTTCAACGGCAAGACCGGCAACAACGAAACAACACCAGACTGCTGGCTAGCCAGTGCCGCCGCGCTGGGGCTTTTCAAAGAATGGAGGGTCAGTCAGGCAACGGTGTTGGTTGTGTTGTCAATCCAACGACCACTCAAACTGCTGCCATTGCCACCACTTGGCTGCTGCCACTCAATTTCTCAGTGCACCCACATGTGATTTCAGCTCGGCGCTCGGGCAAGATGCAATGTGATTGATGACTGTTTCATTCACGTGTGTCATCAAAGCAAGATGCCGCAAGAGCAACTGTCAATGAGTTTCAGTTTCTCAATGACATTTTTGCATGCCGTGCATGTGTGAAATGACATGAGGTCATTCGGCTCGACTTCCTCGTCGTCACTGCACGTGTCTTCTTTGGTCTTGTTCCGCAAATCATGCCGTGGGTGCCCTCCATCCCATCATCACTGACAGCCTTCGTGCGAACCTTGTTCCGATGAGACTGTTCCGTGATTGCTGACCTGCCAACTTCCGCACAGATTGATCAAGACTTGTTCCGTAAATTGTTGCGTCATTGCTCTGCGTACAGATTGATCACAATTGACAACACAACAGATAAAAATTACGTAATTATGTTGGTCTGCTTTATTCCGATGCGTTCATGAGATTGCCAACTGGCTCCGAGAACTAGAACTCCAATCCAGCTCTGTAAGTTGGTTCCAGTTTCGTACGCCGTCGTCCAGCATCACTGCATCATCATTACTTTACCACAACAAACGGTTCATCCCACGTCGAATTCGTAGGTATCGGGACATCCTCTTCCAGTTCCATTCCATTCTCTGCCGTGGTTCCGGGTGGAAAGACTTTGAGATAGGTTGCAGATCGAAGACTGCGCAGATAGGGAGCATTGCGTTCTCCTCGTGTTTCCACAATGCCCTCTTTCAAGTCGGCAATGGTTTCCAGACAGTCGGCGTAAATGTAATACACAACAGTGTCTCCCAATTGATAATATAATCTGGCTCGCATGGGCATTGGAGTTGATGAAAACTCCATGGGAACCTCAACTGCAAATATATTTGAAAATAAAATGATAGAACAAACAGTGTGGAATAAGAAAAAATCAAAAAAAGGAGACCATACTCGCAATGCCATCAACAAAAAAGAACAAACAATCAAAAAGAAAAAAACCTCACCATCCGACTCAGACTCTTCCGCACGTTTCTTGCCCTCTTCTTCGGCCGCTCGGTGCGCTTCTTCTTCTTTGGCGGCACGTCTTGCTGCATCTTCCGCTTCTTGTCGCTGTCTTTCTTCTTCCGCTCGTTTTTTGGCTTGTGCTTTGGCAGCCCGTCTTGCGGCTTCTGCCTCCTCCTCAGCGGCACGTCGCGCAGCTTCATCATCTTCATCATCACTGTAATATTGAGGTGGATTGGCATGAAGACGTCGTTGTTCATGCGATAAATCTTGTTCTTCGTACGGAACATGCACAAAAATGTAGGCCTTGACCGTACTTCCCTTGGGCAATTTATCGGTCGGTTGGAGCGGTTCGTGATCCTTGTACGTTTGACGTGTCACACCAATGGGATACACTTCAATTTCATCGACCGTACATGCTTCGGTATCCTTGTTTTTCATCAAGTGTTTGACGGCACTTTGCATGCTGGCTACCGTGTCGAGGCCCACTCCGGTTTGGATTTGACGAGGCAATCCTTCATCGACGGCAAAGAAGCATCTCATATTATTGGCTGTTGTAGAGTTATTATTATTATTTGTATGATTCTGGTTGCTACGGCCTTTGGATTGACAAGCGATGTTCCGGCGTCGGAGAGTGGGCAAGTTGTTGCTGTTCGGGCCGGTAAATGGATGGGCTTACAGTATGTCTTGGTTGGCACAAGCGTCTATTCGCACGGTGATGGAATGGAATGGCGATCTTGAATGATGCAACGTTCCCGCAAAGTGGTTCCGCTTCTGTCTCACAAACGTCGAGCTTTCTTTGGGCACAAGCCGACGGAATGGAATGACCGGTTGGTTCTTCAGCTTCCGTGTCGTATCTTCTTCAGCCGATTAATTATTCTTCTTCTTACAAACGTCTTCGGTAAAGAGCCGATCCGTTCTTTAAGCCCTTGGCTTACGGCTTAGGCACCAATCCTTGACAGGGGGTGAAGGTGCTCCGGTGTTCGTTGCCTGTATTGGTCGTGTCAACGTAGGATGTTAATCAAATGGAGGGTTCTCAAGTCGAACGATCGTTCCGACGACAATGATGGCGATAATAACGATGATAATCAATGATAGCTGGTTAACAGGGTTACAGCACGCTGGCCTGGGCAGCATAACCTGTTGGGCGACCCTTCCCATCTATCTAGTCTAAGCTCTAGACTAGTAAACTCAATGTTGTTGATAACAAGCATTTTAAGTACTGTATTAGGGGACCAGATAATAGCTACTATACCAGTAGCTGGTTAGTGCTGATTGTGGTCGACGTCACTCCTTCGGGTTTTCAACACCGACACCTACGGATCAAGTGAGCGTTATGGTGCGACGATGGTCCTTCCTTCGGGTTCGTGATTCAGTGGTGATGACTCCGGATGCAAGACAAAACCGAGTTCGATTCCCGAGGTGGACTCATCTTCCGATACCCTGATTGAAGCGGGGGATCATTTCTTAATTGGGGGCCATCATCCACAAGCAAGGCCGACATCGCAGCCAGCAGCAATGCAATGATTACCGGCATTGTAGTTGTTCAGCACCTACACACCAATAAAGCATAGTCCGCCTATCTCTTTAAGGAGTGCAACAGAGAGTCGATGGGCAACTTGGGCATACACTATTGCAAAGAATCTAACTTTTAAAAATCAATTAGCAGAGCTGTTAGTCGGTGCAAACGCAACGTACGCCTCGCATCTCCAAGCGCGCAACTGACTAGGAACAATCCGCAATCCGCAAGCAACAAAGAACACGCAGTCATGAGTGACCTTGCACCTTTTGTCGCTGCCACCCTGCGAGACAAGGTCGTCCAAGATCTCATGAAGGAAAATGAGGAACTCCGCTCCAAGCTTGCTGCTGCAGAAAAAGACCAAGAAAGCGACAAAGGTTTGAAGCGACAGATTGCGTATCATGCTATCCATGGGTACATGCGGGACGTCCGACTGCTTGCTGTGACAGGACCGTCACCACCCGACGGCAGTGACGAAGATCCTCTGGTTTACAGCATACAAGTTGGTGTAAGTGGCTCTGGCTTCGAAACAAGCAAAATCAACGATTGCACTTTGGAAGATCTTTCAAATGCTCAATATTTTATCAACGGGGCTTCTTGCGGCCCATTGAGTCAAAAGGGACTTGAATATGACTTTTGCGTTTACCCAGACGATCCGTTTGAGGTCTATCTACAATTTTGGTGTGGGGATCTTCGTGATGATGGCGATCAAATAATGTTTTCCCTTTCTGTTGTTCCCGTTGAGAAATGGTTTGCTTTTGCTGGATTTGATTACAATGAATGGCTGGCCAACAAGAGAGAAATAGAGATCCCAGATCGCCAAGTCTCTTTCAATGACATCGTTGATTTTTTTGGTGGCCAGACCATGGTTCTGTTGCATGATTCGTAATAACTATGGCAATGGCATATTAGACAAATCAATCCGACAAAATGGACGAAACGTCGGCGAGTGTCTTGGTTTGGCGGAATGCATCTTGGACGATTGAGCAGCGGCTTTCGAAAGGATTTGGCTCTTTGGAAAGAATACGGATCAACGGCCTTGGGACGGGAACAATTTACATCTTCAATTTATATTTACAGTTTAGTGGAACCGGGCACCGGGAAGAAAATCAAACATTGCAGCATTGTATTAGAGGCAGCCTAATGTGTATTATCTAAAACCATACGGCGGTGCAGCTATTTGTTGTGACCAATTTATGGATGCTGCCGTGTGTGCCGTGGCCCGAAACAACCACGCAACAAATAAGGTTGTTCAACTACTTGTTCAGAGGAAGACCTTCAACACCAACGAACCATAAAGAAGAGCGGCAAACAGGGCACTTGAGAAGGAAGCAAATGGAAGTAGCCGAGGAGCACTGCTAGCATACGCATAGCCGCCTTCGGCGTCTTCTGCGTGAGCCTCCCAATATTCACCCTTGGAAGTTCCGTCGAGACAAATATCGGTCTCGCCTTCCAACGAAAAACATTCATCTTCGTCGACGGTGACCATGCCTGTCAACCCTCGAGTTACTACCTTTGCTCGAAGAGCCAGGGACAAAGCCTCTTGCTCGATACATTCTGCCAGAGTCATCTTCTCTTTGTCGCAAGGCTCAGCAAGAGAAACGATTGGCTCCACTACACCATCTCCAAGTAACGTGGCCACATCACGCAGATGCAGCAACTGTGTAATTCTTGTATGAGCATAGCTCTGGAAACATCGCGAGTTCGGGAGCCCAATCTGTTGCACAAAGGGATCCTTTACCGCAGTGGCGGTCCATTTTTCTTCCCCGGTGGCCGTGGTAGCAGTCGTAAAAACCTGCAGAATGGAATCACCCAAAGTCTGGTTGGCTTGAAGGAGGCCCCGCACAACAATTTCCGATCCATCTGCGAGAACCGGGAAGTATTTCTGGGTTTCCCCGTACGCACCAGCATCCTTGTCAAAGCTGACATGAACATCCGACAGCAAGACGCTGCCAAACTCACTCTCAAAAAAGCTTTCGATTTGAGAGGCATAACCCACCTGCCCTTCCGTTGGTAGAATGGATGCCGTGACCCCACCGTTCATAATGGCAATTGCACGCAGCAATTCTTGATCCGCATTCGAAAAAGCTAGCGAGAACATTTTCACTTTTCCCTCTTGATTCGATTTCCAAACGTCGCTGGCGATTTTGGATCGGTTCGTCGCGCCCACGGAAGCCGGGCCATTGGACAGCAGCACCATGAGGGTTACAGTTCCATCATCGGAATCTTCTTCTGCATCCCGTTTGGCCCGTAGCATTCCTTCCAAAAGAGCTGCGTACATCATAGATAAAATAAATCGTCAGTCACGAAGAACATCCAAGTGACAAGAGTTTCAATGGAAAATATCTCGACCCGCCAGGTGGTCCCTTACCTTCATGTAGATTGGCTCCGTACGACTCTTTCCAATCTATTTTGTCGACAAATTGTTTTGCATCCAACTTTTCCGCTTCTGTGGCCTTTTGGGGAAAATCAGAATGAACAAGGCAAAGGTTGAGAAAGGAGCACAGTAAATGGACAGGCAAAATAGGAGGAAAGATCCAATTTCGCAAGGCTCCGGAAAATGACGCGACGCCACCTCAGAAATTCCTTACCTTTGCCGATCCCCATAATCCTTCTGTTCCTTTCTGACCAAAGGTTTGTATCGTGAGGGTGTCTCGTACTTCCAAGGCATCAATCATCGCCTTGACGGCTGTCTTTACTTCTGCTCCCATAGGCCCCTCACCCCAACCATAGGAACCAACATCCCATAGAATAAATACATTCTTGGCTTTTGGTTCAAGCGATGCTGGAAGGAAGTAATGTTCAAAGCAGGCACCATCAGTATACAAAACACCACTGTCCGGTAACACGCCTGGCTCGTAATGCCCATTGAGGACCCGAGGTAATTTGTATTCTCGTGCATCGGGAATGTCCAAATGAAAGGGGGAGAGGGACTTGTTCGATCCAACAAGATCGGAACCAAGATAGAGGGAAAACGTGGGACCAGCTTCGCTTCCCGTGATGGACTGTGTATTGTCTTGGGTGTTGTTGGATGTTGTGAATAGATCTGGCGCAAAATCTACAACTGGAAAAGGGAGGCCGGCATCCAAGATGGTGATATCTAGAGAAAGCTGATCCACCTCTTCGTTAGGGATGAGAGGTATCTGGAACTCCACTTGGCCAACTCGCTGTCTCAATATTTCTTCGACAACAAGTTCCACTCGTGATTGCCCCAAGGGAGGCAACGTCACTTGAACACTGTAGCTGACAGAATCTTGTTCCTCGACATATGCTCCCGGTAGACCGTTTGCGGCATTTTCGACAAAGGTTTCTCTGGCTTCTTCCAGTGTTTGTACTTTACCCACCGTACTGCAACTGCCATCTTCTGTAATGGTTCGCAACGAGGCGACACGGGCTGCCATGGGCAATTGCAAGGAAAGTCCATGAACCGACACACAGTCCAAGGCGTTGGCAATGTCAATCGTCAAGACAGTTCGTGCCAAACGCTGACTAATGGTCGCATTGATTCCGTAAGACGTAATGAGTGAAACTCCTGTAATGAAATTCATCGTCTCGGGGACGTACACATCCTCTTCTGCTTCTTCTTGGTCTCGTGTCATGACAATGGCCACGACAATCACAACAATGGCAAGGATGACGACCAACGAAGCGGCCTGGATTTTCCACGAAGAAGACGGTGATCCATCGTGGTTCTGGTTCTTGTCGGTCGTGTCAAATCCTTCGACTAGCTGTTCGGGGTTCTCTGTGAGTTCTATCATGGCGGGAGGAGCCGACTTTCCATGCTCCATCGTCATGGCTGCTCCGGCATTCTTGTTAGCATCGGCGGTCAAGTCTTCCACAGGCTTTGCCGCGGATTCTTGGCTGCCTGGTTCGGCATCCGGTCTCTCCATCATCCTTGTAGTTGTTGTTTTTGTCTTCGATGTCTGCAATTCTAGTTTTTGTGTGAGAGAGAAGAAACAACAAACTGAAGAAAGATAGAACAGTTTGGTGTCTGGACTTCTCAATTGCAAACGTGCGAAATCACGGCTGAATGCTGCACGGTTACATGCACGTTATTACTACAGTGTAGCTAGCTAGCTAGCTTAGTAGTGCGAACTACAGCTAGTCAGATCTGGGACGAACTGCAGACAGACGGCCCCCAGCAAAAGGACAGACGGCAGCATCTCCAAATGCTGAAACCCTGAAAAGCTACAAAAGTGCCCATTTGGCAATCCAACAGACCAGCTCACTCTTTTCTAATTGAATGGCTAGTTTCATGCAATTGTTGAATGCTTCTAGTTGTGCTAGATAGAGAAGAAGGGTCTCCCGACACCTCTCTCAACTCACTCTACCCTCCTCCATATTTGATAAATGACGATGATTTTAGTCACAACAACTCATCATCTGGGACTTGTTCTCGATTGTTGTCATTCTGGTGCCCACCACCAATTCCTTCCATGTCATCTTCTCCACTAGTAGGTACTTGTTGTTGTCGTGGTGGTCGTGCCGTAAAACTGAATCCCCGATGAACCCAAATCGTCAATGCGACTGCCACAAAGGCACCCAACAAAAAGGATACCAATGCCACATGAAAATTAAAATTGGATGTCATTTTCGTGGGCGCAATTTCTTGATTCGTATTGGGATCGCAGAGAGATGGTGTCGCCTTGTCGCCACCATTGTTGTCGTTGTTGTGGGAAGAAGTGTGGGTGTTGTTGTTGGCCTCTTCTTCTTTGGCTTCTGCGGCAACTTCCGTGGCCGTGGCGGGACATGGCATGCGTGCTGCCATAATGGCAGTATGAACGGATTCACTAAAGACACCTTGGGCTCCAATGGTACAAAACAAGTACTGAGTTTCTTCAAACCCATTTTGGAATCCTTCCATTAAAAATTCGTGTTCTGGTCGTTCCGTGTAAGGATGAATGACGAGATTAAACTCTTCGGCACGGCCCTTGGCAGCCTGTCCTTCTTCGACGAATTCTCCCACTTTGGGGAAACATGCCTTGTCCATGCCCACACCGGCAATGTATTTGCGCCAGGTGTCTCCAATATCAAACCAAAAGGTTTCTTCCCAACAATTTTTGTGATCAATCAATAAAATCATGGGCGGCAAAGGGGCTTGACGAATGGCGGGATTGGTGTGAGACGTCCATTTTTCCGTCAATTCTTTCAAGGGAGGTGCTTCAAAGCATTGAATGACCAGCGGTGGTACTTTGTATTCATCAAATTTGAAAATGTCGGGACATTCCAAGACACTTTCAAAGAGTTCGGTATTGGCGGCAATTTCTTCCAACAATAAATCGACCAAATTCATATTGGCATCCGCGGCAAACCATGGGGAAGATTTGAGTTCGGCATAGACACCGGCGGTTTGTTGATAATGAGTATGGACTGGAACATTGGCACTGAAATTACTGGTAGTTGTCGGAGCACTTGTTGTACTACTACTACTTGAAGTTGTTGTAGAAGTATCATCAGCATCCACATGCAATAATAATTGTGGGACTTGTTCATTGTTCCACTGATTGACCAATTGTTGAATATCCAACAGTGTTGGTACTGGAAACATATTGTCATAGGCGGTAGTCCGTGCCCGTGGCAATCGTTGTTTCAATCGCAATTGTTGAATTTCTTCCAGAGTAAAATTAAACGTCCAATATCCACTGCGATTGGCAAAGGGACTAAACCATGGCGACCGTGAACTTCCAAATACGTCAAGGACATTGGTGGTCACATTTAAATCGACGGAATGCATGGCAATCAAGCGTCCATCACGTGTGGCGACCAAATCGGGTTCGACAAAATCGGCACCAATTTCCAATGCCAATCGATAAGCCGGCAAGGAATGTTCGGGCATGTGATAACTAGCACCTCGGTGAGCAATGATGAGCTTGTCTTTGTTGTTGTGTGTCTTCACTGCAGCTTGGGGAACGGATAAGGAGTATGTACGAGCACAACCATCGGCCGCAACAACATCAAGAGCCATCCATAAAGGCACCACTGCAAAGGCCGCCAACACGGCAAGGCTATGCCAACCACCGAACCACCAGCGGTCATTGCTGTTGTTGCCAAGCATGATGCTCATCATGGGACCTTTAAAGAGTAAATAATGGACCAGTTCTTTGTCTGACCCCGATAGATAGAATACTCGAAAGCAATTAAATCCCCTGTCGTCGCAGAGTGATGATTCGCAAAATGGCGCAACAAAAGAAATAAATGAAATAATAATACTGTGAGTACTCGAATGTGGAGGAAGCAGAACGGCACTGCAACACTCAAGCCGCAGTTTGAATCTATCTCGTGCTTCGATGATGATGAGAGTCACTCACTCGACTGTCTTTGTTGCTGCTTTTCGGGAGGCTTCGATGCCTTGCTGCTTTTCGGGAGTATAAGTATAAAAGTCAACCCTCCAGTGTCCAAGTGGCAGATATATATCTTTTTGATGGTCGATAGGAACTGTAGCTGTATAGTATATTGCCCACCGTGCTTGGTTAGCTAGACCGAGGGGTGCTGCTTTTCGGGAGGCTTCGATACTACCACCGCGTCCAACGAGCGAGCCAGAAACAAAGCGATGAAAAATGTTAGATGCAAGCATTCCATTGACCTCTCATTATTATTTTGATCTGCACGCATGCCAAAGATTTTCTGTTTCTTACGGTTGCCAGAGTGGGGTTTGCAGAGAGCGGTTGGTTGATTTAATTAATAGTTGCCTGTGATTGTCTAGCTAGCTAACGTTATCGGAACATGGCAGAGACAGAGTGGCCGCTGTAATAAAAGGAGAAGAGGTTCACGGACGACATGAAAAAATACCCGAAAGAAACCATAGAAGACAGCATAGTCATGCAGATAGCTGATACCCTACTAGCTAGCTAGTAGCTAGTCAGGCTACTATTAGACTGGCTACCGGTAGATAGGCTAATAGCTATCTACTAGCTCGCTAGTAGCTACATAGCTACCATAGTAATAGTGCGTGTGTAGATCGATCCGCGGAAGACCAATGACTCGAAAAAGGGATCAAGGAGACCCGGATGCTACTGGAGACCCGGGTGATGAGGGTAACGGCAAAAATTCGTGTCAGGGCCACCTGCCTTCGGCGACAGTGCGGAAAATGAGTCTGCCTCGGGAATCGAACTCAGATTTGTCTTGATTCCCGAGGAAGAAGCAACACATCAAAATCCTGCAGTGGGATAACCCCCAAGTGGAGCATTTCTTTTCTGATTGATTCGCAGATCTTGAGGGATGAAAGCTGTGGAGCATGGGTTTGCAGATGTCTGAACATTTCAATTTTGATGCTTTCGAAGCAGTTTGTGTCATCACAAAACCCAGAGCCAACATCAACTGCTTTGCTGATGCAGGCTGAACCTGCTGCACATTGTTTTTGTCACAGCACAGACAATGACCTTCCACATGCTTTCCTTTCATAGCAGCAGAATGTTGCAAAAGCTGCATGATCTGTGAAAAACACATCACAATGATTGCATGATGTGCTTGTCACAGACATTTGGATGCACATTTTGTGCGCCATGTGCGATCCTTCATCTTCAAGCATTTGATTATCATTGACAGTTTCTTCCCCATCGTTTGCTCATTTTCTACAATGCTTGCACAGATTGCATTGCTAGCAGCATCAAAGGACTAACCAACTGTCTCAGGGTGCAAACATTGTTTCAGTTTTCATTAAAAATTGTGGTCTTGTGAGCTTCAACTAAAACAATTGCAGCAAGTTTATAACTTGTGTTGGTGCTTTCCTTGGCAACACCAATTCCAAAAGCTTAGGCTGTTGTAGAATTTGTGGCTTTTTTGTGCAGATTGTTGCTTTCGTGATAAACTTGCCAACAGTGTTCCAGATGTCCTCAACATTGCCTGCACAAGGCCTTTGTTGTCTTTGGGAGCCACTGACTTGAACATTCTTACAAAAATGTCCTGCACACTGCTGCAACCAAATTTCTCATGCTGTTTCATTTGCTTGGAACTCCAACTTTGTCAAATTTGGCTGAACAGTTTTCTCTTGTTCAAATTGCCGTGAATGTCTGCTTAGCTTCATCACCATGTCGCACATAGTGGCTTGCTACAGCAATCAGAATGAATGATGCAATGAAGTGCATACAAACATTTTTTTGTGCACCTTGCATTGCTTGTGTCATCACTTCCTTATCATTCTCAGACTTGGCTGAGCGCATGTCAAGGTCTCACAGTTTATGACATAGCTGCCACATGCTGAGGTGGGGCTAAAGATTGCATTTTCCTTGCAGACGTGCCCTTGTTGATTGCTTTTGAAGAGAAGCATCTACATTGTTGTCATCCAATGAAATGCCATGTCAACAGCAATGCCTGATTCTGAGGCTTTTCTCACTTGATTGGATAAACAGCTTGTTCATGTTTCTTGGCAGACGATTTTGCCCTTGATTCAACCCAAGTCATGCTAATGATTCAAGTCTGTTAGACACGAATTGAGTGGACAGATGGTTTATGTTGCAGGCCGATTCAATCCCATAATGTTTTACGAAGTTACACAATCGGCTGTGCACTGCTATGTAGCGTTCTACCTGTTCATTGGTGCTGATCGTGGTGTTGCGTTGACAAATTGGGAAGACTTCAGCAAATAAAGTGGTCATTTGGATCTTCGGAAAGTCACGCTAATGTACAACCCTGCGGATGCTGGTGGTGTTTTGTCAGAAACGGGCAGTCTGTTTTCCTGAGGGCCCGGTCAATTTGATCAAAATGCACCTCAGATTAATTTCTTATAAATTTCTCATTTGTGATGTACACAGACAATTACTTTGGTGAAACATTGCAGATAGAAACTTTACCCCAAAACAAAAATAATGTTGCCGATGATTGTGCTCTTTTGTGACAAGTTGTTGGTGATTAATGAGCATGTTTCATTCTTGGTGAAGTTGTTGATCTGATGCTTTCCAACTGGAATCCATTTGTCACACATGGTTGTATCCATCTTGGTTCTCCTTAACTCAGAACATTGGCAACTCTTGAGAGAGAGAGAGAGAGAGAGAGAGAGAGAGAGAG
>ENA-ORBV01009850-ORBV01009850.1-microbial-mat-metagenome-genome-assembly--contig:-NODE-9850-length-15502-cov-6.203890_pt1 | contig 15502 bp, 5 predicted proteins | sample MGYA00237777_ERZ505514 | MGnify/ENA primary metagenome ERZ505514 (study PRJEB26160, sample SAMN06269048) | microbial mat metagenome | isolation source: Oligotrophic lake microbial mat | place... | reverse complement strand
ACGGCGACCACCGAGATCTACACCTCTCTATTCGTCGGCAGCGTCAGATGTGTATAAGAGACAGTTACTCAAGTGTACCGTACCAGTTAAGTACTGGTACCGGAATTACGGAAGGCTAGCTAGAAGTCTCTGCGAAAGTCCCTCTTCTAGCTATATAGCTAGCTAGTTGCAGTATAGTACCTTAAAACCCTGCAAGACCTCAGCTCAGCAACAAGAAGACAATCTGCGCAACGATCGATTTACTGTATTCGTTTGCGCTCCTGTTGGGTCTGTAGATTGTCTCGGCGGCAAATCCTAAACACATGGTTCTAACAACAAACTCAGTTGTGGGGCTTACGTTATTTTGGACCTTTGAGCACAAGCGCTTGCCGCTAGATCAACATCATAGGCATTACTGACAATCTACTTCGTTTTCCATTGTACTACTAGTATACCATCATGGCGGACAGCAAAGAAAATCTGGCTGCAGCTGATGAAACAACAATCACAACAAGCCCAGACAATGTTAGTTTGGAGGAACAAATGGAGGCTCTGAAACGAGCTCGTCTTGACGCCGTGAAACGGCTGAAAGAGACGACTAGCAAACTCAATAAACTCGTTGTCAGCCATACTAGACTTCAACAAGCAAAGCAAGAGACAGACGAAGAGTTGATCGAGGCGAAAGATGACATTGTCCAATCTCAAAAATTAATTGAGGAACTCAAGCGGGCCCGAGATGAAGCTGTACAGCAACGACAAGAAACGGGAGAAGCCTTGCACAAACTTCGTTCGGACAATGAGACCCTGCGAGTGGGCCAACGTACGCTAGGAGGTCAGTTGAAAGAACTGAATGCCATGCCAACAAAATTTTCCGATCTCGAGGCGCAGAGGGATGCTGCTGAGAAAGAACTCCAGGAGGCAATCGAGAAGCACCAAATGGAAAGTGACGCACATCGGCGAGAAATGGAGAAGCTCGAGGCAGAGAAGGTTGCTGCCGAAAGGGAACTTCAAAGAGCCAACAAGAAAAATCTTTCAGATAGGGATGCACACAATCGAGAACTAGAGGAGCTCGAACGAAGAAATAAAGCAACAGTAAAAGACTTAGAGGATGCCCACCGTCGGGAAATGGAGGACGCAGAGCGAGCGCGGCAAGAGGCAGAGAAAAGATGGAAAGACGAAAACAACAAAGAAATGGAGGATAAATTGAAAAATGCTTCCGATAGGTTATCGGACTTGGAGACAAAGAATTCAACTCTAAACAACAAATTAGCAGAGCTTGAGGGCCAACGGCATAAGGAACGGGAGAAGGCTCACGACGAGATAAGAGCCTTAGCAAAGGAGCGAGCGAAACTTTTAGACGAAGTGGAACAATCTCGTAAGTTAGACCGGCGGGATGATAGCAAGTTGGAGGAGGCGCTGGGTAAGATTGGGAAGCTAGAAGCAAAGCTTCGGGTGACGCGACAAATGGATGCTTCAGAAAAGGAAGGCGGTTCACCACCAAAAACGGAGAACGAGATCTTGTTTGAGGAACTCGCAAAAGCCCAGACGGAAAACGCTCGAGTACAAAGCGAACTACAACAGCTAATGGCTGGCGATTTTTCTGATTTGAAAGGCGTACACTCTTCGATGCAAGGCGGGCTCAAAGGTGCAAACGACGAATTGGAAGCTGGAATTGCCGTGGCAAGGCATTTACAAGAACGACTGGACGAATCAGATGCTTTCAACCAAGCACTTCAGGTAAGTTCACGAGACTGACCGGGCTAGAAAACGGTAGGCTCAGTTTTGTGCTGTTCTCACTCTTTTTATATTTACTCATGTTCTAGGAAGAAAACCAAGCGTTGGAGCAAGTACTTGAGGCCGTCCAGGACAAATTGAAGGCCACCAAAGCAGAATGTAAGAACGCGAAAGACGGGATGGAACAGTTGAGTCAAACGGCATTGGCGACAGGAAAAGAACGAGACAAATTACAGGATCAAAATGACCGACTGGTTGCTGAGCTTAAAAGATCCAAGAAGAAAATATCTTTGCTTAAGGAGACTCTCAAGTCAGAACGTGTTGACTCGGGAGGGAGCCGCGGTCTATTCAACGACGATGTCGATATTTCTGTAGATTCACAGGGAAGTTCAGAGGGGAGAACAAAGGAGTTGGAAACTGAATTGATGCAAGCCCGAAACACAATTGAAGCTCTGGAAAGGCAATTGAGTGAACTGGGTAGAAAGAGTTCAAAAGATTTACTGGCGCTAAGCTCAGAGCACGGTGAAAAAGTCAGTTCTTTGGAAAGAAAACTGAAAGAACATGCAAAAGTACTGGACGTTCAGGTTGCCTCGAGGAAAGCAGAGGAAATGGCCGACCGACATAAGAGAAAGATCAAGCAGCTTGAAGCAGACCTAGCAGAAGCCCTAAGGGAAAATGACTATTTAGAGAAGAAGAAGGGGGAAGTCGAGCGAAGGTATGCTGACGAGTCGAAAAAACTGAGATCCGAGCAGAGTTCACTTAGTCGAATTAAGGGGGAGCTTAAAGATGCTCAGGAGTCGAACGAAAAGTCAGAGGCTTTGATCGGTTCGTTGAGGAGAAGACTGTCGGGGCTGGAGGATGAAATCAGCATTAGCCGAGAGGAAAAGAGCAAGGCGATAAGGCGATGCGCAGAACAAGAAAGCAGTTCATTGGATCAGCTGCGAACGGCGAGGTCGGAACGCGATAACCTGCAGGTGCGACTGGCTGAAGTAGCGAGCGAATTAGAAGTGTTACGCACGCGTTCAACCGCCAAGGAGGCGTCACTTATGCAGCAGCTGTCAGATCTACAGGCTGCCGCGGGAGAGACTGACCAGCAAGTACGCGGTACCATTGGCGCACTAAGAACAGATTTGGCTTCGAGCGAAAAGGCAAAAGAGGACGCAGAACGAAGGAACGATGCTTTAAGAAGGGAACTCGAGGAAGCCCGTTTGTCCTCAAGACGCGGCGAGGAGCTCTCGCAACAACGGGAATTACAGGTTGGGGAAATCCGTAGGCTTGGTCTGGAGCTGGGGTCGGTGAAAAATGAGAACGCACTTCTCAAAGAAAGGATTTCAAATCTTGAACGGCTCCGAGACGACCACAACAGACTCAAAGAGGCTGAACGAAGCGCCGCCATGGCCTCGAGGGAAGAGTCTTCACGTCTCGGCAGACAGGTCGATAAAAGCAATTTAGAGCTCTCTGATCTCAAGCACAGATTCGACAAAAAGGTAGCAGAACTTGAACGTCTCCAGGACGATAACCGCGACCTGAAGAAATCAAACCAAAGTATCGCGAGAGCATCGAGAGACGCTGCCGTGGCCCTTTCTAAGCAGCTTGATGAACGCAACACTGAAATCGAAGGCCTAAAAAGCAAGCTAAGAGAAACCAATAGGGCACATTTGGTCGACAAAGAAGAATTGCGTAAGATCGACAGAGAAAACGAAAGAAACAAAGCATCCGTCCTAGAGAAGTGCAAGGAGCTCGACGGTGCAATCGCCGAAAAGAACAGGCTTCACGCTGAAGGGGAACGAAAAAGCCGTGAAATCAATGAAATGCGTGTTGCAAGAGACACACTCCAAGACTCCTTGAAGTCGGCCGAGGCTCTGGCTGAACGTCTTCGTCACCAGCGCAAAACGGAAAATCAAGCTAATAATGAGAGCATCCAACGTTTGACCAAAGACTTGATTCTTGCGGAGAAAGAAGCCAGACTTTTTGGACAACAGTTGGACGAAGCAAAATCAAAACTTAAGGAAGCGGCAACAGAGAGGCGAAATCAAAATGCAGCATATGTAAAAGAAGCAGATGGACTCCGCAGCCGAATTTCTCATCTTGAAGCACAATGCAACGGATCTCGGCAAGCCTTTTCAGCTGCTAATTCTAACAAGGACACCTTAGATGCACAGTTGAAGGCCCAAGGGGAAGAGCTGGCGGCTGTAAGGGCAGCCCTTGCTTCTCATGAAAAGCACGCATCGAGCAAAGAACGCCAAGGGCAAATCGCGTTTCAAAGACTGGCTGAGAAGGCTGAAAACAAGGCAGAGAAGCTTGAACAAAAGCTGTCCTCTGTCACAAACGAACGAAATAAGTTCGAGCAAGAACTGTCTTCTCTTCTAGCTGAGCGAAACGAAGTGGACAAGGAGCTACGGCGTGTCCAGGACGAGCTAGGTGAAGCTCTCGCACAGTTATCTTCGCTGCAGCTATCGTTCGACGAAGCCGAATCTACCTTAATTTATCTCATCCAGTCGTTGGCAGAGATTTTGCGGGACACGCCGGACGATGGGCATGTTGAAGGAAAAGGCCCCGGGGAGCAAGCGAATCCTGACGTCGATTCTCTCATCCACAAGCTTCGAGCGGTAGTTGGTGGTGCGATACAAGGGCGAGAAGAAGCAGCTCAAGCAGGAAAAGATTTGGAAAGTCAGCTGGGGGGATTAAAGGCTACGAATGAGAGGCTAACGAGCGAGATGAATGAGAAGGAACAGCTTTTGTCCGAACTACGAAAGACACACAATGAAGAGAAGGGTGCGTTGATGGCTGAATTGATCGAACTTGAAAGCAGCGTGGAGCAAGTATCCAGCGAGAACAAGAACTTGGTGGAGCACCTTCGCTTTCGGCTAGAGGGGGCTGATGGCGAAATCGACAGGTTAGAAAGTGGTGTGCAGATCTCAAGCAGCGAGCGGGACGCCCTTTGTGCGGCAAGAGAGAAGTTGGCAAATTCATTGAGTGAGGCCACGACGGCTTTGGCGCATCTGGAAGTTGAGAAAGCAGTACTAAAAGACAGTGCAAATAAGGAGAAAGCGGCTCTAGTTGCAGAAAACGAGTCATTAAAGAAGTCACTGGACGAGGCAGTTGTTGCGCATGACCGATTGAAAGTTGAGTTAGATCAATCTAACGTTAACGTTGAGTCACTGCTAGAGAAAGAGTCTTCTGCGGGGGCCAAACGAGCACGCGCATTAGAGCATACTCTTGGCGAAAAAGAGAGGAGGCTCGTGGAGGCATCAGATAAACTCCGCGAACTGGAGGCTCAGAAAGACATTCTGCGCAAGGATGCTTTGAAGCTGAAACGGTTTCTAGAAGAAGCTCTGACCGAAGCAAAGCTGCTGCTTTACATGTTGCGAGAAGCCAAGTTTGGCAGAAGTTCAGATAGGAATGGTGCCCCATTGGATGGGGGGGCAGAGGCGGCTGCACTCGGGGATGTTCTGACGAGGCTCGAAGATCTCGTGGGGAGCATATCGGATGGGTTCGATGGCTTGGATAACGCAACTGAAAAGAGCAAGAACGATAGTAGGGCTTCTTTGTCGCCAGTAGGGCACGAAGGTCGACCCAATGCACCAGCCGAAAAGCGACGGAAGACGTCGCCCACTTCATCAATGGCGGATCTTGGACTTGAGTTGACCGAGGATGACAACAACCCAATTGAATCGTCGGTGCCAAACAAACCACTGCGAAGTACGGAAGTACCACTTCGGAATTCTCAACAGAAGTGCAAGCCCTGGGAGGAAGGTGATACTCCACAGCTAAAAAATACTAGCAGTCGGCCCCCGAGCCGTCCGCTCAACGCAATTCATGCAACAGAACCAATCAAGTCCAGATATGCCCAGGACCGAGACCCTCAACAAGAATATGTCCGTCAGAGATTGGCTCAATCGGCAGCAGCAGGAGGAACTTCCGACAAATCTAATGCTCGCGCAGTCCCATTCAGATCATCGCACCTGAGACTCCCACCCCCTATGTCCTTGCCACCAGCAACGAGTAGACTGCCGCAACGACAGCCCCGTCACTTTGGGTCCGACCCCGAAGTCTTCGATCCTGAAGTTTTCGACTCCCCGTACCTGAGAACGAGGCCCCGGAGAACGCCTCATTTGCAGCTAACACATGCAAACGACCGTCCCGGTCCCCTTGACCCGTACACGTTCGATGACTATGGATATCACTATTAAGCCTTGCGGCGGTGGCGTTATTGCACAGAGTCACACCATTTCTTTCCTCGAACCAAGATGTACCGTAGTTGCAGAATGCTCGTCAGAGGTAGGGGCTGGTTGTAAACATGTTATTCAAATATTGCTGAGTTAGGACTGCAATCCACGGTCGCTACACACATTAAAAATGGGATCATTAGTTTGTTTGAATCGTTACGAATTATCTCTAGTTTTTTATATATTTTGATTGAATCTTATCGTTCCTGAAACCATGATTGTGTCGCCTTCAAATAACCGTCAGCACGCTTCTTCTTCTTGAAAATTTCTGACCCATAGGCCTTCTTTGAGCACCCATTTGAAGTGCTCGCCTTCAGAAGCTGCTTTGCCCCATTCGTTTCGTGGCACCGGGTTATGAATGGCTTCTCGAACCACCGAATCCCATTTGTTGATGATAACCGTGCCACCCTCGCTGAACATAGTGTAGGTGTTTAGAAATTTCATGTTGGGTCCACAATCTTGCCCTTCGTAGTCCCCATATTCCTGTTCTTTGGCCTCTTTGTACTCGTCGCTATTAAACATTGCATAGTGTACGTTCATTTCTCGACGGAAAGCGTTGCGCACGGGAACGTACGCAATCCGAGCAAGGTATCTCCTAAAAATTGAATTCAACTTCGTAGCCGCGACAGATTGCTCGCGGCTCCGCATGCGCTCAAGAGATTCAAAAGCGCTATGACGAAGGAAGACTTTAGTCTTTCCCATTTGAATTCCCAATTTTATTGTTTCAGGGGGCGCAGAACCGCGGCGAGGTGCACTTATGGATGCCTTATCGCTTGATTGCTTCTTCTCGCAAGAATATCTTTTTACAGGGGCCGTAAGCGGAGCAGGAGGCAGGCCAATTCTAGTTTTACTCTCCCTCTTCTTCCAAGCAGGCTGAGGCGTGGATGCCTGATAGGAATTTGCGTTGGCTGTAGTGGTTGATGGAGCGTCCGTGGTTACCTCTGCTTCGGCATCATCAAAGCCATTCATCTGTGCCTCAAACGCTTGTACCTTGATGTAGAGAACCTTGATAAGGTCACGGCACATAGCCTTGTAATCGACTGACGACTTTTCCTCGGCTACGGTGGATTCGCTCCCAGGAGTGGGGGGGGCAAAGCCGCCTCTGAATGAACCTCTGATCGACGTTATACGCCTTTGAGCAGCAGCAGGTGTACTACCTGGACCGAATGGACTGACAGCGACCTGACTGCGTCTCGCTTCCTTTTGCTTTATTTCTCTCCAAGCTAGTGTTCGGTATCGTCGGACGAAGTCGGCATGTGGATAGTGTTGTGTGAAACCTGCCCGCGCTACTCGTACAGCCTCAAGAATGCCGCCACATCTTAATTGCTCGGCCACAACCGAAGTGTCAAAGTGATCAGGCACCAAGTGGTCATTAGGTTTCAAGCATCGAACGTAGTGAGGAGAGGTCAGATCAATTTTGGCTCGCAATTCTTTCAGTTGACGACGGAATTGTCCTCCGACGGTTGTTCGAGATACCACTGATGTCGAATCGGATCTGCGGAACTTGTAAGGAGTGGCGCCACCGTTACTTTCAGGGGGTGGTGCGTTGGAGCAATCGTCCAGAATACCGGCAAGCGTTCTCACAAAGGGATTCATGCTATGGGCAAGAAGTTCTATTGCTTCTTTTGGAAGTTCATCGCGATTCTTCTCCGTGAAGCCGGCTGTTGTGTACTCGACTGGACCGGCATAATGGTTGACTGAGAAGTGGAGAGTGGCTGTCTGTTTGCGTGATGCACCAAAGCGTGGCTGTCCTTGACATTTCTTGTACAAATCCAAGGCAAAGGATTTGTCAGATGTCCCAGGTGCACGACACTGATCGTCAAGAATGCTCAAGATACCAGAGCCCCGTTTGTCGATCAAATCCAAAACGTCTTGGTTCTCTGGGAATTCGATGAAGCTCCACTCGATTCCCTCTCGTTTGTATTCCTCTTGCTCGTTCTTGAGGACAAAGGCATTGAATTGCTGCTGCAGGGCTTCGTTGCAGTAATTGATGCAAATCTGCTCAAATGAATTAGTAGTGAAGGATTCGAATCCGAAAATATCAAGAACACCAATGGATGCAGCAGGGCGAAGCCATAAGTCAGAGCATCGAGCGATTTCTTCATCTTCGTTGAGACTGCCATCATCGGAATGATGACGCCTGTCATTTCCAGAGGCAATGGAATCATTGATCCTTCGTACCAAGTACGCGAAAAGCGCACCATAGGTGGCCTTCAGGAGCGCTTCCAGTCCCTTTACTGCCTTTTCCAAAGTTAAGGATCGTTCTACTGTTGTATCTTTTCCGGCTGTAATAGAGAAGTAGCAAAGTGCCCGGTTAAGATCCCCTGCCGTGACACCCAAAAGGTGGCAGACTGGTGCCAAATGAACATTTCGTTCATCTAGAGATGATTCTTCTCCAAGATCAATGAAACCAAGATTGGAAGCATGAAGAATGGCTGCTGTACAAGAAAAGATATCTTTCTGTTCGGCGGGGGGGAACTTCATGGTATTCATTGCGCTGCGCAGAGCTCTGTAAGTGTCTTTGTCGCTGACGCCATCTCTCCTGTCGTAGGTTCCACTTGAGGTGATCTTAAAATCATCTGGTGTCGCTGTGGCTGCTAGAAAGAACTGACGAAGCTCCCTTGCATCCATCGCTCCGGAGAGTAATTCAAAGAAAATGTGATAGTTCCGTTCACCCAGACTCTGCGTGACAATTCGAACTTTCTCTAGAAGGTAGGTCTCGATTTGTGCCCCCACCAGTTTTCCATAGCGGGTAAACTGCATTTCAATGAATTTTCCGAAACGAGAACTGTTATCGTTTCGTACTGTTCTAGCATTCCCAAAGCTTTCAAGAATTGGGTTACTCTGCAACACTTGAGCTTCAATGGAATTGGACGCAGAACCACTAAGTGTGTTAGCAGTGGACAACCCGTCTCTGCTGCTGCCATCCATACCATCACTGTTGTTTCGTGAGAAGGTTCTAGTGTTTGACGGAGTGGTCCAACTCTGATTATTTCCTTGAAAAGACGGCCGAGCCGGTGTCGAATGATTGTTTTCTTGTTGTTCTTTCTGAGCTTTTCTCTTTTCTTCCACAAGCGCATAGGCCCGTTTCTGAGGTGTCTGGTGGACTACAGCTGCCCGTTGTGACAATGCTGCCAGGTATTTCATGACAAATTTAGCAGTAACAGTCTTGCCGGCTCCACTTTCTCCCGAAACGAGGATACTCTGATTACATCCTTGAGGTTCATCCTCTTCCAAAGATTCATCGAGTTTCCGCATCATACTGCGAAAAGAGGCATCTGCAATAGAGTAAACATGAGGAGGCAGTGCTTCCCTCGAGTTGGACTTTTCAGCGTGATCCCAGTACTGTTTCATCGTGGATTCGCCGTACAGGCCTCGCAATGACTGAAAAGGGTTCAGAGCCAGAAGGACAGGTCCTGTAAAGGTATAAATTTTGTCCTGCAGATAGCGATGAGAGAGGCATTCTACAACAGATGGCTCGTGTAGATGCGTGAGAGTGATGAGGTCATGAGGAATGACACTATTGCCGTCGGCATCGACGGGGTAATCATTGGCCAAAAGAACATCTCCATCGTTGATTGCGGACGATGGGAGTCGCACTACATCATTATTCTCATGCGAGTGAGGCCCATTTTCCGGCAGTCGCGAGAGCATTCCTTCTTCTAGAGTTTCCTCGACTCTCACCACCACATTGCCTCCTGAGCTTTCCAACAAGTATCCCAACTTCCAGCCCCATTGTGGGGCACGGCCGAGATTGGAGATCGCTCCAGATGATCGAATGGAACATACGTCGCTTTCGGAGTCACAAAGAGAGACGCCCGAATTTCGTCGACTAGAGCTCGAAAAGGGAGCGCGATCGGATTCGCATCGGTTGTTCATGGACGATGACAGCGATGCTTGCCAACTTTCGTGAAATGATTTTCTCGAGTTCCGCACGGCCTCAATGGCAGAAGCTCGAATCCAGACGCGATTTTCATCGTTAGCAGTTGTTGACACTAGCATTTTGGGGGAAGCGATATCGAGTATATTATGAATTCTATTCTGACCTGATCTGATCTGTGATTAACAAGATCAACTGTCCTCGCTCGGTTGTTTCGCTTCACCGAAGACGAAGGTATATCCTACTGTTTTTGTTGTGTCGTTGGCCGTGATATATTCTGCGATATAATGTGTCTAGCTATAGCAATCGTTGTTAAAGCTAAACCTCGGAGTGCTGATAAGGATGATTAACTTGGCTTTTTGGGTGATGATTAACCTTGGCTTCTAGAGTAGCTAGCTACTAACTAGTAGGCTTATAGGTTGATAAAATTGACCAAAAAAGAGAAGATAAAGATGGGATACTCCATTAGTTCGCTGTTAGACTCACTATCATCTAACTAGCTAGCTAGCTAGTAGTAGAGTAGCTACTGGTAGCTAACTAGCTAGTAGCTAGCTAGCTACTACTAGTCATACCGTAGTACCTACCAGTATGTGTACCAGTGGTATCTAATTACTCGTAACATCAGTCAATCGATCGGCTGTTACAATTTCGTCGGTTATCACCATACGCGTGAGTATTATCCTCAGTCTTGTTTGCGTTTTCGCAGAATTGGATATCGATCATTCATTTGATATACATGTCTGAAGATAAGTTAATGGCCCACCTCGGCTTTGGGCCCGCGCTCGAGGAACGGAAAAAATTGGATCGGCGACAGGCTTACTAAAGTACCAACGCTTGGCAGGAGAAAGGATTGCAAGCGAGGGGATATACCGGTGTTCTTGATTTCAGTGCTGTACAAACTGAGTGAGTCAGTCCTGGTACTTCGTACTGCAGTCAGTACTTAAGCTTGACAGCTTCGCTTATCTCCGATGCTGTCATAATAATTTTTTTCCATTTATGCCATGCATAGGAAACAGTGATTCTCTAATGGAAGCCAGGTTGGTCACCTTGAAAGCTACTAGCAGAGGACATTGCATTTGTGCATTTGGTTGATGCACATCTCTTCAACCTGTGTTGATTATCATGCAGTTTCTAATCATTGTTGAAGTTGACGTTTTCACGGATGTGAATTTGTTTCAGTGAATTCAGTCCACTTCCTTTTCAAAACTCTTTGTCCTTGTGGTTCGCATTCAAAATGAATTGTCACAACGTCATCCTCTGTCAACAATGACAACAAACTGTTGTATGCCTTGTGCTTTTGAAATTTTGGTCAAAAGAAGATGGCACCATCAAGCATCTGACTCTGCAAGTCTCTTCGATGTGAAGGAGCAGTCTGGATTTTCTTTGCACAACTTGAAGGTCGTTCGGATCAGGTCAGGTCATTTGTTGCTGGATGTGTCAATGAAACCCCTGTTTTGGAAGGAAAGCAACATCTTTTTTTAAGCCATTCCATGTCATGATTGGTCTGCTCCCAAACTTGAACTAAAAGCAGAAAAGGCAAAATGAAGGGCAACCAAATGAATTGGAAATTGAAAAATGACATTGCGCAAAGCAAGTGAAAGAGAGCAATGAAAAATCAATTGCAGATGCAAGATGACATCAAAACAAGAGTGTGAAACCATTTTTGATGCAGACATGATGTGCTTGGCATTAATTTTCTTTTGAAACTTGGCCCATGAAGGCAGATGCAAACAATGAACTCACACTTGAGTTGAGATGACAGAATTCAGTTGATCCATGAAGCGACACAAAAACACAATCTTTCTCTTCAGTGTAACACTTGCTTACCAAACAACACTTGTAGAGAACAATGTGAGTAAAAATTGAATAAAACCAGCTAATGTGCAACATCTGCAATGTTGGAATTGAAATTGAAAGGGTTGGAGAGCTGTTGTCCATGTTTTTGTTTCCTTCATTTGCTCTGTTTCCTTTGTTTGCTCTTCTCATTTTTTATCACTAACACATTTCAAGAAATCTAACAAATGCTCAACATAAACTGCACTGGAGCTTTCTATGTTTCAGTAAAGTCCCTGAAGGTAACAGAACTTAGGAACTTGTAGATAGCTAAGACTCCAAGCAGCAAAACAACAATCAAATGGGTCCCAAGATTTTTGGTTTCTGGTTCCTCCTGTGTTCTGTCTGCCAGAGTGACGCGCACATGCTCTTCGTTTGAACACGCGGGGCGAGAGAACACACAAGGTGCGCGGCGCACAAAACAACGGCAACAAACCTCAAACAGCTCTTTGCTTCCAACATGTTAGACGCGCCAGTTCATCAACAAGGGACGATCCTTCCACTCGTACCCATTACTTGCATCTATCAACTCGCGACCATCTTGATGTCATTCCACAAAGCAATCAAGATGAAGTCCATCATCTCCTACCGTTCCGATTTACAAATCTGTTTCTTTTCACAAAGTGCATCCGACTATCTTGAATGATATCCTAATTCAACAATCATCATCCTGCAGCCGAGAGATCTGCCTGACAAAACAGAGCACATGCGAGAGGCGGTGCTGCGCACCTACTACTTACTTACTTATACTTGAGAGCAGGTACTTACAAATCAAAACGCATTGAAGCCATCACGCAGGCGCTCATGCCGCGAAATCCAACGGCACAAAACAGTGATGAAGGCCGACCTGAGATTTTTAGCCGAATTTTTTGCCTGCTTGCCGCCGTCCAGTATCAAAAAGCCGGTTGCATCGAGTTGCCATTTAGCTGCTACTAGCTTGCTAGCCAGTTGTACAGCTAGCTAGTTAATAAATACTGTAGTGGAGTAGATATAAGTTGACCACTTCCGCATCCATCCGTCGTTCTGCTCTAAAAACGACCCACTCACCGTTATAACAATCCACTCGACAAGACAGACAGATACATCAACCCATTCCAACACTGACTACTCGTGGTAGTATAGAAAGATGACTCGTGAAAAATCCTCCGAACCAACCACGTCCTATTGGAGGCAACCCAAAAACTACAATGTGTATTTTCAGAGAGGTGCCGCGATCAAAAAGGACCCCTACGTACAAAAGACCAAACATCGTCCGGATCACTCGATTGGGCTCTTCAAATGTCTGTGTGTCTTTACGGCACTGGCGGTAGTAGGAATTGGGGGATTCTTAATCTGGGATAAAGTAGTGGGCAACGACTTTACTAACCCCATTGGAAGAATTCGTGTGAACGATTTTTCGCGCGTTCAAGAGAGCTTGTCCAGATCGGATTGGCGCAAAGGACTCAATGAAGATCCCTACGATGGAGATAACATCACATATGTATGGAAGACGCGCGACGGAGATGGTCTGAATTTGATGTTTTTGAATGCACTTGATGAATCCTGGCAAACGGAATTTCTGGAAGCCGTAACCGATTGGGCCGAATCCGATATGTTTACCAACATGACGATTGAGGACACAAGTGTGGATTACAAGTGCAGCCCCGTGGCGGGGGTCATGAAGATTTGCAATGGAAACTATGGAGCCACTGGATGGCTAGGTATTAATAAAGTCACACTGGAATATTATCGAGGTTTTGAATACATAGTCTCCAGTGTGGCCAAAATGAACGAGTACTATCTGCACAATGCCGAATATGAGCAACGCCAGTTTATCATGTGTCACGAGATTGGTACGTAAACGGGGCGCCCCTACGTGCTGGATCTTGACACTACTAGTATGTCGCTCAGTGCATGGGTCGTGGAAGATGGACTACTGCATTCTTTCTTTATCCTAACATGTGCCTTTTCCTCGTATAGGTCACGGTCTTGGATTGTCCCACTCCTCTAGTAGTAACGGTAATGGCTGGGGTGGTTGTATGGGTTACACCGATGCAGTTGAAGACAACATGCACCCAAGCAATGCTGACATGGAACGCTTGAAAAACATGTACAACTACGGAAGTGGTGTGTACTACGCCGATGATGAATACTACAACGATTACTACGAGTACCCAGAAGAAGAGGGCTATGATTGGGGCAATTATGACGAAGACCGAAACGCGGCTTACTACCAATATGTGCAAAACCGTAACAATGGCAATGATTACCAATACGGGGAAAATCAGGTCAACTATTATAACTATTATAATGGAGGAGCAGAAGGAGATGTTGGCGATGGCAGTTACGAATACGATTCCCAACGAAATGGAAATGTTTACAATTACAATTACGACAATGGCTATGTGTATGCTGAAGAACAAGAAGAAGACGAGAATGAGGACTACAATGCGAACCGCAATTACTACAGCAATAATCAGTACGATTACGATTATGCCGCAAACGATAACAACAAGGACTACTCCTACTACAGTGGCAATGGCAATGGCAATGGAAGAAGGCAGCTACGTGACCGACCACGACGGCGGGTCGTTGTGCGGCACTATCTTGCATAAGCAACGAAGGTGGTTCAGCTTCCTGTTTCAACCCCATTTTTCGCATGACGTTGACGCAAATGAATCAAGCAAGACTTCCACAAGCCTCAGCACACCGAGCTCGGGAGGGGTCGCACGAGTAGTATTGTCGAAGTGGTTGTGGGAGAGCGACGATTTGACTCTTCTTCTTGCAAGCGTGAGAAATCGAGTCCGACTTACAGAATCCCTTGACTTTGGGAACAATGATTTCTGCAACGAGATTTCGCTTGTACTCACTCATCAACGAATAGCTTGTAGCTAACGGATGTATTCTGGAGAAAAATAAATAGATGCGAAGGACAGTTCAGTTGTGAAGTGCTTATAATGATTCTGTGTGCTGCTCTTCAAGCCATGGAGACTCTTCATGGCCATAAAGAAATAATGTTTTTGTTGAAAGATCTGAACTTGTTCAACCAGTGAGATAGCTTGGCAGTTTTGACTTTGCCACATGACGTTCTTTTATCCTTCTCCTGTTGCACTTGTGGCATCGCTGTAGGACTTTGGCCCTGAAACTTCACTTGTGCCAGTTAGAAATTTGAGTAATAGAGCTAGTGCTCAGCCATTAAATAGGTAAGCTTCTTTTGGTCTTGATGTGTGCTAATTTGTGATACTAGTGTTTCATGGGAGATTCCTATGCCCTATGACCTATGATACTGGCTCTCCCAGCATAATTTTCCTCAAAGGAATTCTTGTGTTCCTCCTATTTCTCTCCTGGCTTGTAACCTCTGATAGAGCCTCGTAATCACACCCTCCATCATTGGTCGGTCACATGACTAAAGCCCTGCTTTCCTCCCAGGCTTTCCTTTGGTCCATTACAGTACAGTACCAGTACCACATTGTAGACACATACTTAGAACTGAGCATTGGTCCTGCATGCTGAGCTTAATGCACTCACTTTCAGGGTCATCAATTGGTGTGCCCATCCACGGGACATGGATGGTGCACCAACATAAAGGTGAAGTATCATTCTTGATGAATGCACTAGTAGGAATGGATTGTGTGTCTTCTGTCAATCATATGACAGATTCATTCAGTAACAGATCAGTCAATGAGATTCACATAGAGAACAATTCTAACAAATTATCGGCTGCATTACGGACGACAGACAGACCCGCAGCGCCACCCGGACGTGCCTAACCAACACGCCGAGAGACGTCCAGCCATTTTAGACTTTGAAGTGATTTTACAATTCAGAAGTAGATTAATCTCACTCTTTCTCTAATTTAATATTTGTT
>ENA-ORBV01009849-ORBV01009849.1-microbial-mat-metagenome-genome-assembly--contig:-NODE-9849-length-15503-cov-5.838584_pt1 | contig 15503 bp, 12 predicted proteins | sample MGYA00237777_ERZ505514 | MGnify/ENA primary metagenome ERZ505514 (study PRJEB26160, sample SAMN06269048) | microbial mat metagenome | isolation source: Oligotrophic lake microbial mat | place... | reverse complement strand
TAGCTTGAAGTGTAGCTTAGCCAACAACATGGAACACTCCAGAAGATTCCACAACCATAGCTAGCAGCACTGCAGTGCTTATAATTATCCACAACCATAGCTAGCAGCACCACAGTGCTTACAATTTCTATGTGACTGATCTGTTTACCAACAAATAGATCTCTTAATCCAACAGTCACAAAGCACCAAAACGAGGCGCTGACACAAATGCAATTTGACCATTTTGATCCGCATGTGCTGTGAAAGGATTCAGCAACTCATGCCGTGTCTGGCACTGCAAATGCACCATCACTCCCTTCAATGGCCAGAAGCGGAGAATGATCTCAAGGGTTGATGTCAGATGTTTGCTGGCACTTTGCAGCAACTGGCGACCCGTGCTTGGGTTGCATTTTGGCATGCTTGCTTTCCAATGACCCTGGTTTTGCTGTGTTGCCACCACATTTTGACGTTGCAAACCCCTCAAACAATGAGCACGTGAAAAGGGGGATGCAAACGCTTCATGGACCAGTTCTTGCCAGTTGGAAAGACAAGCCAAATGATCCCACTCATGTGCTCTGTTGATGCTTTGCATCTGCAATTCATCACGTTGACAGCTTGATGGGCATGATGGCAAAGTTTCTTGGTCACAATTTTGCCAAGTTGTCGCTGTTGTGCAATCACCAATTGACAGCACAACTGAAACCTCTCATGACGATTGATCCAATGGTGGGAATTGTGACAGCAGCTGCTGGTGTTCCACCCCACATTGAACTGGCATGCCAAGTGATGAAGGCATTGCGAACCACAAATGACATCACTGGAAAATTTGAGGGCCAAACTTCAAAGCTGATTGATGCTGTCAAGGGTGCCATTGAAAAGGCTTAGGATTTTGGTCATGTCACAGGTGCCAAGTTGGTGGACACATTGAATGAGTTCCAGTCCACTCATTTGAAAGCTGCCGATGATTGGCTGAATGGAGCAAGACAAGAATTTGCAAGGGCCTTGGATGGAAAAGCATCAACTGCTGCGGGCGGTGCTGACAACACACCAATCCCACCCTCAACAAATGCAGGAGTTTCCTGCACTTTCATGCACCAGGGAAAATTTCATTCCATGCCCAGCCATTTTGAGTTTCCTGAACTGAAGTTGCAAGAAGCAATTCGATTTGGGTTGTGTGGGCAGTCAGTGTCAGATGATGGCCCAACGTGTGTAGAGTCTTTCAAAGGCATGTCAAACAACATGCTGCCCACTGAAGAGCTCAAAGATGCTTTCAAACTCAGCTGGAAAAGAGCATTTGCTTTTCTTGCTGACGGTGTGACATTTCCATTCAGCCCAGATCCTGCAGAAGAACAAATCGATGAAGCATGCAACAACAACATTGATTGTTTGAAGTCAAGAGTCTTGCATTGTTGCGCAGCTGGAAAAAATCCAGTTGCTGAATTGGCACTCTCAACTTTGGCAAATTGGTCAAGCTGGTCCATTGTTAAGAAGAGGGGCACCGCCAGTGACACAGAAAAGCTTCCACCTCTTGCCAGCAGAAACACCGCAAATGGGAAACAACAAGCGAGTGCGAAAAGAAAAACCCAACCCCTTGTGTTTGAATCAGCAACAAAAAAGAAAACTGCACACAATGAGTCTGCTGCTGCTGATTTGGAAACAAGAAGGATCAGCACTGTCACTGTCAATGACAACAACACAAACAATTTTGCTAGAGCGTTTGGCCACATGCAAATGTCAGCAGCGCTGGGGAGAGAAGCCGAGGAATTTTCAGCCCAAGCTCAACCCAGAGCTGAAGCAAGAAGGCAAGAAACTGGTGATGCTGGTGGCAATGACAGAGACCTCATTTTTGTTGATCAAGGACCAGCTGCATGCACACAAATGGCACCAAATCATGGACAAACATCAAGAACTGAGCGGCAACGATTTGGCAGTGATCTTCAAGGCGCTGTGAACAACCAAAATTCAAATGAGCGATCCGTTGGTCCACAACAAAATCCAGTGGTGGACCATGTTCTCTTCCTGGCTGCCAACATTCACAAATGCTCACACTGGATCTGCTGCTCTGGCACTGCACTGCCATGCTGTGTGGTGCAACTTTCCAGCGCACTGCTAGCCAGTTGTCAGTCAGCAGCACTGCAGGGTCAATCCAAGAACAGCAGGACCATCCTGTGATGCGACTCATTCTGCCAAAAAACGTCGCAGAAATTGTGCACATCTGACATTTCAAAATCCTCGGAATTGTCATTCCGACGATCGGGCATTCAAGATGATGGATTCTGACAATCTGACAACTGAGATGATTTCCGACCATCAAGTGGAAATTCATCGGATGCCAATTCCAACAATCGAACAGCCTGCGAGTCATTTTGCATGTCTCATTCCGACGATCGGACAAGATTGGACAAGTGTGATCTTTTTGCAACAATCATTGGAGTGCCGATCCGATGATCCCAAAATGTCATGCCACGATTCCGACGATGTGCACGGAAGCTTTTTCTCCATTCCGATGATTTTTGCTGCCGTTTCAAAAATGTCCACAGCAAAACTGCACAACTGAAATTGCCGCATGGTCCTGGAGTTTTCCAGTTCAGCAGGAGTGCTCACTCTTTTCATGTTTGCCACTGAGAAAAAATTGTGATTGGGTCTTTTGATTCATGGACTCTGCTTTGCCATAGATGATTTTGTTGTTGTGCATGATGAGAAACATGAGAAGAAGATCCCTTCTGTTCACATTTCCCAACACTGACCTGCATTTGCAACTTTGCACAAATGGAGTCTGAAAAGCACATTTGTTTCTTTGTTGTCTTTTTGTGAGCATTGTGGCTGTGTCACAATCATGACAAAACAGAAATTTGCTCAGCATGTGTCCTTGGTGGGCTCTGCTCGGCAAGGTCCGTTGGTGGGTGTCATTGCTGCATGTTTCATTCACCTGGTCTGCATGCACCGTGGAACTGACCATTCTCCCCAGTGCGGGAGAACTGTGAGCTTCTGTGATCTCTTGACTCCAATGCAATTTCAACCACTTGATGATGTGTCAGTGTCATTTGCTCAAAGCTGCACATCAGATTTTGGATGGTTGAGAGAAGATTTGTTTCCATTTGGTTCGTTCAGTTGCAGACTCTTCTCATTGCCAGGAGCAAGGATCATCATGTCCATTGGTGATTGGATTGGAACACACCTGTGAAGGGAAGGAAAGAATGATCACAACAAAACCCCTTCAAAATTCACAGTCAGGTTTTGGAACAAAAAGGCATGGGAAACCAGAACATTGATTCTGTGTTTGGTCTCACAACGGACCGCTGAGACAAGGGAGTGTGAGGGATGATTCTGTTTGGCAAACCACGCGCGCAGACTGCTCAGCTTTTGGTGCAAAAAGTGCAGCAGTGACGTTTTTGTGTTTGTTGTTTTGATCATGCCTTGCTTGACGATCACGTTCTGCACCTGACAACAGGTTGGTTGGTTGGTTCGATCGTTCGCGTTGAAAGCTTCACATTTGTTTCGCAGTCTCATTCAGTGCCATTGTGCTGCTTTTGAAGCAAAACAACATGCCCGGCCGGGTGCTGCGTTCCAGCTAGCTGATTGGGCTGTTTTGTGGCCTTGGTGCTGAAAGCCACTTGGCTTTGCCCGCTGGGCAACAGTCGGATGGGCACCACGTTCGATTCACACATGTTCTGCCCGGGTGGAGTGAGCCCCCTCACGGGAACCCCAATCAATCATCTGAGGACTCAATGCAAACCAGATGCTTAAGACAAGTGAAGCAGACTTTCCTTCTGGATGAGATTGCTTCTGCAACAAGGATGACAATTCTTGCTGTTCTCTGCACTTTGTGTTTGAGCAAAGATTTTTTCAGGATTGAATGAAAAAGAAAGGCTTTTGAGATGTGCTCAGAGAGTTTCTCAAAACCCCAACATTTGAAATGCGACTTTTTTGAGAGAAGGTGCAACTGTCTCCCTCAATGTCATTGAGGAAAGTTTTGCGGCAATGCCCCAATTTGTGGATTGGCAGCAATTCTGAGATGCTCTTTGCTGTGAGTCACAATGTGTTGCATTGGCAGGTGTGCACTGTTGTCACTGTTCTTCAGCATGAGAACACCATCAGATTTTGTGCACGGCATCAAAGGTTGATGGGCTCAAGATGACTGGTGATTGACCAGCTGCAATGCACAATTTTGTTGCACAGTGTGTGTGACTCATGAGGATTGTCATCTTTGTTGCCAGTTTGCTCTCTTGTGGCACAGTGGTCTGCCATTCCCATCTTTTGATCAACACCCAACAATGTGCAACTGCCATCTGATCAGTTGTGTGTCTGCAAATGAAAAAGCAAGTGCTTCTGCATTTGCAAATCTGAAACTTGCCAAGACACAAGGCGCGAGGGACAGAAACAAAAACAATTTTGATTGTGCATTGGAAGACTTTGATCACATGGGTTGTTTTCGTTTCAACGTGAAACACAGTGCAATTCTTTTTTTGTCCCACCCTGATTTTTTTTTGCCTTTTGAAACATCACACAATGAGAGAGATGCACTCCAAACATGTGTTGCCAAGACAAGGTTCCAAACTCAACTTCAATGCCATGTGTTCCAGAATTGATTGTGGATGTTCTGCATGGGAAGAACAAACGTCCGCAACTCCGCATCTCTTTGGGAAGCCATTGACGATTTTGAGAAGGCTTTTTAAAAAACGAGAAGGGGACGTGTTCCTTAGTCAAGTAACAGCCTAATTCAGTTATTCGACGAGCGCCTTCTCATTGCCATGTTTCCGAGGTGACCTCTCTCGTCTCTCGTCATGACGCCAAGTTCTCCAACCTTCAGGCGTTGCACGGCTATACAACGCCCTAAATAAATAGTTTCGATTTCAGACCTTAAACAAAGTTCAACCGAAGGACAGAAAACGCGACCCTACTTTTTGTCTATTCTACCAAGATATTAATAACACAAGGGACGATGCCGGTACCTCGACTCGTACCGGTACCAGGTTACAGAGGTTTGCAGTTCACAACATCCTAAAAGCGGTTTGGTCACTTCCCTTTTCCGCACTTTTTCATAATATTTTTACACTGACTTTATCCCCTTAAAACTTACACCTCGTGGTTCCGTTCAACAATCAAGATGCCCTCCATCCTCTCCGCTACTATTAATGACAGTCAGAATAACATCAGCAACAGCACGGCTATTCGGATGAACGCCTCCTCTACTACCAGAATCTCTCTGGTCGAAATGCTACCCATGGTCATGGCTTCTTCAATCTCTGGCTCGGATGACGAAAGGCGTCCTCCCTTTTTCCCCAGCGCTTTCGCCCATGATCATCGTTCGTGGGGAATCCAACGTGGTCCTTTGCTTCTTTCGGATATTGTGCGACAAGCCTTGGAGGTTTGCCAAGAGGACAACGACGACAATGATCCAGGGTTGCCGGCGGTGGTGTCCATCCTGGAGAACTGAGCACTCAATAGTACGGACAACTATGCGCTGGATACCTACAGCACGGCGGGACGACTAAAGCACTGCACAGAACTTGCGGCACGGCAGCAAAGATCACTGACATCAGATTATATGTATTGGAACAAATAAAGGGCAACAGTGGGGACGAATGAACGCAGAGCAAATGGCTGAAGGAATGAAGCAAACGGACCTAGCTAAACCTAATCCAGTGTGAAAACGTACCAACAACTACTGCGACCGTCCTTAGTTAGGATGATTTATCAGCACTACTACTACGGTGCCTTATTTTAGGATAGCAATACTACCTACAAGAAGAACTACCCTGAACTATCAGGGCTCCCTCGCTAGTCTCTAATATTGGAGACGGAGCCAGTCCCAGGATTGCCAAGCATATCTTCTACCTAAGTTGTGTGTCTCGCACAATATCCACCATCAGTACATTCTGTCTTGACAACTGAAGAGTGCCTGATCAGCTACAGAAACAAGAGCCCTAGCTTGGTTGCTCCTGGCTAGCTACTCGTATTTATCTCTTAACCCCACCTCTCTCTACTACTGGAGTAGCTAGCAAATGAGATACGTACAAGTTTCTAAGACTGAGAACGGTACGGTTGCCATGCGTCAGTTTCCGCGTCGCCTTCAACAGCAAGCAACGGATACATGGTTTTGTACTCAGATTCGTTTTTAATGACATGTCTTCAATCGGAAGTCACGTCTTAATTCTCATAATTAGAATTTAGCCAATCAAAAGCAGCATTGCTATTTGACTCAAGGCGTTGGTTGAGTAAAATAACGAAGCAGTTGCCAACTTTCGGCTACTGAACACCAAAAGTAAAGTCTTCCAAGTAAACAACGAACCCTAAAAGAAGTTGGTAATTTTGTCTAATCTACACAAGGTAAAGACTTAGCTCCTGCAGAATTCTCTTATTTCGAAAACACAGAAGTCTGCAGTTCAAAATGAGAGAAAAGAACTAGGTTTTTACAAACTGGTATCACTGGTAGAGAAAATAGCGGAAGGCAATACACAGATTATCTCTACTAGCTAGAGAATCGCTAGTTCTCTACAACAAACCCACTTTTCAATATCCTTCTCCAGGAAAACTCCCTAAACTCACTACTGTGCACTTTACAATTCCATTAACTCTTATTACTATTACTAGTCATAGCAATCCACCAACATGTCGCCTGCAAACAACAATCACACTACTACGAATAATACCAGTCCAAAGGACAACACCAGCAGCACCACTACTAACTCTCTGAATGCCTCATCCAACATCTCGCTTGTGGGTATGCTTCCGTTTATAATGACTGAAAGCTCGAACTTTGGTGGTGGCTTGGTGGAGTGTGACTATGAGAACCTTCCGCCCTTGTTCTTGACTAGCTTTACTGTCCCTCCCCCAGGGGAATACATCCAACACCACCACCATCGCACGGATACTGCACGTGCGGAAATTGTGCGACAAGCCTTGGAGGACCTACGTCAACTGGAAGAGGATGAACACGAAGACGCATTGTGGGTGGAGAGATATCTCCATGGAGCCCCCCACCTTGGAGGGATGCCCCCGAAGCAGAAGCGACAACAGTAAAGAGAGTAACGGAACGAGCCATACAGCACGCAAAATACCCGAAAAAGACAAGAGCCAGACAACACGTATATATGGCAGCAATACTATTTATGTTTTGATCTCATCTATGCATACACATATAACTTTGTTATAGTTACTTTATCAACCTTCAAATCGTTTCTGCTATACCGTACTGTACCATTCTGTCCTTTTGCTAGTGCAATGGCTTGGCATGGTTGCACTCACCGCCGTTGGGAAGTACTGAAAGTAGAACTTGTATGTATGGGTGCAATTTCACTCGTTGGCTTTTGGTATTGCCGCCTTGCGAAGAGTCACTGCATATACCAAGAAACCAAGATATCCAGAGCGGTGCAGTGGAGCAGTCCCGGCCGTACTATACCAAACTCATTTCTGCTCTCTATGCACTCAGCAGTGAAATGACTTAGTAGTTGACCTTTCCTGGCTCTTGTGAAAACGATGCCTCGCGGTTTTACGTACCGACGAAGATCACCTGCATTGCCGGCAGCGCCTTTTTCAAGCGACTTTCGATGCAGCACCCACCGACCGACCGAATGGAGGACAATGCCGTTTCAAGACGAAAGATCCACCACAAGGGCAGGCACAGCTACTACGCTAGCTGCAAGTGGGGTAAACTTTACTGGTGGCTGCATGCGATTCCAGTTTTTGGTTGCCTGCGGCGGAAGTTGGGTCCCTTTTTGTTGTAGGAGGAGGCTGTAAGCACAAGCGCCACTCAGGATACGGCTGGCTAGACTAGCTAGTAGGTCGGCTCACATGCCACGCAACTGACACTAGCTACAAAGTCTTTTGTTTCAGTTCAGGCAGTTGTGCACAGTAGTCGAGGTCTGTGGATGGTCAGTATTGTACTTTGTTAGGGCTTTCAAGGAAAGGAAGGCATCCGGACATGAATGACACCATGTGGTAAGAAAATGGCTTTCTTTCCTGTTGCTGCTAGCTAGCTACCAGTACGTACAGTACCTACAGTAGTTAACGTTTGGCGTAGGAGAGTAGAAACCCTACTCTCCCATCGATTCTAGGCCCGGGTGGTGGTACACCCCAAGGACCCAGTAGTTAAATAACCAGATACCCTATCCCGACACTACCAGCTGGTACTTTACAGAAACATGTAGTTGATGGCGTGTAGTGAATTCCTACTAGAGTATCTCTACAACGGTAGGTGCTGATTTGAAATATTGGTGTTGCGCAGCCACGGGTGCTTAGAATCAATGGATGTCATAGGTTCACACGAAACTCTGAAATCATCCAGGGATCAACATACTAGTAACATATCCGGTCTTGCCAATTAATGTCTCATGCTCGACCTGGTATGTCCCTGCGCTTTTACAGTTGAGTAGGTATGCAAAGGAGAGGCGAGGCGTTACACAACTCATTAGTGTCTTCATCATCATCATTGTATCTGCGTAGTTACCATTGAACAATATCAAGTTTGACTCAACCACCAGAATACTGTACCAAACCAGCCATGGGGACGAAAAGGTCCTTGTCGGAAGCTGCTGCGGAGCTTGTCCGTGCGGCAGAGATGGAAGTCGACGTGGCTACGCAGAGGCAACTCATAGAAAGGCTGGAAGAATTGAAGGAGTCGGTCGACACCAAACTGGACAGCATTCAACAAGTGGTCGAGCAATCCAGCACGAATTCGACCGACAGTATCAATACCGTGAACCAGAACATTGTCCATCTATCGGACAAGATCGACCTTTTGAACGAGACGATGAAAAATAACCAAAAGATGCAGAGCCTGGAATGGGCCTTTCAAAACGCCGAGTATGGATCCTTTGACTATTTTGTACCCGCCGGCAATGGCGTCGTCAATAGCTACAGTAAACGAAGCAGTACCCCTTTGGTTCGAAACGCGCTCATGTCGTTTCGGAAAGGAGTTGGACGCTACATCGATGATGGGTTGGTGGCGGACCGGGATCCATCGAATCGAGATGAGCAACGAAAGGAGGCATTCCGAGAGCAATTTAGAAAAAAAATTGTGGCTCAAGTCTATGCGCTCACGGGCGTCGAGCCTCTCTTGCAAAAAGAAACGGAGGTGAGCTATACAATCCACTACAGTCATCTTGACCATATGGAGCATGATTAGACCAGGCCCCATCATGGTTCGGCAGACAGAAGCATCCGGTATCATTCGATGGGTATTCAGTTTTTGGAGGACTGAATACCTATCGCATGCATGCGATATATTTGGATTCTTAAGCTTGTACGGTAGACGTTGTCCGTTACCTTGCGGCTTTCATAAGAATTCGAGTAATATACAGTCATGCGCTTTCGAATATAATAATAAACTGAATTCTATCTTTATATGGATTGGACCAAAATAGGGCGAAGAAAAATAGGAAAAAATGCTTGCTTCGCTTCACTAACAGGCACATAAGCTGTTTTGTTCCATTGGTGAAAGCTTTGTACACGCCTCGCTGCATACGCGTCGTGCCTCTGCCGTATCACTACCGTATCCTACTAGCTAGTGATCATCGCCATCATGTCGGTGGATTGGTAAAATGCAACCAACTACTAAACATGACAATGACAATACCACACACTTGCTGGGTTGAGAGCTTTTGAGGACGCATTGTTTTTGTTGTAGGAGCGTCCGTGGCGGCACTACCACTGTCATTACTGGCAGCATTGTCCAACCAAAGGGTTTGCAAAATACCACTCATGACCAATCCCAACATGAGAGCAAAACCCTTGACGACAGATCCAGCATGTTTGTGAACCAAAGCCGTCAAGATACCACCCAAGGCCTTGCAGGTAATGGGAATGTAGGTTTGCCAAGTCCACGAATCATCCGTCTTACTCTCTTCAATGACTGCGTTGTTGGGTGATGGTTGGGATGAAGACTTTGGCGACAGTGCCGCTATTCGTTTCAACCCCAATCCCACCAGCAAGGTAAGGGCGGAACAAAACGACACCTCGACAGTATAGACCAACGCATTGCGCCCATTACCCCCGACAATTTGCAATCCACGTTGGGAAAAGGCACCGGCCAAACCCGACAAGAGTGTAGCACCCAAACACGGCAAGACACCTTGAATTAAAAATGCGTGGTTCTTGGTGTTGATTGTACTTGTACGTGTTGTCGCATTTGCAGTTACAGGTTTCGATGGACTTTGAAACAACACGGCACTGACAAATAATAAAGCGAGTGCTACCATTTGCAACGGCGATTGTCTTTGACCTAGTACCAAAAAACAACCTAGTGCAGCCGTCAAGGTTTTGGTTTGCGACAAACCATTAAAGGTGACGGAATCCAAATGTTGATGGGATTGATACGTCAAGACGCCTTGAATGGCATACAAAATGGCGGGAATCCCAGCTCCAATCAAGCATGAGGCCAAAGTCCAATCTAGTATATTGAAGATGAGTAGAGTAGGGGAGGGGGGGAAATGAGAGGTGAGAAAACAACCGAAAGATATTCTTGTCAAGAAAGCAGGGTTAACACGCTGGCAGTTCGTACCTTTCAAGACATGCCGTACACCTTGAAATAAAAGGGGAGACGTCGTTCCTGCAACACTTCCACTACTGCACAAGACCAAAGTGGTAGCGGCCACACTGGTTTTGATAATTTCTTCGGTAAGGGCCACTTTGACATTGCTGGTTTTGCTGGAAATGTATCGTTTGGAAAGTCGTGGTTGTAAGGATGTTTGAATGGCCAATAAAACCATGTACAAGACGGCCAGTGGCGTTAAAGTCGCGTGTGGATGATTTACGACTCGTTGATACAAGACGGCCGAACTGCCGACCAACAAGGCCGTTGGACCGACTATTACAGTGGCGTTTAAATACAAGTGAGTAGAGGAAGCAGGAAAACAAAACCCATGAAGGAACGAGCTCATTCGTGAAAGGAATGTACGTACCAGCACCGACAGCTCGTTGGGCAAAATCATTCCTTCCACGATACTGAAATGGAAAAGCTCTTGTGTTTATTACGGGTGGAGGCATTGGATGCAGAGAGGATTCCTCACTACTACTGTCATCATCATGGACAGTACTGGCGCCCACTCTCGTAGTACTTGCCGTAGTAGGCTTGTTTCGGAAGAAGGGTCTCGTCGTTGCTGTGGTCGGTTTCGTAGCCTTTGTGGTTGTCGTCAACAAGGAAAGCAAACTTGTACTACTGGTACCACCATCCGTTCCAGTAGCGGTATGTTTCAAGTGAGGGACCATCGTTTTGTGTCGTTGGATTGGGATACGATACAGTACTCCTCCTGTCGGTGAATTTGTAGTATGCGTTTTGTATAGCAATAGCAGTGATGTCTCTTTTGGCACGATCAATACAAGGCACAAGCTAATGCCAATCAAAAGCCCATAGACAATGTACAAGCTACACGAGTATAGCTCTCGATAATTCGCTAGCTAGCTCGTAGGTAGCTGTATTGAGTCTAGGTGCTGTAGAGGATGGTACGAGTAGTCTACGATCCCCTTCCTTGGCTTCCAGCTACAGAATCCTGTTGTTGGCATTCAAGTTGTTTGTTTTTCATCTCGCGTGTCATGACGATGTTCAAAACGGTCCAAGATTCGCCTTTGGATTCGAAAGATAAGTCCTCGATTCGTGACCTGATTTGGTTTTAGCTTCCGACTGACGTACCTGCGTTTTTAGTTCATAAAAAAAAGCATTCCAAAAAGATCTTGTGGTTGACACCCTTTATTGTAAAACCTTGCTCCGCATGTTTTGATTGGTGGAGGAAATTTAAAATGGATGGCAGCTGCACAAACACAACCGTAGATTAGGTTGGGTTGCCAAAGATCCAAGATCCAAATCCGTAAAATAATGATCGGCAAAAGATCGGCAGTTTGCTTTGGAGGAAAGTGATGGCCAACCATCTGTTTTCTTTGTTGTTTTTCACAAGACCACACATACTGTACGTAGCTGTTGGCTCTCACAAATTCATTCCAAACCAACTATCAGTTAGTTAGTTTGATTTGATTTGCTCCATTCCGATTAATACTAAAATACACCAAGATGAAGTTCTTGGTAGCGGCTCTCACCTTGGTCTCGACGGCATCGGCTTTTGTCCTGCCCCCTCAAGGTCGTGCTTTGACGGCTCGGTTTGTCTTGAAAGAAGATCTCGAAGAAACCTCCGCGGTCCAAAAACCCAAGGCCAAACGCACCATTCCGACCAAAGATCCCTTTCGTCCCGAATTTGAACGCATTGAAAGTGTCCCCTATCATGAAGCCTTTCCCAGCAGCACCAAGGAATACACGACCGTCGTTCACGAACCTACAGGACATGTCTTGCAAGTTCCATTTCGACGTATTCATCTCGAAGATCCCGATCAACCTTATTTGGATGTCTATGACACATCGGGTCCCATGGATGTCAATCCCTTGAAAGGCGCACCCAAAATTCGTCAAGAATGGATTGACAAGCGCACCGCCGAAAATCATCCCCGCGTGACGCAAATGTACTTTGCCAAACAGGGCATGATTACCGAAGAAATGTTGTATTGTGCCGTCCGGGAAGGTGTTGAACCCGAATTTGTTCGCAGTGAAGTGGCCCGTGGTCGTGCCATTATTTGCTCCAACATTCATCACAAAGAATTGGAACCGCAAATTATTGGACGCATGTTCCAAGTCAAAATCAATGCCAATATTGGAAACTCGGCAATCACTTCGTCGATCGAAGAAGAAGTCGAGAAATTGCAATGGAGTATGATTTGGGGAGGTGATACCCTCATGGATTTGAGTACCGGCAAACACATTCATGAAACTCGTGAATGGATCATTCGCAATTCTCCGATTCCCGTTGGAACGGTACGTTGCTATTATATATACTGTGTGGAATTGTGTTGTGTGCCAGTCACTTATCTGATCCGCCCCATCTTTTTTATTTACCAATACAGGTCCCCATTTATCAAGCCCTTGAAAAGGTGGATGGCATTGCCGAAGACTTGACGTGGGAAGTTTTCCGTGAAACCCTTATGGAACAAGCCGAACAGGGTGTCGATTATTGGACGATCCATGCCGGTGTTTTATTGAAGTACGTTCCCATGACGGTCAATCGTAAAACCGGTATTGTTTCCCGTGGTGGCAGTATCCACGCCAAGTGGAACATCTTTCATCACAAGGAAAATTTCGCCTACGAACATTGGGAGGATATTTTGGACATTTGCAATCAATATGATATTGCTCTCAGCATTGGCGACGGACTCCGTCCGGGATCCATCTACGATGCCAATGATGAAGCGCAATTTGCGGAACTCAAGACGCAGGGCGAATTGACCAAGCGTGCTTGGGCCAAGGATGTCCAAGTCATGAACGAAGGTCCGGGACATGTGCCCCTTCACAAGATTCCCGAAAATATGCGCAAACAGTTGGAATGGTGTCACGAAGCACCCTTTTATACGTTGGGACCTCTTACCACCGATATCGCTCCCGGATATGATCACATTACCTCGGCCATTGGTGCTGCCAATATTGGTGCCCTCGGTACCGCCATGTTGTGCTATGTGACGCCCAAGGAACATTTGGGTTTGCCCAATAAGGAAGATGTCAAGACGGGCATTATCTCGTACAAGATTGCCGCTCATGCGGCTGATTTGGCCAAGGGCCTCGAGGGTTCTCAAGATCGCGATGATGCTCTCAGCAAGGCACGCTTTGAATTTCGTTGGAATGATCAATTCAATCTCTCGTTGGATCCCATTACGGCACGTGCCTTTCACGATGAAACCCTCGACAGTGATGCCAGCAAGACCTCGCACTTTTGCAGCATGTGCGGACCCAAGTTTTGTTCAATGAAGATTACCGAAGATGTGCGTCAATATGCCGCCGAACATGGATATGGCGTGGAAGATGTCGATGTGGATGCGGTCGCTCAAGCGGGCATGGCCGAAATGAGTGAAAAGTACAAGGAAATGGGCAACAAGTTGTATTTGGAACAAATGGAAAATGTCGTCAATCCTTTGGGAGACATTACGAGCGGAGAAGCTACCCCCTAAACGATGGAAAAGACGATTATTGGCCGGATATCAGGTATTACTAAATGAAATGTGAGGAGGAGGAGGAGAATTAAAAGAAAAAAGCTGTGGATTGTGCGGGAGCCAAAAAGATATGTTTTTGCTGAGAGGGAATTGGAAGTACGATCAGAAATGAATGAACGACGACGCAAAGCGACCGGAAACAAATCGAATCTCATTCGATGTGATCATTCATTATGTTGATGTGTATTTGTTGATTCTTACCGTTGGAACTTGAACGAGTTAATGCTCGCGAAAGGAACAAGAAACAGTTTTGTCAAATGAAAATGTGTGTATTTGTTTTTGAAAGAAGGAAAATGATGGAATAAGAAGCTTTGGATTTTGCCATCTTGAACGAAGTTGTAGGTAGCTTGATAATAAATCTAAATCTTGACGATACAAAAATCATGTTGTGTAGAAGTCTTGGCCCGGTAGACTTTCTGGCCCGAAAAGAAACCATAGTCTGGAAACAGCCGCAGGTCTCGCAGCCGCAAAAGGTTTTCTAAAAGTGCAGGTGTTCGACAGGCTGGTTCCGCATAGAAGCAGCAGTGGGGTGGAAAAATTTCAGAAGATACCGGGGAAATCATCAGGCAGCTCGGAGTCAGTTGGCCGTAAGATTCTGATGCGCACGAGATGCCAATGAGATGCAGAGGGGCATGGTGTGCATGTGTTCTCCGCCATTGCCAACTACAAGCTTACGACGATCCCAACCCAATGCCTGACGGAGTTGCTGAAGGGCGCAGCTTGGAGTGCCTATGAATAGTTCCAGGATAGGAATAAGTGCTGGGCTACTCCCATGCAGCTCTGTGACAACTAGCACAGCAAATTATGATAGAAAGTTGTGGCTAAGCCCCTAAACTTCTACTAAATTATTTGGCTCATTGTGGTTAGAGTGATGTGAGAGAGGGCGAGGCGAGGGGATCAGTCCTTCTCCAGCCCCTACTCCCAAGCATTCTCTTTCAGGAAGGGGCACTTGGGAAAGCCACCATCAAATGTCATCCTGAACACAAGCGAGGAAGTTGCAGGTAACAATTGATGTTGCCCCCACCCCACTGTCCGTCGCCCACACTTGCGCAAACATGTCTTTGGTGCCATTTGAGCCATGGACAGCATGTGGGAGGAACAAAATGTCCCATTGGTTTTTCTTCAGTGGACAATGGTTGATGGATGACATCTTGGATTTCAAAACTTCCACACTGTCAGTTTCTTGCCTGTCAACAACATCAGATCCTTGGCAAACAATCATGATGAGCTTTGCCATCCAAGATTGCACTGTTGCCATGTCTGTCTTTGACACAACAAGTCTCATCCAGCTAGTCTCATCAAGCAGTCTAGCAAAAAACGTCTGTTCCACGGCAAAAATCACAAAGACCGGCAGAGTGCACGCTCACGATGCTAATGTGTCCATCTTTGACACAACAACATCTTAAACCAAACCAATTCCATCGAGCAAGAATGTGAAGAAGATTGTGCATGGCTTCTTATTTGCAGTTGTCATGCATGAGCGTTTGGCCACAACTGTCTGC
>ENA-ORBV01009848-ORBV01009848.1-microbial-mat-metagenome-genome-assembly--contig:-NODE-9848-length-15503-cov-6.856995_pt1 | contig 15503 bp, 23 predicted proteins | sample MGYA00237777_ERZ505514 | MGnify/ENA primary metagenome ERZ505514 (study PRJEB26160, sample SAMN06269048) | microbial mat metagenome | isolation source: Oligotrophic lake microbial mat | place... | reverse complement strand
ATCTACACCTCTCTATTCGTCGGCAGCGTCAGATGTGTATAAGAGACAGCTCTGGTGAACGGTGATCGCCCCCGTGTCCCCGTCGATCTCGATGGGCGTACCGGGCGAGAGGCCCCTGTCCATCAGGATCTTGTTGAACACGCGGGCCTTCTCGTCATCCACCTGCTTGGCCGAGACGAGGATGCCCACCCTCTGCTGCTCCAGGTCGAGAAGCCGGTCGGCGAGGTCGTACCGCGCCCCCGTCAGCTCTCCGATGCACTTCAGGAGGTCGGTAGGCACGGGATCATTCACCGTCAGCTTCTTCTCGGACGTGTCAGACATCAGCTCGGTTCCTATCTGTCTTTGATCGGGGGTGGGGGCCGGCCTAGTAAGGTCAGACCCCCAGGAAAAGGACTCCATCATGTCGAACGACTTGCGCCGTTTGCTCGACCGCCATAGCGGTCGAGCACTCGAAACGATGAATCAGCTCTGTCGTACTCTCGGCCTCGAAGGGTACATCACCGCCGTCCCCGAGGGCAACGACGGTCTCTTCACATTTTCGGCATACAAGGGGGGGCAGACGAAGTTCTTCGCCTCGATCCGCATCGCTGGAGCGGCCTACCTTGTTGAGGACGTACAAGTAGCTGAGGAAATCCGTCTCCTGAAAAAGACCCGGAACCGTGCCCGGGTGGCCCCGAAGGGCCCCACCTGGAGCTAGTTTTTCGTGACCCCCTTCGGGCAGAGGAGCTTCAGGGCCGCGATCAAGAGCCGCGACTCCGTTTCGTTGAGCCCCGCCCGTTCCAGCGTCTCTCGTCGGTTTGCCGCCGAAGACGACTGGGGGCAGGAGGGGGCGTGGTGGTCGAGCCGACGCTTGCACACGTCGCAGCGAGACACCTCCAGGGGGCGGTGCAGGCTCTCCCGCCGCCGGGAGAGCATCAGCCCTCGGGGGTCCTCCCGATCTCGCCAGTCGGCACACACCTTACGGTGTCGCTTCTGCGATGCGATGGACAAGGGGGCGAACCCGCAGACGCAGGTGTAGAGCCGGGAGGTCATCACGACACCCCAGCGGGTGTCGGCAGGCTTTCGTGGGGGCGGCACTGGGTCCTAGTTGATCGATGTGTCCAGGGAGACCGTGAAATCCGCTTCAGCCCCGAAGCGGACCCCCAAGAGGTCCAGGAAGAACTTCTCTGTGCCCTCTTTCTTGTTCAAGCAAGAGGCGAAGTACGAGGTGAGGTTCTTGCGAAGTTCGGGGCTTGGGTTGTCTTCCTCCAGCAATGTCGCGATACCGGCCAGGAGCAACATGGCCATCAGCAGACGCCCACGGCGCGTCGGGCTGAGGTGGTTCTCTTCGGCGAAGTCGGCCATCCAGCCGCTCAGGTCGCCCAGCATGTCTTTCACATTCAACGAGAGGAACATGGTCTAGTATACACCACGCCCGGCTCTCATTTCCTGCGCTTTTTTCGGCACTTACCGCAGGGCAAAAGGTACACAAATGCCAGCTTGTCCGACCCCTTGGCGATGAGCTTGTGCTGCCAAACCCGGATGTGGACGAGCCGCTGGCCGAGGGCCGCGAACTTCGCTTGGGCGTCCTCGGCCGCCTTGATCGCCGGCCCCATCGTCCGAAGACCCAAGGTCTCGTCCGCTTCTACCGGAATCCCGGGCAACATCTCAGAGGCCCACGAACTTCCTTGGGCTGAGCACACCACGACCGACATAGGGCCCGAACGACGACCTGATCCCCGTGCCGTACTTGGGCTGCTGGAGACCCCGGACGATGTTCACCGTCGCCTTGGCCTTCTCGATTTGCTTGTCGAACTGCTCGCTGGCCGATGAAGCTGCGCCTTCGTACTTCGACGCCTTGTCGATAGAGAGGCTGATTCCACCGATCGAGTAGTCGAACTCATCCGCGATCCAGTTGATGCGGACGGCGTTGAGGGCCCAGTACATGGCCCCGGTCAAGAGGAGTGACCGCCAGGCGGGGTACTGGGTCGCGAGGTGGTCAAGGTGCTGAAAGGGCGTGAAGGGCGGGTAGAGCGAGATGCTACCCATGCTCTGCTCCAGGTACTCCTTCAGCTCGTCGTCGAGCCAGATGAAGCCGAAGACCTTGTTGAACTGCCGGACGGTCTCTTCGTGCGCCGGTGGCCTGAAGTGGTAGTTCCTGTCGGGATTGTTGTCCCTGAGCAAGGTCCGCAGACGCCGGATGAGGTCGGCTTCGTTGGCCGAGAGGAGCGCCTGAAGCTGCATGGCGCTCGTGGCCTGGTCGATGACCGCGAACTCCTGGACGACCCTCTGGATGGGCGAGTTGACCATCTCCCGGAGGGTCCACCTGATGCGGTAGGCCCCGATGTTGGCGTCAAGAGGGATGATGATGCTGGCGAAGTACTCGCCGACGCTCGGGTTGGCGGGGGTCCGTTGGAGGCTGCCCACGAGGACTTCCTGGCCCGTTGTGAAGTCGAAGACCGCGTAGCTGATCTCGGCGGCGTTCGAGGGGGTACCGTTGGCGTTAGAGAGATAGATGTCGAGGCCCCCTCGGCCGAGCTGCTGCCCCTTGAAGAATGCGGTGCTCATGGTCTACCTCAGCAGTTCCATCCAAACTTCCGCTTGCGGTTCGGGTCGCAGGGGTGCTGCATGGCCTGGTCGAGCACCTTGAAGCATTCGGTCCTCGACTCGCAGGGGAAGCCCCGGGCTCGCTGCCAGGTCCACACGATACACCACTCCCCCGGCTGCCCGCAGTCTCCCGCGATGAAGGGGGCGTAGTAGCACCCGTCGGGGGTCATCACGGGGATACGCTTGGCCGGACCTCGAAGCTGCCGGTAGCCACCCCGCACGACCTGATAGAGCGCGTAGGTGACCGTGATGGGGGAGAAGACGTTACCGAAGCCGTCGGTGATGCACAGGGTCAGGTCACACTTCCCCAAGGTCTGCAAGTACCCGAACGACTTCGGCGAGCAGACCTGGGCACAGACCGGCTTCGGCGCCTGAATGACCTCCAGGAAGGCCGCCAGGTCGCCGAAGCCCTGGAGGGGCAACGGGGCTGATTCGCCGATGTCCCCTGCTCCCGAGAAGAGGCCGGCCCAGGGGGAAGTCACCACCAGACTGCCCTGGAGCTGCCCGATGCCCTGGACGACCCCGGCTACGTCCTGGAGAGTATCATCGTAGATCGTACCGAAGCCCACCATCTGCCCGCCGACCAGAAAGGTCAGGACGGGCGAAGGCAGGCTCACGTCTGACGTGCCAGGGAGCACGCCGCTGAAGATGAGCCAGTACGCCGGGTCCCCCGTCATGTCCCCCGAGCCCGCCAGGGGGCCGCCCAGGGGCATGGCAAGGGCCGCTGCGGCAGGGGCGATGTCCCCCATACCGTCTACAGAGCCAGAGAAGTCCTGCCACCAAACAGCCAGGCCGAGAACGTCACCGAAGCCCAAGGCCGAACCGGCCAGGTCGCTTGAGATGCCGACCGTGCCGGTGACGCTGCCTGTCCCGTCTAGGGTGCCGTAGGTATCGACGATCGGCACCGGCTCACCTTACGCCTCGCTGGCGATGAGCTGACCGGCGGGGAACCGCACTTGGTCGTTGATCTGGACGTTGCGAGGCGTCGACAGGTTGTTGAAGTAGAGCAGGTTGCCGCCCGAGCTGGCGTCGTAGACCCCGAAGGCCACGATGGTCCCCCACGCCACAGTCGCGATCGGGAAGAGCACGTCGGCGACGTTCGTGGACTGGCCGTTCACCGGGGCACTGAAGACCACCGTTTGCCGGGCGTACGAACCACCCGACACTTCGGTGCCGCCCCCGCCGACCGTGGGCGCAGCCGTGTGAAGGGCAACGTAGACCGCCAGGGGCGAGGTGTAGGGCACCTGCCGGAGGGCGGCGCTCAGAAAGGAGTTGTCGAGGTAGTAGGTCTTGGGCATGGCGTCAGCAATTGGACTTCACAAATGAAGCCTTGAGGCCCGTCTCGACCGGCACCCCGGCGACGGTCACGTCATAGTCCTGCCCCATCACCTGGGTGCCTGCTGGGTAGGTGACGAGCAACCGCCAGTAGCCGACGGCGTTGGGCCGCCACCGGATGCTGTAGACTCCGGGGCTGCCAGGGATCTCCGTCCAGTAGATCTTCCCCGACGCCACCTGGGCATCAGTGACCCCCACCCCAGAGACAAAGAGCCAGGGCTGGAAAGCGTTCTGAAAGAAGATCTGGCTGAGGAGCTGAGCGGGCACGAGCCCCGTGACCCGGGTGAAGCCGTCGATTTGAAAGAAGTCGGCCTGGTCGAAGACCACTTGGTTGTTGACGACAAGGCGTCCCCGGGTCGTGCTCACAGCTTATCTCCGGTCTCGATCTTGAGCTTGGTCTCGTCGATGAGCAGACGCCCTGGGCCCCGAGGACGCGCCCCCACAGCCGCCCCACTCTCGCCTTCCACATGAACGACCAAACCGATCGCCCGCCCGAGCCGGGACGAGGCTTCGGCCTGGGCAACCAACGTGGCGTCTAGCGCAATATCGGCCATCAGAGACCCTCCCTCCGGGTGGTACGAGCGGTACCGAACGACATCTCGGCCTCCTTCGGGGGATTCGGGACGATCCGGAGCGGGACCACTGCCGGGGGCGGAAGCGGCTGCGGCCTGTTCGGAAGCGGCATCCGGTAGATGTCCGGCTGCCCGCTGACGATGGCGAAGGCCGACCCCGCAGTGACACCCGCCGCCAGCGGAACGACGACCTTCAGGTCGGCCGCAACCTGGGTGTCAGCGATGACGAAGGCGAGTAGCCCGTCGGTGCTATTCAGCATCGCGGGAGCGAAGACCGTATCGGCCAGGGGCGAAGCCCCAAGAGGCCGGGCTCTTGAGAGAGCCCCTGCCCCGAGCGAGTCCCCCAGAGGCGAGGATGCCAGGGCGTAGGTCATCCGCACGGCATCTACGGACAGCGAGTCGGCCACCACAGGGGCGGCCATGGGTCGAGCCCGCTGAAGCACGGGAGGTGTGAACACAGAGTCCGCCAGGGCTGACGAACTGAATGCCCGCGTCGCCAGAAGCATTGGCGGTGCGAACACGGAGTCCGCCGCAGCCGCCGCCGCAAGGGCCCAGCTCACAGCCGCTTCGGACGAGACCAAAGAGTCGGCAGAAACGGAAGCATCCAAATCGACAGCGGCCACGAGTACCTCCGAAGGGGGAAGGGATGGGAGGGGTCACCCCGCAGGGTGACCACCCTTCACTGCTCGGTGATCGACAGAGCCGTCGCCGCGAAGCTCGCGGTGTCGCCGTTGTCCACGGCCTTCGACATAGAGAGGGTCCCGAAGTAGAGCATGTTGCCAGCGGCGAGGGCGTCGAAGATGGCGACGGCCACCACAGTACCCCAGCCCGCCGTCGCCGTGGGGAAGGCCACGGGAGCCGAGTTGGTCGAGACACCGAGAGCGGGGACGCCGAAGGTCGCCGCCACACGGGCGTACGAACCACCGGAGACCTCGGTGCCAGCCGTCGAAGGGGTCGGGGCGACGGTGAAGAGAGCGACGTACACCGTCAAGCTGCTGGCGAGGGCAGAGTTGCGGAGAACGTGGTTGAGGACGGCGTTGTCGAGGTAGTGGGACTTGGCGGCCATGTTGGGGCTCCTTAGAGGGTGTGCCGCTGCGTGGCGGCTCGTTCTACATACTCAGCCGCGTATCGAAGGATCTTCGGGTCGTCACTCGCGTACCCCAAGATGAGGTTGCAAGACCAGTGGATGAGCCCACGGACGCACTTCCCACACGACCTATGACCGGGACAGCAGGAGCGATCGTGGTCCACGCAGACGGAGTCCCTCTCCCGCCCCTCTGGCTTCATCGGCCCATCCCAAGTTCGCCTACAACACTAAAGTTTGGCCGTAATCGACTATGGCAGAGCGATTTCAAGTTTTTAATGTGGTAGGCGTAGGTGTTCGCTACGACTTTCCCGGTGTTGTTGAACCAGGCGGTCTTCAGCTCTTCGATGTTCGATACCGCAGTGTCGAAGACGAAGAAGACACGACCACTCGGAACGTCCCGGTCGGTCCTCTTCATCTCGACCCCCGCGGCCTTGAGGTAGGCCGCGAAGTAGAGATCCGTCGTCTTGAAGTCCGGGATGGGGATGTTTCTGGTGTTCATTTGATTTCCATCTGGGTGTGACCGAAGCACGGGGCCCTACGGCCCCGGTGGGTCAGACGAGGGTGAAGATGTTCGAGGCCAGGCTGGTGTACCGGACCTGGACCTGGGTTCCGACCCCAACCCCAGACGGGACCAGCGAAGCCGGGATGACGATGCTCGTCGCCGAGACCGTCCCGCCAGCCGCGACGATGCGGGCCTGGTCGATGTACCGGGTGTCGGGGGCCGTGAAGATCTTCACCCGCGTTGCCACGACCTCGGAGTTGGGCGAGCCGGCACCGGCAAGACCCGTCCCCGTGAGGGTGATGGCACCCGCCACCGGGACGCCGAACTGGGCGTTGGTGAGAAGGGGCAGAGAGGCCGTGAAGAGCGTCTGCCCGTCGTCAGCCACGACCGAGATGGCTGCCCCCGGGGTGATGGCCGGGAGCCGGTTGGGGTCGGGGTTGTAAGCCGCGTTCCGGAGGTCGGAGAGGTAGCCGACCTGGAAGCTCTTGACGGCCGTATCCGTGTCGATGAGACGGGGCGCGAGAGCGTTCTGGAGCGCTTCCCACTGGGCCTGGGTGAGACCCGTGCCGAGCTGGGTCCGGATGGTCACCGGCCGGACATCGACCGGGCCGCCCACGGGGACCGTGGCCGTGATGACCGCCGAGGCCGCCGGGACGGTGAAGTTGGCCCCGCCGGCCGCGAGGCTGAGGGGCGTGTTGGCCGTCGAGCCACCGGCCGTCGTGTCGTACTGGATGCGGCTTGCCGCCCCCTTGACCACGGTCTGGATGGCGATGCGAAGAGTCGGCGCGGTCCCGAGAGCGACCGCCACGAAGGCCCCCGTCCCCGAGAGGATGGAGTTGATGGCCGCCAGCAGCAGGGTCATGTTCGCGTACGACCCCGTGGGGATCAGGTACGACGTGTAGGCGTCCGAGGCGGACTGCCGGAGCTTGAGCGTCTGGTTGAGGCCCGTGACCACCACCGGGAAGGTGATGTCCGCAGTGGAGCCCAGAGACGCGGGGGCGTACAGGGCCATCGCAGCTCCGAACGACGCAGAGGTCGGACGGGTGAGATACCGCTCCTGACCCCGGGGCTCGGTCGGAGGGTTGTACTGCGACACGTCCTCCAGGTCGGCGAGGAAGAGAGGTCCGGGGAGGTCCCCACGAATAACGGCAACGCGCATGATCCTAGACTCCTTGGCTTAGCCCTTCGTGGGTATCGAACTCCCCACGATCGTAATCTTGCTTGAGGAGCCGCAAGACGGCCCCGTAGTCCGAGTAGTACCCAGCTACCGCCCGAAGGAATGTGAGCTGGTCGCCCTTCCAGTAGAAGTTCGCCTGGCGAAGCCAGATCCGCATCCGCCGGATGAGCTTGAGGTAGCGGTCAGCTCGGTTGAGGGAGGCCAGCTCGTCGCGGGCTTCGATGAGGGGGATGTACCGCCTACCCATGTCGGCGAGGAACGCCTTAGCCTGGTGGAGCATGACAAGGTCCTTGGGTACCCACCGGTGGTTTGCCGGGTGAATGACGCCAGCCTCTTGCTCGACGAGCTGTGGGAGAAGACGGTACGACACACCATCACACCAAGACGAACGTGTTCGAGTTGTTGTCGTCGGCGTTGACCTTGACCGACGACGTGGCCGCCACGACACCAGGGATGAGCGCCGCCAGGATGACGATGCTCACGTTGGTGAAGGTCCCGCCGCCAACCACGATCTGGTTGCGTGTCAGGGTGACCGCCCCCGTACCCGTGAAGACCACGATGGAGTCGTTCGGGGCAACCGAGAGGAAGCCCGTTCCTGTGATCGTCACGTCCCCGGGTCCGGGGACGCTGGCCTGGGCGTTGGTGACCACCGGGGTCGCCAGATCCGACGCCACGAAGGACACGACAGAGATCAGCCCTGCCTGTGTGAGCTTGAAGATCTTGCCCTGGCCTGCCGACAGGTTCACCCTGGAGGTCTGGTTCAGGTCGATGTATCCCGCGGTCAGGGGGTTGCCCGGCTTCGTCCGGGGGATGTAACAGGGCTGCTTGGGGGAGTTGGCGTAGCCGTCCCGGGCATACGCCTTTGGGTCGGCCGTGCTCCCGAGACGGTGGGCCGTCTTGTTCGGAAGGCCATCGTCGATGTCATCGACAACGATGGCGCCTTGTACCGTCTGGGAGTGGATGAGCCTCAGCATGGTTGGTTCCTCGCCCTGGTTCGGGTCCTCGCCATTAAGCGAGCATAAAAGGAACCGCGAAATCACGGACGCGAAGCGTTCCATGCGAGCTTCTGACTCGGCAGGCCCACCGATTCCGACCCCGTACCCGCTCGACATAGAGCGGGTACGGCGAGAGCTACGTCGTGGGTTACCTGTGCGTGCCGAGCAACAGGATCGACCCACGGTATACGCCCGCAGCCGACCCGGAGATGATCCTCACGCAAACGAGCAACACCTGCCCCGGCAAGACGACGATGGGCTCGCGAAGACGGAGCTGGACTTGGGTCAAAGGTCCCGAGGCTGTCCCGAAGCCGGAAGCCGGTCCCGTCATAAGTGAGGGCTCCAGCTTGGGAAGGCGTTGCCGCGCCGACCCCAAGCTGAATCTCATCGTCCTCGATGAGGACGCCAGGGTGACGGTCAGGCGTTTGTGGCACGCTTCCCCCGGCCCCCTCGTTTCTTTTCGGGGAGAGCCGGAGGGGTCTCCACTTGAGTCTGGGCTGCGTCTTCGGCAAGCCGCTGCTCCTTGATGCTCATCCCCGGACGGACCCCGGGGATGTTCACGGGGATGACGGCTTGCTGGGTCCCATCACTCTCGATGCGGATCTGGCCCGAGGCCACAGCCTTCTCGAAGGCTTCGACTCTCTTCTGCTCCTCGTCGTGGAGCTTCCTCACCAGGACGAGGCTGGCTTCCATGGCCTGGACCTTCCCCCGGGCAAGAAGAGACTGCTGCCCCGCCTGAGCAGCGACCGAGTTGGCCACGGTCGCTGCTCGGGTCAGGTACTTCTTGATACGGGCCCCCATTTCGAGATCGTACTGGCCCTCATCGATGTCCTTGTCGACATGCTTGGCCAGGTCTTCGATGCCCCGGGCAACCTGGAGAGACGCCGCGTTGGCACCCTCCCAGTGGGAGACTTCCTTCAGGTACGACTCCCGAGAATCGTCGAGACGGCACCCGATTTCGTGTGCCGTTCCCATCTTCATTTGGGCTTTTTCGATGTTCATGTGGATCTCACGAGGTCAGAGATCAGATGTACGGGATGACGCAGAGCACATCATCATTCTTGACCTTGAACTCGAACTTGAGCTGACCGGTCGCCAGGCTGGTTCCCGGGTAGTAGTCGTGGTTGGAGCCGCTGTTGGCACCCGGCCGGAGCAGGTTGCCGTTCAGGAACACGTCGTAGTCGGTGGTGAAGGTACCGCTCGACATATTGGGGAGCTGGGCGTCGAGGTTCGTTCCGCCAGCCACACCACCCACGTCGTTGTTGGCCGTGGCGGTCACCGTGACGTTGGCATAGACCTTGGCGTTACGGGCCGCGTTGGTGTACGCGAGGTAGATGCCCCGGAGGAGCGAGACTTCGCCGAAGGCGGTCTCGAAATCGTTCCACTCCACCGTCGTGTCCGAGAGCTTGATGCCCGTCGTCTGGGCCCAGGTCGAGCCCGTCTGGTTACCGTCGTCGAGGTACAGCTCCCCGGCGCCGAGGACCCGGAGGTCGGCTGCACCCGTGGTCTCGACGACCCCGGCGTTGACACCCACGTCGATACGGGTCGAGCCGGTCGCCGCCCGGATGCCCGTGTTGAAGTCGTTGATGATGGCATTCACGTCGAACGTGTCGACATCGGTGCCGACCTGGAGGGTCGTGGTGCCGCCCGTCGAGCCTTCCGTGATGCGGAAGAGCACGGCGTCCACGAGGTCTCGGATCTGCCAGAAGAGACCAGCCGAGTTGATGTCCAAGGTGGCGTTGGTCGTCAACTCGACCGCCGTAGCTCCCTGGTTGTCATAGGAGACCTGCCGGGTGACCGTGGCCGACGAGGGTACGTCGATCTCGGCGCCCCTCAGGAAGTCCTGCTCGGTCAGGTCTTCGAGGGCCTTGCGGACGATCGACGAGTAGTTGATGACCAGGCCCGCGATGTTCGAAGCCGGGACGGCTTCGAGATCATCGCCCGCCCCGTTGATCCGGACGAACGAGAGCTGAGCCCGGTTCGGGGTCGTGCCCGTCATGGTCGAGCCGTCGGTGTTCGACTCGGTCTGGAAGAGGGCGTAGATGGTCCGGCCCGACGATAGAATGGGATCGCGGGTCGAGGCGTGGACGACGACGCAGAGGTTCTTCGGGCTGATGGCCGTCGAGCCCGCCACTTCGCTGAGGGAGTGGTTGCCGAAAGAGGCGTTGTTGGCAGCCACCGTTCCCAGGGTGGTCACCGCACCGATGGCCGCCGTCGTGTTCGACGGGAGCTGACCCAGGGTGAGCACCGCGATGTCACCTACACCCCCAGAGAGCGTCGACCCACCCCAGGAAGCGGTGGCCGATGTCTCCGTCGTGGCGATGGTGTTGCCCACCGTGCCGCCGAAAAGAGCGGTCGCCACCATCGTATCGCCAGCCCCGGCCGCCGCCGAGACAAAACCGTTGGCCGTTGTGGCCGCCGCGTAAAGCGTACCCGAACCAGCGCCCAGGTTGATGGCCGCGATGAGGTTGTCGAGCGAGTCGCTGGCCGTGGCCCCAATGAGAACGTTGCCGTCCACGTTGGTGAGAACGGTCTGGAAGGTGTAGGTCTTGGTACCCGTTGTGACCGTGTTGCCGTTGGCGAAGTTGCCGGCTGCCGTCAGGGTACCCGCTGCCTGAACCGAAGCAGGAACGGTGATGTCCGAGAGGTTGATGGCGTTGACGAGGACGCGCTTCCTCTCCAGCCCATGCAGCTCGCTGTTCAGCGTGTTGATGCCACGAGCCAGCCCGTTCTCGAACGCACCGGGAGCCGCGAGGTCGTCGTACCAGTTGCCCGCCGGGAAGCCCGCCCCGTTCCGGTTCAGGAAGTTCTGAACCTGCGATCGAATAGTGTTGAGATCCTCCTCGATGTTCGTCGGGTTGGTCTCGTAGTTGGCGAGGGTAGGAGCGATCGTGTCATCATACACGTCACTCTTGCGAATCTGCGTGTCTTGGCGGATGAAGGTACGGGACATCGAGTACTCCCACCCGAAGAAGGGGTATAAGAAAATCACGGACCCGACGTTACATAGTCGGCCTGAACCGTGTCCCCAGCTTTGGGTGTTACGATAAGGATGACGGTGTCATACCCCGTACCCGACCCCCCGCTCTCCACGACCACATAGTCGTCCAGGAGGTTGAGCCTCTGGCCGTTGTAGTACAGGGCGATCGACAGGTAGGGCAGGTCATGGACGTACTTCTCCAGACCTGGGGTTGTGTAGGTGGCGTTTGAGCCGTCCATAGCGCCGACCAGCCCTACCCCCGTCCGGAACCGCTCGACTGCGATGAAGAGCTGGTGGGCAAGTTGTAGGGTGAGGTAGTTTAGGAGGTACACTCATCCCTCCCTCCGGCTCGGCATCACCGAGGAAAGGCCGACGTGAACGTGGCGGAGAAGGCGACCGTCGCCCCACCCCCGCGAACCCAGAGCGAGCCCTGGGTCCCCGTGGCGCTCGTGAACTGCGTGGCCGGAGCGGGTTTGACCTCCTGCTCGGCCCCCCCTGCTTCGGTTGCAACGTAGAGGTTGGTGGGGCCTCCCTGGTTGAAGATACGGAGGTCTTGCATCAGCCCGGGGAGGTCGAGCTGAAGGGACCCGGCCGACGTGGCCGCGTTCGGAGCGGTACCCTGGACGGTGATGAGACCCGTCCCGTGGTGGGCGCCGTCGGGGAGGACCAGCGAGGCCGCCGAGACCTGGACCTCGGGGCCGCCGGCCGGGAAGTGCCAGAGCTGAATCCAGAAGCTCTTCGTGTCGTCGATGAGGAAGGTCGCCGGGTTGAACGTCATCCGGACGCTCTTGCCCGTGGATGGCTGCGAATCGACCGTGTTCCGGTTGATGCTGTCGTCGAAGAACCCGTAGATGGGGGCCGCGATGATCTGAGCAAAGATCCCATCGAAGTTCTGCGCCCACTTGAGGCGGTACTCCGCGACCCCCGCCGTGAGGGGGACCATGAGGTCGATGATGCCGAGCCGGCGCCGAAAGACGTTGATCGTACGGTTCATCGTGCCTTCTCCGTCGTAACGAACGAATCGTACGTGCTCGACGCTTCCTTGGCCGCAACCATGTTGCCGGTCTCCTTCAAGGCCACGTCAAACGCTTCAGCCCGAGCGTCAGCCCAGGTACCGGTCTCCTGGCCCGCAAAATTGGGCCGGAGCTTCGTCTTGGGCGCGTGGTCGTCCTGCTTCCTCCCCATGAAGGTGTGTCGCTTGGCCCGGTAGGCGTTCTCCTTGGTCGCCTTCGATGCCCAGCCCCCGGACTCACCGTCCTTCAAGACGAACTTCACGTCACCCGGGTCGAAGACCAGGACGACCTTCCCCTGGCAGCCCCCGCATTCGAGGAGCTTCACCCCGAGCTTCACGGAGTCGTAGTCCGCAAAGGAGAGGCGGAAGTTGGCCTCGTTGGAGCAAGCCTCGCATTTGGTGGCATAGGTGGGCATGTGATTTTATCCTTTCTTGGGGATGGTCCACCCCTTGGTGTGGGAGAGGACCGCTGCTACGTGCTTGCAGACCGTGTGCGTCCCGCCCGGGTCCTTGACCACGGGCGTCGTCGCTGTACCACGGGGTTTGCCATCGAGATAGCCTCCCGCCTGGGCGTGATGCTCGGGGCCCTGCCACTGCCAGGCCGAGCATGAACACGACACGGTAAGGTCGAGCTTCGAGAACTTGACGACGTTGTTGGTGCGGGCTGCCTTCACCCGGACCACCTTCGCGCCGTTGCCGCAGTTGACCAGGAAGAGCCAGCGGAGGTTCGGTACATCGACCCGCTTGACCCCGACAGCGCAAGTCGTCGCCCGGGTCTGTACTTCGGGGTCGAGCTTCTCGACCATCTGCGAGAGCGTCGCGGCCGTCCGGACCATGGGGGCCGGGCTGACGACCAGCTCCCGGGCTGACCTCAGAAGGAAGCAGCCGAGAACGAAGTCTGCCGAGGCGTTGTGGGCGTTCGGTTTGCCGTCCCGGTACGGGTAGTCGGTGACGGTCGGGTCGTCAGGGGGCCGGCCCCCTGCGGGCGCCAGCTCCGGCTTGAACTGCTCGTGATGCCGCTCGTCGGCGTCAGGGTCGTCCTGCGGCTTCGCCCTGTCGTCGGGCCCGTCGATCCGGTAGATAGAGCCTGGCTCTGCCTTGTCCGTCTCACGGATGTCCTCTTCGGGCTTGTTGAAGGTGGATACACCGGGGATGCCGGGGTCGAGCGGTATCCCCTTCCCACCGGGGCTCCCCTCAGGGAGCTTCGACTCGGAGACGGGGGCAACCGCTCTCCCCCCGCCGTACGCCGGCCGGGAGATGAGCGGCGGGGCCATCAGCGGTGCAGGTCCTTGACGACATCCTTGTACTTGTCGTTCATGGTCTTCCACTCCTCGGCGTCCGGGGGGGCCATGTTCTGGGTCGGGTCGGCGGGCTTGCCGGTCTCGAAGCGGGCTTCTTTGCTCCCGCCGCCGTTGGCCTTGTCCTTGATCACGTCCTTGTTCTTGTCGTGCTCCTCGTTGATCTTCTTGACCTCTTCGTCAGTGATCTTGGGGTTCTCCTTCTGGAACTGCTCCCCGGCGCCGGCCGTGGGGTCCATCTGGGAGTCAGCGAGGATGCGACGGAGGTTCTGGGCGAGCTGGACACGGGACGCGCCCTTGACCGACCCCAAGTGTCCCGCCGCCGAGCGGAAGACGGCAGCAGCCCTGGCGGGCTGGTCAGACGCCCTCTTCGTCCCGCGTTCCAGGAGGGCGATGAGCTTGGCGAGCTTGGCAACAGGGACCACGTCGGTGGCGTCGGTCTCATCGGCGAGCTGGGTCAGGATGTCGGAGGCGATCTTCGGGTTCATGGTGTCCTCGTTCGAGCGGCGGTTCAGGTAGCGAAGGCGGGCGTCTTCGAGGGCCGCTTCCAGCTCCTCGACCTTCTCGGGCTTGAGCCCCTGTTTGATCTCTTCGTAGTCGAGCTTCGCCGCTGCAAGAGCGGCGGCATCAAGGGCTTTGCTCAGCTTGAAGGCTGTGTCCGGAATGCTGTAGAGCAGATGCCCGGCAACTTCGTAGAAGTCGTCCTTGTGGGCCGACTTCTCGATCAGCTCCGTGGCGGCCCCGAGGAGCTGGGTGAGCTGCTGCGACCGAAGTCGAGCGTCCCCCAGCTCCTCTTGCAAATACACGATGATCCCGGAGGCGGTCTTTTTGGCCAATGCACGGTCTCCGCCCGTAGACCCCGCACAAGAGGACTAAGGAAGCGAAAGCTTCGGGGAACTCTTGCAGCAGAAGAGACTTGAAGGCGTCGCCTTCGGCCGCGAAGACCGCCCGGAGCACATCGTGCCGGTCTTCGTAGTCCGCCTGGAGCCGGGCCAGCTTCTTCTTGTCGACGGCCCCGAAGTCGTAGTTGTCCGGGAAGTCGGAGCAAAGCTGCTTCGCCACGAGCCGCCGCACGTCCGTCGAGGCTTCCTTCAGGACGACGGCGGGCCGGCCCGCTTCGGCCCTGGGGTGCGCCTGGACAGCCTGCTTCGGCCCGTTGGTCGTCCTGAAGGTCATCCCCTCCGACTCCGACACGCTCTGCTCGGCTTTGCCCGTGTCGAGACCCGAGAGGTCCATGGTCTCGACGCCGCCACCGGTGGTGACCTTGGACGTGATACCCTCGCGGGTCTGGGGGCCCTTCTTCGAGGTGACCCGGCCCACCTGCCGCGGGGCGTCGTCATCGACCCGGCGAGCTTGCCTGGGGTTCTGCTTGGCTTCGATGGCCGCCACGTCGCCGTCGTAGGCCGACCGGCGAGCCTCTTTTTGGGCGAGGTAGGTGTCCCTGGCAGCGGGCTCCATCCTCTCCAGCATTTCCTCCTGGGAGATACCCTGGCCCGGGGTGATGCTCACTTCGGTAGCCCGCATGGCCTCGCCAACGTTGCCGGCAGTGAGCACGGTACGGGTGTCCTTGGCCCTCTGCCCGGAGGGGGTCTTGAGCCGCCGCACTTCGGTTCCGTCCTGGCTCTCGGCGACGCCCACCATCCCGTTGACGGGCTGGCCCCGGCGGTAGTTCGTGTTCTGCTCGCGGACCTGCGCGGCCCGGCCGTCCTTGCCGGAGATGTTCCGCATCACCTCCCGCTCGTCGCTCTCGGTCGTCGCCATCGTGGTCCGAGGCTGCGGCTTCCGGTCGAACGGGTTGCCGCCCTGCGTCGGGTGGTGGGTCTGGATGTTCGCCGAGACGGGCATTTCGGCCGTCCGGTCGTCCTCGTCGTAGTTCTCGGCGAGCGTGACCCAGCCGGTCCTGATGGCCCCCCGGAAGAACGGGAGCGGCATCGGGCCCTCACCGAAGTCTGCCGCTGC
>ENA-ORBV01009847-ORBV01009847.1-microbial-mat-metagenome-genome-assembly--contig:-NODE-9847-length-15504-cov-5.200169_pt1 | contig 15504 bp, 8 predicted proteins | sample MGYA00237777_ERZ505514 | MGnify/ENA primary metagenome ERZ505514 (study PRJEB26160, sample SAMN06269048) | microbial mat metagenome | isolation source: Oligotrophic lake microbial mat | place... | reverse complement strand
GTCTGGTGTTGCCTGCACCAGAAGAAGACAAGAAAAAGAAAAAGGATGATGAGGAATCACAACCACCACCTGCTGCAGTTCCTCACAATAGCAAGCGAGCACGAGAGGAATCTAAAAAAGACGAAAAGGAAGAACCCAAATTGACGCGCAAACAAAAACGACAAAAACTCAATGAGAAAAACAAATGGCCGCAACATCCCAAAATTATGAATCCCGAAGCTCGTGCCAAAGCCTACTTGCGCGTGGCGGGAATTCAAGCCATTCCCGAAGACGATGATGATGATGACGACATGGAGGAAAAGGATGCGTCGCCGCCAACGAAAAAGTCTCTCACCGAAAAGGACGAAGATGAATGGCGTCGATTTGGACGATTCTTGGGAGGAACCGATGCTCGAACGCGTCACAAAGCGGTCCAAAAATTGGGACTCTATTTGAAAGTCAAGAGTGGACATGGACTTGCTGATAATGCCGACAATGAGGATGGCGAAGGCGAAAGTAGTAGTCTCATCGACCAAGTGAGCGGCCTTTCGGAATTGGATTGGATGAAACTGTGGAAAGGACTCTGGTTTACACTGTACATGGCAGACAAGGCTCCAGTGCAGGATGAATTGTCGAAGCATTTGGCCAAATTGATTTGGTGTGTGGCAGGAAGTGTACAGGAAGATGTCATGGCAGGAGAAGCATATTTGGCAATGGTAGAACTAGAAGAGCGGGAGGCAGAGGCAGCCGCTGAAGATGACAACGACGACGAGAATGGTGACGAGGATGATAGTGATGACGACGTCAAAATATTGGAGGAACGGTGGCTGGAAATGGAAGGGGGCGACGATGAAGAGGAAGAAGAAGAGAGTGACAGTGAAAGCGAAGACAAGAAGAAGAAAAAGAAAAATGATAGCGATAGCAGTAGTGACAGCGAAGGAGACGAGGAAGAAAGCAAAGAGGACGTCGATGACGACGATGAAGGGCAAGAGACTAAGGAGTATGACGAAGATACGAAACACATTCGTGGAGCTCCTCTAGCCATGCTCATGGTTCGAACACTCTTTCGTACGCTCATGCGAGAATGGGGAAACATGGACAAGTACCGCATTGACAAGTTCTACTCACTTATCCGGTATGTACTCAGGGAAGTCTACCGCTACATGGCTACGCGGCAGTGGAATCTAGGCGTCATTCGATTGTTCAATGATGCCATTGCCGAGGAAGCCTTGGTCAAGCCACCCAACGGGGTAAGGTATCATCTCATCGACATTGCCTTGGAAGAGCTCGTGCTCATTGTCAGCAAAACCACCAGCAAGAAACAAGCTATGTACATGACAGAGGCCATATTCCTGGAAGTAATGGAACCCTACTTTGAAATGGCCCAACATGGCTTTGGAGATAAGACTGTCCAAGCGCGTGTCATGGAAAAGGTTTTAGAAAGGTTTTTGCTCGAATACAGTGTCGTTCGGGACGCTATTGATGGTAAAGATGGTGACAGCGACAGGCCAGTCTTGGACCAAGTGCACGTTGGCACTTTGTCCAAGTTTCTCTTCGACATGGCCAGTACCGAAAGCACGCTGCAGGTGCACCGAAAGACCCTCTTTGACATGCACAAGAAATACGAACGCCAAATCAAAAAGGCAGGAACAGATGTTGATATCGGAATGGAGGAGGAGGAGGACGTCGACGAGGAGGATGCAGATTATAATGAAGCGTCGGAGACGATGGAGGATGGCGATGATGACGACGAAAATTTGGAAGAATTGGGGTTTGTGGCAGAGAGTGACGACAGCGATGACAGTGGATCCGAGGAAGAAGAGAAACCACAAATTCGAAAGACTAAGGAAGGCCACAAAAAGAAGGCTGGCGATAGCCCTGCTGATAAATCCTCGGCCAAGAAAGGAAAGAAGCAGGCCAAGGACGATTCCAAAACGAGTGACTCAATGGACTTGACGCACCATGGAGACAAAGCCAAAAGAAAGCGCAAAAAGAAGGACAAGAAGAAAGACGACAAAAGCGGGGAAGGAAATGAAGAAGAGGTAGTAACGATCTCGCTCAAAGAGCAAAAAAAATTTATGGATGCCAACAAGAAGAGTGAGCAGAAAGAATTTGCAGAAGACGACGGAGGTGACAATACAGGCAGTGCGGCTCAATCCAAAAAGAAAAAGAAAGACAAGAAGAAAGAGAAAGATGACGGAAAGAAGAAAAAGCATAAACGCCGAGTCAGCTGGGATTCCAAAAACATGGCGCGGTCATGGAAAGTCTCCATGCAGCGTCTGCGAAAATTAGATCCTAAAGAAGTTATTACCTCGAAGACTCCTGAAAAATCGATCCTCTTGAACAAGGATAAAAAGTCCCCAATCAGCAACAAGAAAAGGAACCGAGCAGTGGACTACTTCTAGTTTTGTAAAAAAATGAAGCTCTCTCCAGGTATTTCACTGCTAGTAGCTCTGGGGCAGCAGTCTACCAAGGGTACAAGGGGCGGGCAATTTGGCTACTCATACACAACTTTGATGATGATACCATAGCCAATGTGTTAGCTTTTTACAAATACTATAATGAGATTGACTGCAAACATTACAAGTAGTATAAAGATGCGTAGTAGCAAATTTAACAATTTGTAGAAATGGATTGAAACGGGCTTTCGTCCGCACGGTACCTACTGTTAACGAGTACTGGTAGCTCTTGAAGATTATTTTCGTGAGGAAATCGGATGCGCGCCGACCTCCCCATTTCAACGGGTTCTTCGAAACGTGGAGATAGATAGTACAACTCAAGAAGTGAGTCGCAGCAGCTTCGCACATACAGTACAAATAAATTTCTAACGAAGCAATTATCGAAAGCAGTGCACCATGTTTCAGTTTACGGGCTATCTGTTGAACAAGCACTTCGAATCGACGGAGGCGGAGTCTCCCAGTGACCTTTACCACCTTTGGAAGTCAGATGGCGACCCTCCGATGGACAACTTGCGTTGTTGGGTTTTGCTGAAGACAAATGTTTCGTCAGTTTGGGTGGACATCGTGCTCGACATTTCTGCTTACTTTGAGTGCATCAAAATGCACTTCGAGGGTATAATTTCGATCGAATTCAGAGAGAAGAACGCCCCCTCACCGAACATTAGCCCAGAATCTACTCAAGCAAAAGAAAGCGATGCCGGCACTGTGGAGACTATTCGATTGGTCTAGAGCTTGTCGGCATAGGATTGAGCCATTCGATGGCGACGCCTAAAACAGGGTCTAGTGTGCTGTTCCCTTGGAAGAAAGAATTCGCTGTCGATTTTTCAGGATTGATAAACGACAAGTTCAGCCTTGACGATGGACGGTGTTAGGGAGATTGAAGACCCACTACTGTTGCGATTCCCCCAACAAGGAAGGGTTTTCAAAAGGGAACAAATTTCAAAAAAGGCAAGAAGAAGTGGAGTGGGAAGCGTGAGAAAGCTATGATGAAAAGCATTGGGAAGTGAATGTTGGGTACACCTTTCGAACTGTGGCTGGGATCAATACAAATATTGTGTCTCTAAAAGAAGGGACTGAATATAGCTAAACTAAACTATTATGAAGCGTAATATTAAGCCAATTAACGGTAGCTACCTAGCTTCTATTACTTCTAGTAGTAGGTGGCAAAGATCACGACGACATGAGTTCTGCAGCACACCGTACTGTAGCAAACATCTTTATGAAATGCACCAGAATAATTTCACGCGGAATGGTATTCGTGACATACTCACAGCCAAGTTTTGGACCAGCTGTAAACGTTCACTGCTTTCTGTAGCAGCCAAATGGATTGAAACGGTTTGAAAAAGTCCTTGGCTGCGACTGGGTGCTCGTAGCTATTCCCCCTCTTCCTGTGCTATTTCAGCTGTTGGTTGTGTGGGGTGGTCGCCGATGAATCCATTCAACATTGGTCATGTCACAACCACTGGCAATCATCATATTGGCCACAGGACATCGTGCTTCGGTTTGCTCTTGTAGTACAGTCAATTGTTGAGGCGTCAGATCCTGTGGTGACACTACTGTCACGGTCCCTCGTAGTTCTTGCAATCGACTGGGAATCTCGGGCAATCGATTGGTTTCTACGTCAATGGGCATTTCAAGCGCTCCCCTCTCATCTCGATAAGCTGTTATATCAAATTCCATTTTGCTAATGACAATTCCCGTCTGACGTCCCACAAAGAGTGCCGTGGCCTGAGTACAACCCAACAAAGCGGCCAATAAGGTTTCCACTGGTTGGGGCGCTGTATTGGTCCCGCCCATGGCTTTGGGCAAATCTGTTTGAAGGGTATGATGCGTGTTTACAGTCGTCATGGTCACACCCGGGCCACAGGATTGAGGTCTTCTGTTGCGTCGAGTCTTTTGAGTGGTACTTTCCGTAGGATCAGCAGTAGACTCGGGGGAAGGAGCCGGTGTGGTCGATGCCCCCTGAACGTGATAGGATTTTCGGTGTTGAAAAGCGTCGTCATTGGCAGTGCCATCTTCTTTGATTGCTTTGTGTTTGTTGTAAGCAGAATGATGAAAAGCGCGACTGCCGATATGGTGAGTGTTGGAAGAAAAGGTGGCAACTGCAGCAGGCCAAGAAATTATATTGTGGTTGTTGGAAAATGGCATCGTTGATGGCGCGAAGCCGACACAGACACTTCGACCAACAATGGATCTACTAATTGCAGCGGAAGAGGCTGGAATGCGCATCATGGTGGATATGAGAACAACCAGAAGAGCCCAACTCATTCTGCTTTCTATGCATTGTTGTGTTGTGTGAACGGTTGATCAAGTGCTGGTATTCATTTTGTAGCGCCATCGTGGCCGCCTCATTTTTGGATTTTTCTGTCATCACGGTAAAGATCGCGTTTGGACGACGGACGGACCACGAAAGTCATAATCAGTGAGTGAGTTAGTCACGAAGAGGAGTCACTGATAGTGAGGCGCTCAAAACCCATGATGAATTGCACGGCAAAGCAAAGTTGGAATTAGGGAACTTGCTCTGTTTTGGATAAGGAAGAATCATCACTGTTGAGTGGCGAGGAGAACGAAAACAAGATTATCGGGATGGTGGACAGCACATATCAAATGATGACAGCAATGGTCAATCAATAATAAATTCTATAAAAGTTCGTACTGATCGCATGTAGAAGCACCAAGGAATACATACATACACAAACGGAATCCGTCGTCAGTTTCAACTAGGTAATTTTCAGCCTTCCAGTTCAGGTTGGTTGGACGGCTTCTCCAATTTCGGGGCAAGAGCTGCAGGTTTAAGGAGTTGCCCTGTGTGCCCCATCGGTATTTGAACAGCAAACTCCAAAACTTTCGTCTTTTCGCCAACGACTCGCTTGCTTAGTTCAAACAACACGGAAAGACAGTGAATTCAAATGGTCCACATAACAGTACAACAGGCATAGAAAACAAAACGCTCTGAGCAGAAGAGATAGAAAATGTTCGTTGACAAATCTGAAGCAACTTTTCGAGCAAAAAAAAGCACCGTAGAGCTGGTAGAAATAGATTGATGCCACTAATGAAGAAGACGCTGCTGGAGAGCGTCGTTTATACTAAACATAGCTCTATGTATTGACGTAATCAAAAGCAGAGCTAGGGATGACCGAAACTGTCCACCGTTCACTATCATCGGGGCGACACTCCAGAAACCGGCAACCCTTTGTCGACACAGTGTCAGTCTCGGGAAGATTTATCTCATATTCATCTTCCAATCCCCAGGGATTGTCATATAGAAAGACGTATTCAGCCCTTTCATTCGCTTCTTCCAACTTTTCATAGGAGGAATTGAATTCCTTGTCGGGTGGACCCCCGTACCTGTGCCACCCATCATTATCATAGCCGCAAGAGGTCCATATTGTATATTTGAGCTTCTTGTTCCGGTTCAGATTGGCTGCATTTGGATTTCGAATGTTCTTCGAAAAGCTACCCTTCTTCCGTAGCTCGGGCATCTTTGCAGAAGCAGAAGTGCTATAGGAGTCTTGGAAGTGCCGACCAGAATCAGCAAGGTCGGGCTGCAGGATATCGAATGCGTCGCTAGGGAGGACGGAAATAGCAAAACTGCCGCCACCATCTGGATCACACCTCATGTAACGAAGCCCACCTTGCAATTCTTTGTCTTCGTCGGCATACATTTCGTCCTTGTCGCAGCCCCAGGGGTTGTCGTAGTAAAAGGCATATTCAACACGAAGGTTGGCTTCCTTCAATGTTACAAAAGAAGAGTCGAATTCCCTCTCAACGTCAGAAAAGCTCTGTTTTCTATGACAATCCTTTGTCCATACTGTATATTTTAACTTTTTGCTTTGGTTCTTATTCGCAGCAGGTGGCTTTCGAATGTGCGCCGGAAACTTCCTCAGGTGCTCGCCGTGTTGTTCCATCCTTTCTTGCTCGCGCTCTTGATCATATTTCTTTTGCCGTTGCTCATCAAGCTGCCTCTGGAGCTCCCACTGACGCTGCAGTGCCTGCTCTTTGGCAGCGATGTTGTCCAAGCCCCTTCGAATCTCCCGCTGCCGTTCGGCTTCCGTCGGGAGACTTTCAATTGCAAAACAGGCCTCGCAAATGTCCCAGTCGCATTGCTCACAAGAGCGATGAGGCCTTCCCTTGCACCAGAATCTGTGCTCCACGTCGCAAATTCCTGTCTGGCAACGCTTCACGTGCCGGCTGCGGGGAGCGCGCAAAAGAGAGGCATCGGCAAGAGGATGATGATGACAGCGAGACGAGTGAATGTGAAGCTTGGCCGCTTCCGCGTCCTCTTTGGCTCGCAGCTGTGCCAACTTGGCCGCTTGCGCCACCTTGTATTCGGCGGAACTCTGAAGCTGAGACCCAATTGGAAGTTGTGCCAAGAACCAGTCCTTCTTCTTTCCCGACAGGCCAGTGAGTCTTGGTTCACGAGCTTGCAGTTCCTCCCTCAGTTGAGCCACTGTCATGGTCGACGATACAACTGGAATCGTCGTATCTCCTTTGTTCAGCTTCGCACTCTTAGGTGCAGCTTTGGACTGTGACTCCACTGGCGCCATCGAAGACGACACCACTGGCATTGGCATGCTTTTTGGGTTGCTTTTCGCCGCCGCAGCTTGGGCCGGCCGTTTCAGGAACACTAGTTCCGACGACCTGATAACGTCCGATGAGACAATGCCCGGTGGCGGTCCTTCTTCTGACTTCACTGATGGTCGTGGCGCCTTCGGTTTTGTCTTGGTCGCCTTCGTTTTGGTTGGCACTGGAGCGGCACGGGCAGCAGTGGGTACCATGGCATTGGGAGACGGTGCTTTCATACTTCCTGCTTGATTTTCTTGTCGGTCTGATACAACAGAAGTTGTGCTGAATGAGCAAGACATGACGGACGTAGAAGTAATGTTGGTGGGTGCAACAATGGTGTGACTCACCGAGGAGACTGGTGGATCTGGTCTTTTCTTTGTGGCATTTGCCTTTTTCTTTGGAGACGCAGCAGCTTTTTTTGCTGTCGTTGATTTGGTAGGTTTGACTGCCACCGGTTTGGGAGCTACGGGTGGTTTCTTCGGTGCCTGCTTTGGCTCCTTGGTCTCAACTCCCGTCGCCCATACGCTGTTGAGTCCTACTAGTTTCAACAAGTCGGTTTTATTTTTGGTGGAGAGTCCAGTGGCGGTTTTATTTCTCGCCAGGAACTCATGGGTCAATTGGGCCATGGTCAAGGACGGTGTCACTATGGGAAGGTTGGACAAATCTTGTTGAATGTCGGCACTAGTAGTCCATATAGAATTAACCCCCAGTTGTTCCAGAAACCATGTTTTGGGTTTGTTGGAGATGCCCTTCATATTGGGTTGACGATGTAGAAGTTCGTGTGAAAGTTGGGAAATGGTCAAATCGGACGTAATGCGAGGGAGGCGGTCCAAGTCAATAGGTTTTGGTTTGTTTGTGGTTGTGGCTGGTTTGGTAGCAGCCGGTTCCTTCTTCGTAGAGGTCTTGGGGCCTGTGGCTGCTGCTTTGGCCGTAGGTGTTCCTTTAGCTGCTTTGGCCGTTGGTGTTGCTTTGGCAACAGCTTTGGCTGTTGGTGTTGCTTTGGCTAATGGCGTGGCTTTCTTTTCTGCCTTCTTGACTGGTGTAGGTTTCGCCTCTTTCTTTGATTTCACGGCAGATGCTTGCTCTGTCTTAGCCTTCTTCTTGGGTGGACTCTTTGAGGTCATTGTTTGCCATACGGATCCCACACCCAACTGTTCCAAGAGCCATGTTTTAGATTTTCCTGAGACGCCTCCAGTCAAACCACGGTGTCGAAATTCGTCTTGCAATTGCGCGACTGTCATGCTGTCGCTGACCCGAAGGGTAGCTGCTTCTTGGGCATTGCCACGGCGTTTGACGCTGGGACTAGGCTTCTGATGGGGCTTTGGAGCAGAGGACACGACAATTGCCTCTGGTTGCTCTGTCTCGGGCAACCACTTGCGAAATTTCACCAACGATTTTGTTGCCGCCGCTACATGCCAGGCTCTCACGTCGGGATCCCATTTGGCTCCTGCTTCTTTGGCTTCATCCTTGTCGCTGTAGGGGCAATCAAGATACAACCGTTGATTGGGATACCACCGATTAAACTGATGCATGTTCGCATAGTGCACCGGTGGAACGAACCAGAGCTTGGCATCGGAATCCCATTGGGCTCCCAAACCCTTGGCGTCATCTTTTTCGGAAAAAGGGCAGTCCAGGTAGTACTTCGACATCTTGAGGATGGTTTAACGAACACAAGCTACACGAGTGTGGGTGAAGGCAAGGAGGAGGAGGATAGGTGGCTAGATTTTTACTCAACCAATGAATCAATGAATGAACCAATGGTTATTCTGTAGCTTATTCTGTGCAAGTACAGCACAGTTGAGTACTAGCTAGTACATTCACAGTGATTGGTTTTCGGATTTTCAGGTGAAGATGGGATTTTTTGCACGAGAGAAGCAAGGGGATGAGGATTGCGTGATTGTGTCGTCATTGGATCGATTTGAAATACAGTGTTTCAAATTATTTTTCTTCCGTTCAAATCCAGTCATGGGCGGGTGTTAATCCCGAGTGCCAAAGAGAAAAAACTTTGCGCAATTTCTTATGTCGTGGCCCTATCCTGCTTCTGGCTAGCTAGCTACTCGTACATTGCATGTACTTTTAATAGCTACTCTAGTTGAAGTAGAGCCAGCTGGCTAGCTAGCTAGGAAACAGCCAGGGCACCTACCGGTGCTTTTTCTGTACTAGCTTGAGACTACTAGCTGCTGCTCCGCAGTGTGCTGTAGCCTGCTCGAGGAGTGGCTGGCTAGATCTGCTCCTGCATTTGATTGCATCTAACTCTGAATAAAGCGCAACACCTCTTCAAATTTTATGTTGCACTCATTTTTGCGAGCCGGTATTGACCGATTCCAAGAATTTGATGGATTCAAATACGAAACAGCAACGGTTCGAACAAGTTGGTTTACATTAATTTATTCGTCAGGAGTTGTCACTATCTTTCCATCAACGGCGCTAAACACCCAACGGTTCATAGGGCACGAGTTCTTTTGGGCGAAGGATCCTGCCGCGTTTCTCTCGTTCAAGATGTGAAATCGTCAAAATAGCAGCCCGCTTGACTACTCAAGGCCCAAAATCCTCGCCACCGGGAAGCCAATCATACCAGCGTTTGCCCTGCTTTGTCTTGACTTTCGATTCCACGAAGGGTCCTTGTCGCTTGGAAGCCGCCACCAATCCTGTGGCAGCACTTCCTCCTCCGCAGATGCAGCATGCCTCCGATGCGGTTTGGCCGTCCGGGCCAGCGTTGCCAGGCTCATCTCCATAGAAGTAACAGTTGTCGCCATTTTCGTACCAGGCGCAGCCATCACCAGTACTGTCGTTCCAGTCACTTGGCAAGTCATTACATGCGGCAAGAATACTAGTACCGCCTCCACAGACACAGCATGCTTCGGCAGCTGTTCTGCCATCTACGCCTGCATTGGCGCCTCCGTAGTCGCCGCAGTTATCGCCAACCGCATACCACTGGCAACCGTCGCCAAATTCATCCGCCCATTGAATAATGTCACTGCATTCTTCGGCTTCATTCGTTGGCGGCGGCTCATTCGAAGGATTGCTTCCTCCACCACAGGCACAGCAGGCTTCGGACGCTGTCTTGTTCTCTACTCCGGCATAGTCGTTACCATACAATCCGCAGTTGTCGCCTTGCGCATACCAGTAACAGTCCTCGCCATCCGAATCCATCCACCCCCCAGGACTGCTACTGCATCCAGGAGCATCGAAAACGACGTCCCCATCAGGAGGGGGGCTCAATGAACCTCCACCACAGGCACAGCACGCCTCATTGGCATTCCCTTTAGCGGTGGCAAACTCATCACCATAATAGAGGCAATTATCGCCCTGTTCATACCAGGTGCAGCTATCACCAACAGAATCAGTCCAATCCGGCGTATCCCAGCACATGTTGTCAGAGAGGACTGGATCCGACAATTGCATGTCATCCTCAGCGACAGACTCTACGAGTGATCCTCCTCCGCAGCTGCAGCAGGCCTGATTGGCAGTCTTTCCAAAGTTCTTGTTGGCATTTCCATAATCGTGACAGCGGGAACCCTCTGCATACCATGCACAGTTATCGCCGTAAGCATCATACCAACCGAGAGGTACATCGGAACACTGCTGGAGGGCTCGGCCAGGTACGTCTCCTTCCTTGCTCAGTTGTCTTGATGTGTGTGTTGCCTTAAACCCAACCCACACTTGATGGAGACTGTCCGAGCAATCACCCAATTCGATAAAAGGGGCGGCGAGGGAGGTATGCACGTCAGAGCGCGAGGGACCGATGCATAGGCTATAATCATTCTCGGGCCTGAATGTGCCATCCGCAAAGTACCAGAACACAAACCTGTCATCATTGGCAAAGCAATCATTGATCATCAATTGCGTCCCATTCTCTGTTGCTCCTTTTGCTCCGACGATGCACTTATTTGTATCTAGTGCACTTCGAATGTAACTATTGCTGTCTATCCACCACTTTTGTGCTGGCCCGTCGTTGCATTCGTAATGAACGATTTTGTTTCCGTTGCGAGTGGAGGAAAACGATAGATCCAAACACATGACTGGAGTATCCAAATTCCTTAAAGTCCAAAAAGTTGCCCCGGCGAGAGAGCCACCACCGCAGACGCAGCAGGCCTCCTTCGCTGTCGTGCCCGTCACGTCATTCGCATAGTCATCGCCATATTTGTTACAAGCGTCGTCGACAACATTGTTCTCTTCATACCAATCGCACCCATCGCCGTCGATGTCTTCCCATCCAACTACATCTGTACATCCTCCACCTGCATCGCCACCTCCTCCGCTGCCGCGGACACACTTATTGTCTTGGCAAGCCAGACCACCTTGGCACCAATCATCGTTCCCGTTGCAGCCGGTGGCCCCTTCCCAACACTTACAGTCAAAAGTGCATAGATTGTCCTGATATGCGGACCAATCACGGGGACCCGAGAGACACTGATACAAAAGGCGAATATCCAATAAATCCTGTACCGTGGCCCCCTCTCGCTGGCCGAGGACGGCAGTAGGGTCTTTGGCAATAACGGTATCATTGGTACCGTCAATGGCAAAAGCATTTCTGGAATAGTGAAGAACCGATCCATACTCGTAGGGGGCACCGAGGTCCTTACTGGCGAATCTCTTGTCGAAGTTGTGCCGGTACTTCTCTATGATGTTGTCGAGATTGATCGTCACGTAATCATCACGGTCCGGGCGATTCTGTTCATGCGTGAAGCCCAAGGCATGAAGGAACTCATGTTGGATTGTTCCCAATCTCAGGCATCCCTCTCGGCTAAGGTTGATTTCTTGTACTTTTCCTGTACCAAGTCTTCCTACATTTGAATGACACGAGTGTATCTTGTCTGAATGCAACGCGGGATGCAAGGAGAAGCAGAGAAATATTGTTGTGAGATGTAAGCTGACTGTTCCAATGCTTCCACATTGATACCGGTACTTTATGCTTGTGCATCAGCACTGTGCTTACCCACAACGTTAATGTAAGCGGCCTGGTTGCTTCGTTGAACAAATTGTATCACGTTGGATCCATCCGCCAGTGCTTGGATGCTGGACTCGATGAGTTGCTTCTGGGCTGCTGTAAAGATCGGATCCACTTCATAAGGGATCTGTACCACATCTCCTACCCTGTCCTTCCAACGTTGGTCGGTGAGGGCGTTCAGGGCGCGTTCAGCGCTGGCCAGGCGACCAGGAAAGTCGCCGTTTCCACGAAGGTACGAAGCAGAAGAGTTTGTCGAGGTTACGACATTAGGTACAGCACCAAAGAATGCTGCGAAGATGACACACACGTGGAAGCGCATCATTGTTTCTGGGTTGGATTTTTATGTTTTTGTTTTTGGCTGTGCTATGTGATGTTCGTGTGTTTTGTAGTATTGTTTGGTATCGGCAGAAGACTATTACTGGTCTACTCAACTGGTAGACAATGATCAACCAATATTGATCGAGAAATCCTGTATACTCAATTATAAAAAAAATAGAAACATTACTGTATGACGATCGAGAGGATAGATCATTAAGATTAATTTTGAATTGTCGCGAATCGAAAGATTTCAGACATCGAATAAATGAATTGCGGATGATCCAGGCACGTTTGAGACAAGTTGCCACGACCGAAACTTCAGCCAACGGTAGCATCCATCCAGTCGTCTATCAGCGCGCACTACAAATGAGCGAATTCACTGGGTACTGAATTTTTTATAGTAAAAATGCATGACACAGGCGGGATACACACAGTGTGAAGCTAACATCTCAGGTCTGGTTTGGACAAGGGCATTGACTGGAATGAGGTGTTGAAGCCTGTGCCAAAATCAGTTATCAAGGAGGAAGAGGAAATCAAGAATTATTCTGTTGCTATGAGGAAGGCTAAATGCCCAAAATGCCAGAGGAACCGTTTCAAAGTGTTTGAAGATGTTGATGGGTGTTCCGATGGTGAAATCAAGTCTTTGAACTTGAGGTGCATTGGAACGGAGTCAAGCCCTTGCTCTGATTGTTCTGGAAACAGCATCAATGTTTGGACGCCAGATCCATCCCCTCCCAAAATCAAGAAAAGTGAGTTAGCTAAAGCAAAGGGTTTGAGGAAGATTGCGAAGGGGAGGAAGATGGCAAACGTTTGCAAGTGGTGTCTTCGTTACCTCTGCATCATTGATGATTAGGAAGCAAGGGAATCACCATTGACAACTTGAATGCCAACAGCATCCCGGAGCTTTGCCTACACCGCTTTGCTCTGCACAGGATGAGGTTGCATTGAGAAGACACACATTCTCCCTCGTTGTTTTTGCCTCTGTGCAGAGAAGCACTTTGTGGAAGAAGACAAGGAACGTGATGGATTCAAACCCAAGCAGAATGCATTTGAAACTAAGAACAGGAGTAGGAAACAACATGAAGATAAATTAACATGTCATTTGTTGACATGCTCATCTACATTTGTAAGTCTCAGTGGTCTTGGCCTAGCACCATCGTTGTTCGAGCTGCTGCTGCCATTGCCGTCGTCAAGTCTTGGTGGAGGGTTTGACACAGAGCCTCCTCTTCTTTTTGGTGGTGCTCCTATTTTGTCAAGAAGCTCAATGTAAGTGGGGCATGATGTCTTCAGGCTGCAGCTTTTCTTTTTTTTGAATCATCCAAGGCATTTGTGTCAGTGCTGTTGCATGTCCCACCTCTTCAACAACAATGCAGCTGATGACAAATGGACAATTTTACCCGTGATTCATTCCTAACCGAGTCATGATTTGAGCTCAAGATCCAGAGCCAATGTGCATTCTGCAGGATGCAAACAAGATCCAAGCGGAACACATAGCATGGAAACACATGAAGTGGGTTTCTGTGACATGTTCCATCACGGCAATGCACATCTCTGCAGGGTTGTGGTGACAATGATGGATGCAATTGATCGAATCACACGCATCGTGCAATCAATCTTGCTAACAAAGATGGCCAATCTTGTCAAAGCGGATCAGCAAAGACAAAGCAAGTGTAGATCTCTGTGATGCTCATGACTTTCTTATTTGTGCAAAATGCAATCTGTTTTGTTGGTGAAACATTGGAGCGGGAAACTTTCCCTTAAGGTTTTGTCTTTGCCATTTTGTCCCATGGTTAGCAGTTGTTTTATGGTGAAGATTTGTTGTTTGTCAGATTGACAGTTGCACTCAAGCACTGTCACCTGCCAAGATGAGCAGAACAGGAATCACCCCCAGTGGTCTTGCCGCTTCTGCAGTCTTGACACTCACATCTGCTGAAGGGAAGAAGATCGATTATGAACTTTTGTTGACGATTCTCTTGAAACTACTCAAAGCACCACATGCAAGTGCCAAGACACACCCCATCTTCCTTGCCTCATGCAGTGCTGGAATCGTCCACTTCAATGAAGATTTTGTGCACTTTGCGGCAGCCTGTGTAGACCAACTCCACTGCGAGAAGACCCCAGGAAACTTTGTGTCTCTTGAATTGAACCACAAGATGCAACTTCGTGCTCTGTTCACATTCTTCCATGTCGACTCTCACAAGAAGAAAGTAGGTGTCAATGTCATCAGGGCATGCCTCTTGGAGCACAAGGTCTTTTGCAACAGTCATTACAATCCTGCTCAAGAAATTGTTCCATGGGGTTTGATGGTGTCCAAGAACAAAGGTCTTGTGAACTGGAACAAGTTGGTCAAGCCCAATGCACGTGACTTCAAGCCTTTTTGTGAGAGTGACAACTGGGTTGAACACAAAGATCATTTCCTAGTCACCTTGGAAGCCCAGAATCTCACTCACTTGACGGACAAGATTCAAAGTCATTGACAAGGATTTGGATCAAGCCCTGCAAAAATTTCTATGCAAGGCAATGAAGGATGCACTTCTTCTTCATCAGACCAAATCTGCTTTCAAAGCGCATGCCTAGAAGCAGCATGCAAATCATGTGATGGTTCGATTGCTACCTCTGTGAATGCAGACGCTGTCCTTGTGCATGTTTCAAGCGTTGGACTCCACTTATGCAACTGGAACAAGCCACAAGGAGAATTCGTGGTGCACTGCCAGAATCAGGCCAATGAGTTCAATGAGATTTGTCCTGAGGCAAAGATTTCTGACACTCAAGCCATTCGAATGTTGCAGAATTTGCTCAGCAGTGCGCCAAATCTTGTGCTTGGAGTGTCCTAAATGTGAATCAACAAGCAAGAAAAGCAGAAGGCCAAACAGGCAAAATTTAGCTTGATGAGTGCATTTCCCTCCTCTCACAACAAGCCCAAGCATGTGATGATGCCAACACATGCACACAAAACAGTTGTTGCCACAGTTCTGCCACTCATCATCTCATTTGTTAAGAACAAAAATGTGAGCCAATGTCCACGACTTTGACGGAGATGAGGATGTTGAGGACCAGCTCAGCGGCATTTGGGAAGTTTGTTTGTTTGTTGATCTCCTGCCGGTGTCCAGCAAAGGGGACGGCTGATGCCATTGCTTCATCCTCCTCCCTTCTCTGCCACACACATCCATTTTGGATGTCAGAGCCTAACAACTGTTCAATTAAGAGACAGTTGGGGTCAACCAACAATGA
>ENA-ORBV01009846-ORBV01009846.1-microbial-mat-metagenome-genome-assembly--contig:-NODE-9846-length-15505-cov-5.511084_pt1 | contig 15505 bp, 10 predicted proteins | sample MGYA00237777_ERZ505514 | MGnify/ENA primary metagenome ERZ505514 (study PRJEB26160, sample SAMN06269048) | microbial mat metagenome | isolation source: Oligotrophic lake microbial mat | place... | reverse complement strand
GCAAAAAGTGTTGGATATCTCCTGTGATTGGAATGCCAAATCCATTGAGTGTTTGTTGATAAAAAACTTTCAATCCGAGCGTTGTGATGGCGATGGCAATATCGATTCGGTTTCTCAGGGACAAAGAGCCAGAACACACTTTGTTCTTAGGAGCAAGCCACGCTGCTGTGTTGTTGAATGATTCATTAACCAATGTATCCATTCCATGGCCGACCTCTTTCAATGCATCCAGAGTTAGAAATCGCGCCAGATTCTCTTGAAGCCATTCGTAGAGTTCTTTATCTTTGGTCTTTGATCGGTAGAATTTTCCACTCACCTTAACTTCCTCATCTGTTAGACTTTTGTGCCGACACCACTCTCCACAGCATTCATGATTGTCGAAGTGGTGCTCTAAGACAGCCTTTCCAGCGCTTACAAACTCTGATTCGTCTTTGCTTGGAAGGGCGCGAGACATGCACGCGAAGTTGGTTCCAATACGAATAGCGTCCATCTTTGAACAACCCAAACGTGTTGCTTTCTTCTTTGATATCAAAGTGTAGATTACATTTTTCAATGACTTCTTCCTGTGGCCAGGATCAGCAAGAAAATCAGGTTGTTACATGTCGGCCGGGAGCTCTCCTTTGTTGGGCCTGGGCACTTCATTACCATTCTTGTTGATGATCCTTGGCACTCGCGTCACACCGCACTTCGCCATGTGGTCGGCATTTGACCACTTTAACTTTGCTTTGATGGACGAGTCATCATCTGTAACCAAGGTCTTTGTTACAACCTGATTGACTCGATACATTTCAATGACCATGTGCAGTACTGCAATTGGTTCCATCGCGCCGCTGGCCCCTTCGAAATTGGCAGTGCATTCATGCTCCGGCGCTTCTTCATCAACGCCATGATGCCGATTCCATTTTGTGCAGTAGTTGCACTTTTTTGATTTAATGCTCATACAACAAGGTAGACGTGTCTTTCCACCCACGAGCAGAGCATGGCCAGACAAGCTGTTGTAACTCCTCCCACTGGACCGGCCTTGCCACGACATGTCTGTTGTAAAAAATGCTTCCGGAAGTAGATTGTTTGGCAACTTTTTCTCCTTCCATAAATCAAATAGGAGCACACCATCATCGTCTTGCCTGTCACCGAACACAACTTGGATTTCTTTTTCCAAATTTGCTTTGAGACATTCGTTCGCAATCTGATGAATGATAGGGGCCATCCGTTGCTCAATGCTGGCAAAATTGCATGTCTGCATTGTTGTTGAATTCGGCAAGCCACACAACCCGAGCACACGTCCCGCTTCCGTGGGACCATCACCACTACATGTCATTGAAAGAACAAACAACATGTTGACGGCGAAGTCTGTTGTTCTTGTTGTCAATGGGCTTCCAGCGGTGAGGGGCAAATCAAAATTTGTTGATTGAGGTCTCTTTATGTCAAGAAAAGAGCAGAAATCATTTCTGCATTTCAGCCTGAGGCCGCTTGCTATGCCAACCGTTGGCATTTCAATTTGAATTGATGACTGGCATTTTGGGCAAACCAAATAATCCTCCAACGAACGAACTGCCGCCACTTCAAATGTTGCTCTTGTGTGCATTAATGACATGGTTTTTCCCCTTTTTGGCGTTGAAGCAGTATCGGCTGTGATGGTTGATGTGGCGGTGCATCCAGAGGGAGACGCAAACACTTCCAATGGCCTTGAATCGGATGAATTTGCTGGCGATGTACCATCATCGCCAGCATTGGCATTGTCATTGGAATGTTGTGTGTTCAGCTGCAAATTAGCGACACTTCTGCTGGCTACACTTCCATTTCGCGTGCGACCCACAACAACACCAGATGCCAACCTGCAGCCTCTATCAGCTGACAGTTTGTTGCTTTCTGTTGTCTCCTTTGGTGTCCAGTGGTTGCTCTTGGTGACAGAAGACATGTTGCCAAGCTTTTTGTTATGGCAATTCCAGAACACTTTCGCTGTCTTTTCGGAAGATTCGATTATAGAAGCTCGCCTGTCTCGATTTAACTTCTTTTATCAAAGTAAAAATTATTTTAACGGTAAATCCGACGGACGAGCCTCCAATGAAATTGTCTGAAGTCGCACAGTTTCCACCTCTTAGAGGACATCCTTAACTAGTCTAGTGCTAAATAAAGCGAGCATTCAAATGCTTCTCACGACATTTCGTAGACACTCGACGCTACTGTGCTGCCCATACTACGACGTACATTCACGCGCACCTGCTCTGTAGTAAAGTTCACACGGAGCAGTCAGCAGCAGTGAGTGTTCTGCTTCCCATGCCAACCACAGAAGTTGGGAGATTCAAAAAACTGAAAAAAATACCACCCGAAGTACTGTACACTACTGTAGTAAAACTGGCTACTCTCTAGCGAGCTCTAGCTAGTACTGGTAGCTAGCTTCTCTGTAATTGCCAAAGACAACCTGTTGTAATTGCCAGCAGAGAACTCACTCACTGGTTGCTGGAACAACAACGACGACACAGGTGCACACGCAACAGTCCTTGTATCGTAGTACGCATTCATTTCATTAATTCATTTTCGTCATCCTTTCTTACCGCCTATCGTTGCAAAATTGAAGCTCCCAACCACAGAAAAAAGAGAGACAAGACAGCTTATTATTTCCTAAACTTATATACTGCAGCACATATTGAAGTAACTAAAGGTATCGATCAAAGATGGTGAGCCCTCTTCTCAACGATAGCAACCACAGCAACAAGGACATGAACAAGAGCAGCAGTACTACCTCATTGCAATTGCAAGTCATTCAAGAATTGAGTTTTCTAGATGGCGCTCCTCCTTGCAGCAACTCCCCGCTTACGGCCACCACCACGAGTACTTCTACGACTCGAAGTAGTACGGGGAGTGAAAAACAGCACGGAAAGGATTATTACATGCAAGGATCGCAAGAATTGGCTACGGAAACGTACTTGACTTTAGAGAGACTCGAAGCGCGACGAAAATTGACCAAAAATTCCGAGCGACTCGTGTTGGTGCTAGTGGGATTACCAGCTCGTGGCAAATCCTTTTTGAGCCGTAAACTCCAAGGATTTTTAAAATGGCATGGCGTTCCTTGCAAAGTTTTTAATGTGGGTAAATATCGTCGACAAGCCCAATTGGAATATACGGATGGCGAATCCATGGCGGATGCCGACTTTTTTGATGCCACCAATCAAAAGGCCGCGGCCATTCGAGAAAAGGCGGCCGAAATGGCTCTGGTGGATATGCTTGCGTGGTTGGATCAAGACGCAAGTGATTTGGAAGAGGAAGACGACGATAATGACATGGATGAAACCCATCACAACCACACGGACAACACGTCGTTCAAAGACCGAGTCAAGGCATCGATCAATCCGGAAGGATTCATGTCGGAACGAAATACTCGTCACGATGTTTTGGGCGAACACCAATTGGGGAGTTTGCGGCATATGATGGGCGGTGGAAGAGGCGATACCGTCTCGTCACGAGAACAACACAAACGCGAGCGAATCGCCATTTTTGATGCCACCAATTCGACGCATGCCCGACGACAATGGATTCTCGAGCAGTGTACGTCGCCGGCGTTGCGCCCCGGCAAACCCACCGGATGCGTCTTTTTGGAATCCATTTGCGATGATCAAGAATTGATTCAAGAAAATTTCAAAGACAAGGTGACCAACTCGCCCGATTATGCCGGCATGCCCCTCGCCGAGGCCATGGCCGATATTCAGAAACGCGTCGAAAAATACGAAGCCGCGTACGAGACTATATCCGATGACAAATTGTCTTACATTAAAATCTACAACTTGTCCAACAAGGTCTTGGTCAATCACATTTATGGTCGCATGTCCAAAATTATATTGCCGGCATTAATGGCCTGGAACATTGGAACCCGGCCCATCTTTTTGTGTCGTCCGGGACAAACCTGCACCCAAATTACCACGGACGGAGAAGATTATGTCAATGAAATCAAAATGGGCGATTCGACGCATCACAAAGTGTTGGATATGAGTCGTCGCACCAAGACGCAATTCTTGCGGGGCTACAATTTGGGTCGGGCGGGAGAATCCTTTAGTGAGGCCTTGTATGGGTTTGTCAAACAAGAAGGAACCTTGTTCAAAGAACGGCGTGCTAGCATTATGGATCTCAAACCGACCGGTACCAGGTATGTACATTGTTCGAATTGTTGTGGATGGAATGTATTGTTTTTTATTTCGAACTGTAAAATCTCATCCAAAATTATTCATTTATTTCATCGACAGTAAAACGGGAATTGCACCCCCCAAAATGGAGGGCTTTCAAGATGCCTTTCCCTTGCAAATCTATACCAGTACCATGCCGCGGGCTCAAGAAACCGTCCGATGGGACAAGTATTTTACCTACGAAGTCGATATGGATGAACTCTCCAATTTGAATCCGCTCGATAAGGGAGACTTTGCCGGCAAAGAATTGGAAGAAATTCAAAAAATCAATCCCACCTTTTATCAAAAATTGCAACAAGATCCATTTTATACCAGGTACGTTACGTTACAGTTTGCCATGCCATGAATGGAAGAATGAGATGGATTGTTGTTGAGTTTATTGTCACATACGCCCGTGTTGAATGTCCACTGCTGACCTTTTTCTTTGGTATCCTACTACTACAATGTACAGATTCCCAGGTGGCGAGTCGTACAGTGATCTGACCAGGCGATTGGAATCGGTCATTGTCGATTTGGAACAACAAGTCACGCCCACACTGGTCGTCAGTCATGTCAGTGTGTTGCAATTGTTGATTGCCTACTTTCGAAATTCGCCCGTCGAAAAGTGCACCGAAATTGAAATTCCCTTGCATACCGTCATCAAATTTACGCCGGCTCGGGGAGGTGGGTGGAGTGAGAGCTTTCATCCCCTCGACAATCTTACTAGTGCTGACAGTAACCACAGCCTCAACAATGATAGTAGCGACGAGCCTTCTTGGGTCACGACCAAGGCCATGCCTGCCGACACGGACGACCATAAGATCACGGCGGATGTTGCCCCGCCACCACCTCCTCCTTCCAAAAAGAAGCATGGGATCTTTTCCAACATTCTGAAACCATTTCGAGGTAGCGAGACTGTTGTAGAATCTCACGAGGACTCGCTGGATTCTCGTGTTTACAGGGGGCAACCAGTTGCATGAGAATCGGCACAATCTTCATATTTATTATTATTTTTGGACCATTTTCCATTTTTGAAACATCCTGACAACCGCCTCCTCAGAGGATAGCCATGACTTAGTAAGAGTCACAGACCTTACTCCGTTGGGAGAGGCTGGTTGAAGAGTTCACATATTTTTAAAGCTAGATCAAAGCGTTGTTTGAAAATGTGAAGATCTCAGTTGATCTGCAGGAAAGTTCTATTTATCTACTAGTGTTGTATTCCTCATTTCATAGTCTGAGTCAACAACAACCGACCACAGCTACTAATACTACGGCATCTGCTGCTTATAGCTCGTAAAAGATATGCGAATCATTTTGCTTAAATGGGGGAGATCCGCGCTGGATGGATCAGCGGTCGAAGTAACCCCCCTTTGGTCAACATGGTTGGCTTCATGACCAAAGAAATGGCCGGCTGCAATATGACAGCTTTCCCAGCCAAGCGATACCGAGCCACCAATATAGTCTCCTTCCATCAATCCCTCCTTGGCGGCAACAGCTTCCACCCTCTACTGATTGGTTTTGCTGTTCCGCCCGGCAAAAATCAGAGCGTTTCTTAACACCAAGTGAAAGTCTACTAGTAGAGTTAGTAGGGTTTATTGTAGGAGGATCCACGAATCAAATCAACTCACTCGTTGACAAAGATTTCCTTGGAACAACAACAATTTAGTGAATTTACAACATCCTACACTTGCTTGTTCCTCCTCCTTCGGCCCTTCCCATTGATTTGATTATCACTACTGTATTAGCTAGCTAGCTGGCTATCATTGTACATAAATTTGCCGTTGTGGCAGCTTCATGCTACAGGTATATCCCGAAGGGAGTGCAGCAGAACAACAAGATAGACACCAGCCAAACCAGCCGCTACAGTATGATCACTGTTCACCATCTGGATCATTCGCAATCCTTTCGTATTGTTTGGCTTTTGGAAGAATTAAAGGCCAAAGGCAAAAATGTCGACTACGAATTGAAACTCTATAAGCGTGAAAATGGAATGATGGCACCACCAGACTATAAGGCTATATCCCCGCTGGGAACATCCCCAACTGTAACAACAAGCGATGGGCTGGTCTTGAGTGAAAGTAATGCCATCATAGAATACATTCTGGACGTTGCCGACCCCGATGGATCGTCTTTGTTGAGACCCAAGGCAACATCGCCCGATCGCAACTCATTTCTGTTCTGGTTTCATTCCGTCCAGGGATCCATGCAACCAATGCTCACGGTCGACATTATCTTTCGGAGAGCCTCCAAGAAGGCGCCATTTCCAATCAGCTCGATCTTCGGCATTGTCAGTTCCAAAGTAAGAGATGCGGTTATCATGCCTCGATTGAACAAGGTATTGGAGCTGGCAGAACGAGATGTGCAGAAGAGCCCCTTTTTAGCAGGTGACAACTTGACAGCTGCGGATATATCCGCTGTCTATCCATTCTATTCTCTGTTTTCTCGCAACCCAGAACTGGCTGAGAAGTATCCTGCTTGCAAACAGTGGTTGACTAAGATCTCCAGCTTGCCATCCTTTCAAGCTGCCCAAGAAAAAGTAGGAGAAGATGACATTGTTTTTACAGATGAATAAGCAATTCAATTTTTGAAATAATGGGAAATGATGTTTTGACTTCCGAGATAGTGCCGATGGACATAAACGATGGAATCCTTTCGTTGGCGTTCTGTGGTGGACAATACTGTGAATCTACATACCAACCTGCGAATTTTTGTATGCAGCAGATCTGGCAGAAAAAAAAAGCAAATCCTTGTTGGGAAAATATGAGAAAAGCTGGAATCTATATTCTATTTAATACATTTATCATCATGTTGTTTTCCAATCGGGATGCACATAATTATTAGCTCTCAATGGAAACATCATTGGCAATGACTAGATACCAATGATGAGGCACCCTTGTGGATGTCCTTATTTCACTTCGTCAGGACTAGGTCATGTGTTGGGCGCATTTTGAAAGACTGGCAACAGAGGTCTATTTATATCCTCCCTTGGAAGACTACGAACGAGGCATCGGCGTAAAAATAATCTCTGAGCTCTCGGGATGGATCAGGCCAAGTCCGTTTGGCCCAGGTCAGTTGACTACTGTAAGTAGATAGGGTCAAAACCCATACGTATATAAAAAGTGTTTATTGTTACTCTATTGTAGCTAGCGAGGCAACATCCAAGCCGATGGACCGGTGCCAAAATTTTGCGACGCTTGGTACTATCTAATCTTACGGCGTAGTAGTACAACTGCAGCCACATCCACAAAGTTGATCGTTACAATCAAACTCATAACCACACGGTTGTGGATCCATCGAAACGATCGAAGTATACGTGCAGGAAGGATCTCGAAGAGGACACATACCTTCGGGCATGGTTCCAGAAAGAAGATTTTCCTTGACCGAGAACCATCCCAGATCCACTAGGTTTTCGATCTCGGTTGGAACCGTTCCAGTGAGTCGGTTAAACCCTAAATCAATACGATAGCCATGGGAGGTCCACAGGCCTAGCTCGCTTGGTATTTGCCCCGTATGACCATTCCTTCGGGCCCGGAATCGCCCCAAATTGGTTAGCAATCCTAATTCTGTAGGCAGGCTTCCAGATAGCTCGTTTTCATGGACATCCAAGATGATGAGATCGGTGAGGAGTCCAAGCTCTGTCGGGATGGTGGACGTCATTCCATTTTGGTGCATGCTGAGCCTGGTCAGCTTCGTGAGAAGACCAAGTTCACTGGGAATAGGATAGGAGCCCACGGGGTTGTCAAAGATAGAGAGGTGTTGCAGCTTGGTCAATTGGTAGAATTCCGGAGGAAACAGATAGGGTGTCGTGAGGTTGGTAATGTCGTTTTCGGACAAGCTAATGTATTGGAGGGAGGTCAACCATCCCAATTCTCTGGGAAAAGACTTGTGCATGGCCGAGAAACCAAACAACTTTCCCGTGGCCATGCGGAGGACGGAAAATTCTCCCTTGTCATTGCACGCAAAGGACTTGTCGGAATCCGTGGGTTGATATCCCACACCACTCTCGAAAAAGGACCCATACAATCCCGAATACCAATCACATTCCGACTTGCTATCATCCAACCAATCTTCGTTCAGACCTAGAGGCCAATTGGGTCCATCAAAGCTATAGTACGCGGTAGCCATGGCAAACAACTGCTTCTTTCTCCATTCTTCTAGTGTCGTCAGATTCCGATGCCGAGCCAACCATTGGTAGGCTTGGTATTGCGGTGAAAATGGATCCTGTAGACTCTCTAAAGTATAGTTGGGGAGGCCAGCCACGATTGAAGGGTCGGTGTCCGTTATTGGGACAATGGCGTCATCACTGGTAGCAGTAGACGAAGTGTTGGCATTGGTAGTAGTAGTCGGCATTGGAGTAGGAGAAACCTCTTTCGAGCTGCTGTTGTTTGTGGTTGTGTTTTGGTTCAACACCACGGAAAGTAAGGCACCGGTCATGACGACCACAAATGCTGCCAAGAGTGTACACCCATACACGCACAACGTTTTGCGGTTGAGTTCCTTTTTGTACTTGATCCGTTCCATCAAGTCTTCAGGGTCGACTTCCGTGGCTTCTCCCAGATCCAAACTTTGCGATGAGACTTCTTGAGCTTCCACCAGCATCTCTTCCCGTCGCGGCCTTGTGCCCTCCTCCTCGTCAGCAGCATCATCCGTGCTGACACTCATGCTTGTTCCAACGGAAATGAGAATGTCAGCTTCTTGATGCTGAAAGTGGGAGGGACTAAAGCCGGAGGTCCGTTGAACGAGTTGCCCAGGTGCACACAGGTAGGCACCTGGTTCAGAAGGATCCTGGACTTTTTTTGGTGGTGTCGGCATTGGCTGTGTCAAACGTTCTTCGGGTGCCACAGGAACCGTCGCAGTAGCGCTTGCTTCTGGCTCGCAGGAACGATACTCCTCCGTAGCAGCTCGAGCTCGTTCTCGAACAATCTTCATGATGAAGCCACTGTCCTCTGAAGGAGGATCGTCTTGGCCACTTGGCACTCTGGCTACATGGAGCTCCGTTAACTCCAATTCCTTTTCTTCCCCATCCAAGTCTTTTGTTTTTGGGCTTTTCACTACACCTGCCATCTAACAACACGTGAGGGAAATGGGAACGGATGTGAGGTGAATGACATGCTCAAGCATAGAGCCTTTATCCGTGATGTCTATCTAGAGCTGGCAGAAATCAAAGAAACATACCTCCTTGCCTCCCATCAAACATGCTCCCTTGTTATCTGCCTTTATCTTCTGTGCGTCTTTCGTCGCCTTCTCTTGCATCATTATCTCGAAGAATGCCAAATGTCTCTGTATTTTCTCACATCAATGGGACGAACGATGCGTTAAAAAAGGGGGATATTCATAGTGGCGGATAAACAAAAGATGCTGTGAGGCACGTGGTCGATGGTGGCCTCTCGATCGACCGATGTGGTGGCAGCTAGACTGCTGCGTATGCCAGTGCAGCATAGCACTGTGTGAATGTGAGAGGTGCACGATGCCATGGGTTCTTTTCACCTTCAGCATTATGAATTAGGTGGTGGTGCATGGGAGCTTCTTCTCCCAAAATGGATTAAGGAGGGTCATCATCAATCTCACACTGGAGTTGCAAGTTCACACTTTCTGAGTTTTGGATAGAATTAAGGAGTAGCTAGACTAGGTCTAGCTGGTTGGTGGTACAGTGCTTCTTCTCGACTCGCACGGCAAAGGTGTCATCTTTCACTTGTCGGTGGAATAGCCTACCAATGAATTAAGGACGGCCCATGGTGGTCATGCGCTGGAATAATTATGAATCAATGAATCATTGAAGAGGAGAATAATTATTAAACCCTTCGATCAAACGGCAATTGTCGTGAGAGAGTCCGTGTGCGTTCTCAGAAGTCAACTATAGTTGCTTAAGACGCACACAACATCAAAAACCATTTTAGATCGCACACTTGTCTTTTTGTCATGAATCGTACAAACTCAGTAATTCGATGGAACCCGAAAGAGGTTACGTTTTCTCGTGATTTGCATTTCCAAGACTGATGTCACCACTGTAGATCATTCGAGAAGGCGATCGAGAGCCGATCCTTGGAGATAGATATCTTTTCCTTCGGATGATGTATGACGAGGTGATGACCACCGTGAATGCATAGCAGCCGTGTTGTGGATTCTCATCACACAACAACAACAGCAACAAGGCAGCACAGATTGTCACTCCTGTCAAAATTAATCAGATTCTACGTTTTGTTTCCCTTTCTCTACACTACTACTAACAAAAAGATACAGTATCATCATCATGGTAAGCAGCGCGTTGTACTCTGGGATTTGCTTTTGAAAGCGAACACGCATGCCTATAGTTGTGCAACTGCAGCGATCCGCCAAATTGACACTGTCTACCCTTCGTCGTCGTCGCTGCATACTATATAGGTCAAAGTCGTCATTGTTTGTACGTCTGCGAGTGAGTGCATGGGTCACCCAACGGGATTGTGGTTGGAAGAAGCGGCCGCCCCCTACTATTTATTTCGTGAAAAGGGCTTTCAAGTCGTGTTAGCGAGTATTAAGGGCGGCGAAATTCCCATTGACAAGAGTTCGCTCAGTGGAGATTTTTACGTCGCCGTGGCCAAAAAATTCATGGAAGATGAAGACGCCCAAACCAAATTGAGGACGAGTGTCGCCATTTCCGATATTGATTTTAGTGACGTCGATGCCATTTATTTGGCGGGTGGACATGGCACCTGTGCTGATTTTGTCGGTGACTTGACCCTCAAACAAGCCGTCGAAACAGTCTATGGCGCCGGCAAAATTGTCGCAGCCGATTGTCATGGCCCGATTGGTTTGGCGCAGTGTGTAGCACCCGATGGCAAACCCATTGTGGCTGGCAAAAAAGTTACGGGTTTTACCGATGCCGAAGAAAAGGCGGTGGGTCTTGTCGAGAAGGTACCCTTTTTGATTGAAACCAAATTCAAAGAACAGGGTGCCAATTTTGTGGCGGGTCCCGATTGGGCTCCCCATGTGTGTATCGATGGAAATTTATATACCGGCCAGAATCCCGCCTCCTCGGACGCATTGGCCACGGCCGTCGCCAAGGCACTGGCGTAAAAAGAGAGAGTCAACAACCAGCAACCATTTATTCCGTAGTGACCCAAGAAAAACATGGACGCAACACTAATCCGGCTTAAGGTTTATTTTCAACAATTTCTAACAATAATTATTAGAATATGGGTTTGGAAGTCTCCATCCGCTCTTGATCATCTGTCTAGCTCGTTCTGTCTGTTGCCAAGTTTTTTCTTTTTGAAATCCGTTTGCCCGAGGTGCATACTACAATAGAAAGGTGACATTGTTGTGGGCCTGCATGTGTTTCCTTAATTGTTTGTGTGCTTCATGTTTTTTGCTGCAACAATGATCAGAATTTTGGCAAATGCATGGTTTTCGTCAGGGCTAGCTCGAGCATAAGTTCATACCTGTGGTTACAGTACATGTCTTGCCGGACCCATCTCCTCATTTGACTGTGAATAACCTTTACTCGTCGTGTAGTCTACTAGCTAGTCTACAGTGCTTGTCTACGCCCACAAACCTTCCAAAATAATGTGAAAAAACTGTAAGGGGTTGGACCGGAAAGGATCGATGTGAAGGACGCACATGAGATCAGAACAAGTCGTCAGGGTTGGGGTTAAATCTTTGTTTGAGAGGTCAACAACAAGAACGAAGCAACAACAACGACGATATCAACACCTCACAAAAAACATACTCATAACTATCTTTTGGAGTCTACCTTTGGTATTGTTCAATAGCTAAAGTATATTCAACGCCAGATATAGAAAAATATTTACCATCAAGTCTACAAATCCAAGAAACTGCCAGTAGAGAAAGGAGACTAGATACAAAATGGTAGGTTGGAGTTTGTAGGGTGTGCGTGCATGGTCTGCATGGTTGGATGTTCTCCTCCTCGTCGACGACTGCCTTGTATTTTTTCCTATAGTTTGTGAATGGTGTGCATTTCACAAAAACGACGGACTCATAATAATTGCATACCTATTATATCCATTCAAAATAATTATAAACTAAAGCCAAAAGCCTGCTCGGAAGCCGCACTCAGTTTGTTGACATGCATGGAAAAAACAGATTGTGTCCGAAAAGGAACACCCTCATTGATTGTATGAAGGATGATGTTGCCAGTGATCCTTGTCGGGCACAACGGAATGCCTACTACATGTGCAAACATTCCCAGCTCAATATGAGAACTAGAATTCGAGGTGTTCGTGTGTATTAATTCGTGAACTAGAAGAAGGGGAGGAAACGAAGCGGGCAACGAACTGCACCGAGCAAGAAAATCGACCATCAAAACTCTCAACAATCATCACCCATTATAATCGATACTTGATCGTCCGAGGGTTGCCTTTTGTTTGGCCCATTCCAATTAGAAGGCTTTCCGTGAAATTGTCCACTCAAAGTGGTTTTAAAATCCATAAAAGGCAACAATTTTCATATATACACCCATCGTTCTAAGTCGACATTATATCTACTTACAAGTCAACGCACGTTATAACTTTTATTTTTCAGTTTTCTCATTTTTGTCACCTAGTGGGTTGGTTGTCTCCTTCTGGGTGTGCATACTATATTTTGTGAGGGAATACCCGCCATCGTCGCATGTGTGATAGTAACGAAAACCTCCGCTCCAGGTCTGTTCTCTGTGGCCTTGAGACAAACTGTGACATAAGGATTGCAGATTTTGTGTGAAGAGCCTACTATTCAGCAATCTGAGTACCGTATTAGGTGGAGCCTCCTCGATGATGAACCTTTGAGAGAACCCGGCCCTTGAAGCAATAGAGATAGTACAATGCTATTATTGCACAGATCTTCACATTTCCCCCACCAAGACCCCCCTTCAAGTTAAACAACAATATTCCTGCGCCATAATGAGCACATTTTGACATAAAAGTCACTGTGGGGAGGTTTACAATTCCTTGGCCACTACAAAATTTGGAGAAGGCCCATCAAGCTATTTAAAAAATGCGGCCTCCGCATCTATGCAGCTGATTGGATCCCGCCTACCAGCGGGCCTTCCGAGATGCTGTCGTCACAGCCACTTTGAAAGAAGTCACGGGGTCGTGGCCCTTTGTCAATAGGACTTGCTCCGAGGAATAAACAATCTGCAGCCAAAGAAATGGTAACTACAACCTCCCTCAATCACGTAATTAGATCTTTATCATTTCCGATTCCCATCTTCGTCCTCTCTCAAATTGTAGCCGATTAAAAGCTAGCTCCTACGTTACCTTGGTTTCTTGCGGAAACAAATTACCAAAATCAGTGCATTATTTTAACATCTTTTTAAAAATAGTTTAGCAAACTCCTTCCTGAAGACATCTCCAACTTCGACTAATTCCACGCACGCATTCTATCTCCTCCTGTGGGACACAACAACATCGGGTTTTCTCCGCAGCAAGTGGTACAAAACATCTGGAGATCCAGTCATGCTTGTAAAACGGTTCGTCCGTTCCACAGCTGCTGGGATCATGTGATCCGGGAGGCCTCCATGATGCTGGGTGTCATTTGTTTTCGATGTTGTGGCTTGTTGCAACCACTTTTGTCGACCGGCTCGATTGAGTCGCAACAAAAAGTCCACATTATCGTCCATATCTTCACAACTATAGTAGGGGCTTTCCAAATACAACTGTCGCAGCACCATGTTTTGTTTGAGGGCTGACAACATGGCATTGGCCGCTGGTTCATCAAAGCTGTCACCAACATTGAGCTCTCGGAGTCCTGACCATTGGGGCATGTGTTGCGCCACGGCCAAGAGACCATCATCACCCACATTGTTGGACGGCATCCACAATTTGCGTAGGGTAGTATTGTACGTCAGGGCCTGTGCCAAGGCCGCCACACCATCATCGCCAATATCATTCAAGGATAGTACCAATGTCTTCAAAGTGCGATTGTGTCGTAGTCCCTCCGCCAACGATATGGCCCCTTGGCCTTGGATTTGATTGCCAAACAAATGCAAATCTTCCAAATGCGTATTGTGTTGCAACATGTGACGCAGGGCTTGCATACTACCTTTGGTTCGAAAACTGTTGAAGTCCAAACACCAAAATTTGACCGACTGATTTTTGGTCATGGCTTGACATAGAACATGCATGCTAGCGTCGGATAATCTACTGCCCTGAAAGTCCAATTTCACAAGTGAGCAAGCAGGGGAAGCCAGGGCTTGACCGAGGTGTTGGGCAACCGTCAGTGTCATTTGCGCATGATTGAGTCGTAGTTCGGTAATGTTCAAGGATGGAGGCGTGGGCGGTGGTGATGAAATCGTCATGGCTGGATCGATATCTGTATCAGAAGTGGAAATTGAGGAGGAGGATAATCCTTGAAAGGGGGGAATCACTAGTGTGCTAGCAATAGGGCTCGATCTGACCGATTGAGCTAGTATCCGGGCCACAGCTTCCATGCCCACTCCGCGTGTGTCTTCTAGGTGCAAACTTTTTAGATGTGGCAACACCTTGCAAAGCATTTCAATGTGAGAGGCTGATCCAATCGTCAAGCTGCGAATCGTCAGATGGGTCACCATGGTATTGTTTTGTAAAGCGATTTCCAGTTCGTGAACGTGCTCTTCCTTTAACATGCCATAGATATCTTCCAACAGGAAATCCTGTTGTTCTTCTACTTCATACAACATTGTGTCCTGAAGCACAAAATCCGTCAACCGAGAATCATTCTCGGCCAATCGATGAAGCAGAGAAGGCCATATATTCCCCGCCTCAAGTAAAGCATCCTCCTCGTTGTTGTCCTCGTCTTCGTCAGTGCTGTACGACGAAGACATGGTGCGACCAGGAAGAGTGTGGTCTTCGTCTTCGTCCGCAATGTCCGACTCTGAAGGTCTCATCATCATTAGAACAGGATGGCTATGGTCATTCATGAACAGCAACTGTTCCAGCTTCACAGGTAAAATCCAAGAGATTTGGCGAACCAGTATGGCAGTAGTGGCATTACTAAAATTGGCCAAGAAAGACCAGCCGGCCCGCAGTGGCAAGCGCTCCAAAAGACGAAGACTAACTGCCGCAGCTAGACCTAGGAAGCTGTTACTCTTCGTATGAGTATGAGCATTATCTTGACTTGCCATGTTGACCAAGCTACTTGCTGCCTTTCCAGAGACCAAACCTATTTTTGGAGTTGGCCGAAAATTTCAAATGGAGAGTTTTCCATGCCATCTATGCAGTGCTATCACTGGACAGGGTCATTCATTCATTTCTGTCTCGATATCAACCACGCACTCGATACATGCCTAAGTGACTTGTTAGCTACGCGGAGCCGCCCTCATTATGCTGTCTCTTATACACATCTGACGCTGCCGACGAATAGAGAGGTGTAGATCTCGGTGGTGGGCGTATCATTAAAAA
>ENA-ORBV01009844-ORBV01009844.1-microbial-mat-metagenome-genome-assembly--contig:-NODE-9844-length-15507-cov-4.738172_pt1 | contig 15507 bp, 9 predicted proteins | sample MGYA00237777_ERZ505514 | MGnify/ENA primary metagenome ERZ505514 (study PRJEB26160, sample SAMN06269048) | microbial mat metagenome | isolation source: Oligotrophic lake microbial mat | place... | reverse complement strand
TCCAGGCACCGCGCAGGACGGGGCTGGTGCGGTAAGGGTAAGACGACACGGTGAGCACTGCGCCCATGCCGAGCAGGCCGCCGCGGCGGCTGCCTTCGGGCACTGCAACCCACTGGGGCTGCGTGTTGGCGTTCTGGTTGAGCGGCATCTGCACGTTGTAGAGCTTGTTCAAATGGCGGGTGCTGATGGTGTGGTTAGAGTCGATCAGGTTCAGCAACGAGAGGTCCCGCACGAGCAGTTCGCGGAGGAAGAGCACGGGCTGCAGGCGGACGTCGCTGCGGAGGTCTTCGTCTTTGGCGTACGCGGCGAAAAGCTTGGCGTCGGGGGCTTTGTCGCCCATGAGTTCGCGGGTGTGGAGCCATTGTTCGGTGAAGCGGCGGGCGAATTCGAGCGAACGGTCGTTGCGGAGCATCAGGCCGATGAGCTTCTTGAGCACGGCGGGGTCCTGCAGTTTGTTGGCGGCGGCGAGGTCAGTAAGAAGTTCGTCCGGGCCGGTACCCCAGATGAAGTAGGAAAGGCGGGAGGCCAGCGCGTACTGGTCGATTTGGCGCGGCTCGGGGCTGGTGTTCTGCGGCTCGGTGCGGAAGAGGAATAGGGGCGAAACCAGTGCGCCGCGCAGCGAGAAGAAGATGGCGGGCTCAAAGGGTTGGCCTTGGCGGGTGGCCGCTTCGAACAAGGCCAGATACGGCAGCACGTCGGCTTCGGTGACCGGGCGGCGGAAGGCGCGGGGCAGGAAGTTCGCGAAGATCTTACGCGCCGCTTGCTGGGGCGTGACGCCGGGGCCGGGTTTGGCGACGAGGATCTTGTAGCGGGACTTGAATTCGCGCCCGGCGAAGTCCATGGCGAACTGGGCGGCGGCCATGTACTTTTCGGCATGGAGGGGCGAGAGGAAGAGCGTTTCGGCGGCATTGTCGAAGCCTTCGCCGCCGGCGCCATCGACGGGCAGGGAGGCGCCGATGTCCATGTGCATGTCGAGCAGGTCGCGCAGGGTGGCGGTGTATTCGTCGCGGTTGAGGCGGCGGATGGGGGCGCGGCTGGCTTTGACCGGTCCGGTGCCGCAGACTTCCTGGTGGAGGGTCTGGTCAACCCATTGAGTGAATTGCTCGCGGGCTTCGAGCGGGGGCGCGGGCTGGCCCTTGGGGGGCATTTCGCCGTTGCGGACGCGGTTGGCAAGGGCGGTCCATTGGTGGGAGTTGGAACGGAAGCTGTCGGTCGTGGAGACTTGCTTCAAGGCGAAGCCGCCCACGGCGGTTTGGTGGCACTTGGCGCAGTATTGCTGTAGGAAGGCTTGGCTGTTTTCGAAAGGCGCGGCGGCCAAGGCGGATAGTGCGAGCAGAATGAACACTGTCTTTATCAAATCACGAATCGGCTATGCTCGCCCAGGAGACACTGACGATGACCCCTTCCCGGCGAGGCGCAGCTACCGGCGCTTGCTCACAGAACCCCAACCGGCAAGGAGGGGAAGTCCCGCATTAGGCGCGTAAGTACCAGCCGCGGCGGTGCAGTAAATACGCGACGCCGAGCATGAGTAACATGTAACTCACGGCGTAAAGCAGCGAGGCGTTCATCGGTGAGGCTAACGGAGCGAAGAAGGTCTCGTAGAGCCAGACACGCATCGTTGTGCCAGCCATGGGGATCGCTTGCAACGTAACATCGATCAACTCGGATGCCATATAGACGGCGATCGCGTTGCGGCCCATGATTACGACCGGAGACAGGCCACGGCGATAACCCAAGCCATCTACGAGCCACAGGATACTCGCGAACATCACAAAATCAAGGCCCGCCATCAGCAGGACAAAAGAACTGGTCCAGAGGCTCTTGTTGATGGGCAGCCAGGGGTCCCACATGAAGGCCAGCGCGATCAGGACGTTGCCGATGATCAGCATTCCGGTGGTGCGGACGGCTAAGTCCCGTTTACTGGCGAGTAAGTGGCCGGCCAATAAGCCGATCAGGCAACTGCCGATCGCCGGCAGGGTGGTGAGGACCCCTTCCGGATCCCAGGTTTTGGTGTGGGCGTAGTTATGCGCGCCCAGCACGATGCGGTCAAGATAATGGGCGAAATTCCGCTCGACATCCAAGTTACCCGCGCCGTAACCGGGTACGGGGGCGTAGAACATCAGCAGGGCAAAGCCTAGCAGGCAACTTACCGCGGCGATTACCTGGCCCCGAATACCGGTGTAGAGAAAGATCGCGACGGTGAAGAAGTAACAAATCGCGAGTCGCTGCAGGACGCCCAAAATGCGAAAGGTCGCGCCGTCGAAGGTGGGGAACGCGTAGACCAATAGGCCCAAGGCGAAGAGGATCGCGGTGCGGCGTGCGGCGGTCAGCAAGAGCGGGCCGCGGGCGGCACCGGCGTCGAGCTTGCGGCCCAAGGAAAGGCTGATGGCGACGCCGATGATCCAGACGAACGAGGGGAAAACGACATCGGTGGGCGTCCAGCCGTGCCATTTGGCGTGGCGCAAGGGCGGATAGACCGCGTCGCCGGTGCCGGCGGTGTTGACGATCACCATGAAGGCCATGATGAGCCCGCGGAAGACATCGAGCGAAAGGAGACGCGGAGGCATTGAGTTATTGTACGGTTAAGCTGATGCGCTTCGTACTGCTGCTTACGCTATTACTCACCGGCTGCACTTCTCTTTATTACAACGCCATGGAGAAGATCGGCAAGGAGAAACGCGACATTCTCGTGCAGCGCATCCTCGCCGGCAAGAAGGACCAGGAGAGGGCCAAGGAGCAGATTAAGACGACGCTGGAAGCCTTCCAGGACCTGACCGGCTTTGAAGGCGGCGACCTCGAGAAGACTTATAAGAAGCTCAATGGCGAATTCGAAGACGCCGAGAAGCGGGCCAACGATGTCTCCGACCGGATCAAGAGTATCGACCAGGTGGGCAGCGACCTCTTCAATGAATGGGGCCAGGAGTTGGCCACGATCAAGGACAGCACGCTGCACGCACGCAGCCAGCAGTTACTTCGGGTGACGCGCAACCGGCACCAGCAGTACATCCAGCGCATGAAGCAGACCGAGCGCAAGATGCTACCCATTCTGCAGGGCTTTCGTGACCAGGTGCTGTTTCTGAAGCACAACCTGAACGCCAAGGCGACCGGCTCACTGAAGACAACGGCGGCCAAGATGGATGGCGATGTGACGGCGCTGGTGGCCGATATCGAAGCGTCGAGCAAAGAGGCCGACGCCTTTATTCAGAGCCTGGCCCAGTAGACATGCCGGGTGCTTCGGGCGCCAGCACTTCGCCGTTCACCATGCGCTTCTGGGGACCGCCGGTCTCCATGTAGATGGCGTTCGGGATGGCGCAGAGCATGTTCATATTGGCGGATCCGCCGCCGTGGCTGGCGAGCGACAAGCCCGCGGCATCGGCAATGGCGGCGATCTCCAGCCATTCGGTGACGCCTCCAGCCCGCCGGTTATCGGGCTGGACGATGTCAGCGCCGCGGCGCTGGATCAGGTCGTTGAACTGGTACTTGGTGTACAAGTTCTCGCCGGTGGCGAGGCGGATATCGAGGGCGGCGGCGAGCTCGGAATAGCCCTGCATGTCGTGCGGCGGCAGGGGCTCCTCGTACCAGAAGATGCCCATTTGCTGGTAGAGGCGGCCGCGGCGCAGGGCTTCGTTGCGGTCGAAGACCTGATTGGCGTCGATCATGATGCGGCGTTTGCCGGCGATGTCCTGGGCGAGGCGAATGCGGCGCTCGTCGTCGGCCAGGGTGTAGCGGCCGGTTTTGATCTTGATGGCCTGATAGCCGTGGCCGAGGGCGATCTCCATTTCCTTCTTGTACTGGCTGAGGTCGTCGTCGTTGTCGTAATACCAGCCGCACATCGAATAGACCGGCATGCGGTCCCGCGCGGCGCCAAGCATCCGCCAGACGGGCATTTGGGCGTGTTTGCCGAGGATGTCCCAGACGGCGATGTCGGTGGCGGCGAGGGCGAACTGGCTGAGGCCGGTGAGGCCTTGGTATTGGAGGCTGCGGTGGAGGTGGGCGCGGATGCGCTTGGGGAAGGCGGGGTCCTGCCCGACGATGAGGGGCTTTACTTCTTCTTCGAGAATGGCGCGAAGGGCTTTGGGTCCCCCTTCGATGGCGCCGAAGTTGGAGGTGGCGTAGCCGGTGATGCCGCCGTCGGTTTTGAGGCGCAAGGTGACGGTGCCGGAGTGGACGCCGAGTTGCTGCAGGGCGTCGTAGTTGGGACGGCGGGCCGGGTTGATGACTAAGTCAGTTTCGAGGGCGGTGATCTTGAGGGCTTTGCGCTGCTCGGCGGCAGTCGCGAAGGCGGCAAGGGGGAGCGAGAGCAGTTGGCGGCGGTTCATGGTGTTAGCGGTTATCATATCTCCATGCGATTCCTCCTGATGATGTCGTTGTTGCCAGTCCCTTTGCTCGCGGAGTTGCCGCCGAAGGGGATTACGGTGAGCCAGTGGGTGCGGGAAGACTATTTCGCCGCCTATCTGGGCAAGGACATGGCCAGCTTCGCCAAGGGCGAGGCCAAGGCGATGGAGATCATGCTGGCGACGGACGATGCCGAGGCGCGGGCTTGGGTGGCGAGCGGTAAGTTGTTCCTGGCGGCGCGCGCTTACCAGGCGGGAAACAAGAGCGAGGCCGGCGCGTTGCTCTTCGATGAAGCGATGGAAGGGGCGAATCGTGCACTCTTCCGCAAGAATCCCTCGGCGATGCGAATCTTGGCCGCCTCTTATGTGCTGTTTGCCGATCGTTTCCCTGGTGAGTTGCGGGAGCGGCTGTATCGGGATGGCCGCACGCTCTTCATTCAGATTCGCCAGCAGGAAGGGGCGGGCCTCGATCGGTTGCCATTGCACATGAAGGGCGAAGTGCTGGCGGGGCAGGCGCAAGCGGCGATGAAGCTGGGTTTGCAGGAAGAGGCCACTCGCTACTTACGGGAGATCGTGGAGAAGCTGCCGGACACGCACTATGCGCAGACGGCCGAGAAGTGGCTGGCGGATCCGGCTTCGGCGGTGAAAGGCCAGTTGGTGTGCCAGAGCTGCCACGAGCCGAACCGGCTGGCGAACCGGCTGAAGGCGATCGCCGCAGTCCAGTAGGCGGAGCGAGGCTACATGCTACCGCGGAGGTGGCGGTTGAACCAGTCGACGAAGGCCCACTCGTCGAAGATCATGGAGGGCCAGCCGTGTTGGCCGCCGCTATGAACGACGACGGAGACGTGGAGCCCGGCCTCTTTGGCCCGGGCCTGGAAGCGCTGAGATTGCTCGAGCGGCACGAGCGTGTCGGCGTCGCCGTGGTAGATGAGGACGGGGGGCATGGCGGGGGTGACGTAGTAGATGGGGGAAGAGGCGTGCCCGATTTTCTGCCAGAGGGCGGGGACCTGGGCGTTGGGGCCAAAGCCTTTGGCAAAGGTGATGGGCGGGCCGCCTTTGCCGTCGTTTTCGGTGGAGGGTCCGAGGTTCAAGAGGTCAGTAGGCGGAAAGAAGATGGCCACGGCTTGGACGGCGCTGGATTGGCGGTCAATGGGGTCGGGCGCGGCGGGATTGCCAGGGGCGCCGCGGGTGGCGAGCATCAAACTTAAGTGTCCGCCGGCGCTACCGCCGGTGACGCCAAGACGCTGGGGGTCCACCTGGTATCCGGCGGCGTGGTGACGGATGAAGCGGATCCCGCGGTGCATGTCGTCGATGATGTCCATGATGGTGGACTGGGGTTGGGAGATGTGGCAGACGGCGAAAACGGTATACCCGGCGCGGAGGACGGGGGCGACCAGGAGGACATCGAGTTCGCCGGCGCGTTTCGATTTCCAGCCGCCGGAGACCATGAGGGCGATCCCGAGTCCGTTGGGATTTTGGGGGCGGAGGATGTCCATGGTGAGCGGCTGGCCGTTGCGTTGGCCATAGACGACGCCGTTGGTGCGTTGGATGGTGGGGTGGAGATAAAACCACAGTGATCCCGCGGCGAGGGCGAGAGTGGCGAGGAGGGCGGCGAGCCAGAGGAGGGTCCGGCGCGCCCAGCGAGGGATGCGGGGCATTGCCTTTCAAGATCGCACAGAGTTCAGGATGCTGGGCGGCAGCCGGCGAGCGTGGATCATTTTCTGGCGGGAGGTTGGGCAAGAGCGTTGAAACGAGAATCCCCCGCGAATCGTCCTAGAATCTAGTCATGCGACCCGTCTTCGTCATTCTCACCCTGTTGTCGACCAGCTTAGCTATCGGCCAAGATTCTGGAGTTCGCGGGCAGGGGGGATTTGCGCGCTACGCGGTGGTTCTGACGGAGGAGCCGGTGGCGGTGGCGCACCCTGGCCGGGCGGCGCTGGCCACCGCGGATGCCCACGTGATGCGTGGGCGCTTGGCGGCTACGCAGAAGTCGATGACGGCACAGATTGCGCGTCTGGGCGGCAAAGTGATGAGCGGCGAGCAAGACCTAGTGAACGCCATCTTCATTCTCGCTACTCCCGAAGCGGCGGAAGCGATGCGGTCGCTGCCCGGGGTGGGCCGGGTGGAACGCCTGCGGCCTTACCGGATGCTCGACAATCGCGCGCTCGACCTGGTGAATGCCCGGAACGGCTGGTCGCGCGTGACGGGCGGTGAGGCGAACGCTGGGGCGGGCGTCCGCATCGGCATTATCGACTCTGGCATTGATCATCGGCATCCCGCCTTTCAGGATGCCGGCCTCACCGCGCCCGCCGGATTTCCGCGCTGCGGCCCCGCTGAAATCGGCGATTGCGCCAACTGGACGAACAGTAAAGTAATTGTCGCGCGCAGTTATGTCAACTTACTGAATTTTCAATTCGGTACCGGCCCGCAGGATACCCGGCCCGACGATGTTACTCCGCGCGACCGCGTCGGCCACGGCACCATGGCGGCGATGCTCGCCGCCGGCGTCCGCACGCCCGCTTCGAATGTCGTCATCGGTGGAGTGGCGCCGAAAGCTTATTTAGGCAGTTACAAAATCTTTGGCGCGCCCGGAGTAAACGAAGATACTTACTCGAATGTGATTATTGCTGCCTTGAATGACGCGCGCACCGACGGCATGGATATTGTTACCCTGAGCCTCGGATCCCCCGCTGGTTATCCGGCGCTCGAACGCACCTGTGGCGACGCGCAGAACTTAGCCTGCGACATCCAGGCCGAAGCGATCCACAATGCCACGTTGGGCACCGCTGGTTCGCCCGGCATCACGGTGGTGGTGGCGGCTGGGAATAGCGGCAACGATAGCTTCAACTATCCAGCTTTGGGGACGATCGAGTCGCCGGCGACGGCGCCCGGGGCGATTGCCGTCGGTGCCACCACGAATGGCCACATCTGGTATCAGACGCTTACCGTGCCGGGTGCCGCTTTCTCCGGCTCCGGCTTGCCGAGTTCTTCGGCGAATGTGCGTTTGGGCAGTGGTCCACAGTTAGCCGCGCCGCTGACCGCCCCCGTACGCGACGCTGCGCCGCTTGATGATGACAAGACCGGGGAAGTCTGCCGGCCCCTGCCGAATGGCAGCTTAAACGGCACTTTGGCGTTGATCAAGCGCGGCACCTGTGGCTTCGCCGTGAAGGTGAACCTCGCGGCCGCGGCGGGCGCCGTGGGGGTTATTCTCGAACAGACTGAAGGCCAGGACTTTGTCTTCCGCGCGGGCGGCCTTTCCAATACTTCGATTCCCATGGCCATGATCGGCAGCACCGCCGGCAAAGCCCTGCGTGCTTATTTAGTCGCGAATCCCGACCGCCCCGGCACCCTCGACCCGGCCTTTCGCGAAGTCTCCGCCGCGGCCGACGAAGTGGCGGACTTTTCTTCCCAAGGCCCTTCCATCGGCAACGGCAGTGACAACCGCGACACGGAATTCCTCATCAAGCCCGAAGTGGTGGCCCCCGGTACCGACTTACTGATGGCCACCCAGACTTACGACCCCAACAGTAGCCTCTATAGCCCCACCGGCTTTCAAGTGGCCCAAGGCACGAGTTTCTCCGTCCCCTTAGTGGCCGGCGCCGCTGCGCTAGTGAAACAAAGAAATATTGGATTTACTCCGCAGCAAATTAAGTCCGCCGTGGTAAATTCGGCCGATAGCACCGGATTAATTGACTTTACCAACGACAATCGCCGGGCCCCGGCGCGAGTAACTGCCGTTGGCGCGGGTAAGTTGAATGTCTCCAATGCGTTGAATATCAATGTAACCGCCGAGCCAGCCACGCTGCCCTTCGGGGTGGTGCGCGGCGGAACGACCTTGACGCGCGGCCTGGTATTACGAAACGCCACCAACGGCCCGCTAACGCTCAGCCTTGCTGTCGTCCCCACGGAAGCCAGCAGCATGACGCTGACCGCCCAACTCAACGGCGCCGCCGTGACCACCGTTACCTTGAGCCCCGCCGGCGTCACCCAACTGAATATGCGGCTGGCCGGTACCCAGCCCCCCGCCGGCTCTTACTCCGGCTTCGTGCGCATTACTCAGCAGAATTCCACCTCCTCACCGCTGCAGATCCCCTATCTTTTCCTGGTGGGTGACGGTGTGCCGCATAATATCCTGCCCCTGTCGGGCGATGACTTCCTGCGCCCCGTCAATAGCCGCACCGGCTTTCTCTTCAAGGTGCTCGACCGGTTTGGCGTGCCGGTGAACAATGCCACCATCACCCGGCGCATCACGTCTGGCCCTGCGGCGTTCACGTTCGCGAACGAACGCACCGATCCTTACGGCGCGGCCGAAGGCACGGTGGCTTTGAATGGCGAAGGCCCGGTGGCGTTTGAAGTTAAGGTGGGCAACGTCACCTATGAGTTTGCCGGCACCTCCCGCGCCCGCCCGGCGGCGGCGCTGGCCGGCGTTACCAATGCGGCGAGTGGCCAAGCGGCTTCGGGCACCAACGGCTTCGCTCCGGGCAGCTATATCTCCATCTTCGGCTCCGCCTTAAGCGACACGCTCAAGGTCTTCAACACGCCTTACCTGCCCATTTCGCTAGCCGGCGTCAGCGTCAGCTTCGATAGCGAGGCCAACCGGATCAGCGTCCCCGGCCGGCTGCATTTCGTTAGCCCTACGCAGGTGAACGTCCAGATTCCCTGGGAAGTACAGGGCCTCACCAGCGTCTCGATGAAGGTGTCGTTGGGCGAGCTCCAGACGAGTGTGATCCAGTTGCCGATCTCGAACCAGTCGCCGGCCTTCTTTGAATACACTGAATCCACCGGCCAGCGTTCAGCGGCGGCCTTGGATGGGGCTTTCCGCGTGGTGGGCGCGGGCAACGCCGTGCGCCGGGGCGCGCCGATTCAGCTTTACTTAAACGGCCTCGGCGCGGTGGACAACCGTCCGGCTTCGGGAGAGGTCGCTCCGTCGCAACCTTTGGCCACTAGCCGGGTTCTACCGGTAGTGACCATTGGCGGCCGTCCGGCGCAAGTGATATTCTCGGGCCTCGCCCCCGGTATCGTCGGCCTTTACCAGGTGAACGTCGTGGTGCCGGCGGATGCCCCGATGGGCCGTCAAGCGGTGACGTGTTCGGTGAACGGCATTGCCGCGCCTAGTACTTTCGTTTCTGTTGAGTAGCGCTAGCATTAGGGTAAAGTTTTCTTTATCTGTACTCGATAGTTGATACTCACCGCGTATAATCGCGTATTACAAGGGTTTCGCATGCAACGCTATCTTTTTGGCCTTCTCTATACTTCGCTGCTAAGCGCCCAAAGCATCGTCCCTGGCCGGTTCATCGTCGAGATGGAAGAACCGGCGAAGGGTGTCCGGGCGGCGATCGCGTCGCGCGAGATGGGTGCCGAAGTGCTTGCCCAGTCCCGCTACGCGGTCGTGGTGAGGGATGGCGATGAAGCCAAGCTTCGCCAGGTAGCTGGCGTGAAAGCCGTCTACCCAGTGATCGAAGGCATCTTCCTGCTGGATAGGGCGCTCGAACGCTCGAAGATCCCGGCCACCTGGAACCTCGCCGGAGGGCAGATCAACGGCGGACGCGGGATGAAGATCGCCATCATGGACTCCGGGGTGGAAGCGACGCACCCGGCCTTCCAGAGTTCTGAGCTGCCCATTCCTGAGGGATTCCCCAAGGTTCGGGCGGAAGTGGACCGCCCGCTCACCGGCAATAAACTGATCGTCATCCGCAACTACCAGGACCTCCAGGGCGTGCGGAACGCCTCGGCTACCGATCGCGATGGCCATGGCACCTCGACCGCCGGTACCGCCGCCGGTGTGGTGCAGGCGACGCCGCGCGGGCCGCTCTCCGGCGCCGCGCCCGGTGCGCAATTGGGCATTTACAAGATTGGACCCGCGTCCAGTGGCAATGTCTTCACCAGCGACGCCCTGGTGATGGCAATCGACGACGCCGTCGCCGACGGCATGGACGTGATTAACCTGAGCATCGGCTTCGCCTTTTCGACGCCCACCGGGCTTACGCCGATTACCAACGCCATTGAGCGGGCCGAAAAGGCGGGCGTGATTGTGATCGGCTCGGCTGGCAACTCCGGGCCGGACCCGAATACGATTGGCGCGGTTTCCACCACCTCCGCGATGCTGCAGGTCGGCGCCTTGAGGAACGACCGTATCTTCGCCTCCGCCGCCCGCGTCGAAGGTGTCGACCCACTCATTGGCATTCCCGGAGACACCTCTTCGGCCTTTGATTCGGTCTCCGGCACGCTGCTCGACACGGGGACCCTCAACAACGGCACCCTCGACAACGCCGACGGCTGCGCCAACTACCCGGCCGGTGCGCTGTCGGGACGTATCGCGTTCATCTCCCGAGGCACCTGCACTTTTGAGCAAAAGCTGAATCGCGCAGCCGCCGCCGGCGCTATCGGTGCGCTGCTTTATAACCACCTGGAGGGCGAAGGCTCTTTCCGGATGACCACCGGCTTGGCTACCTTGCCCTCGATGATGCTGGGCAATTCAGACGGCCTGGCCCTGAAGGCCCGCTTGCTCAATGCCGACTTGGCCGTTACCCTGGACTTTAAAAGCGGCCCGGTAGCGGTGGACGGCAACCGCTTGGCCGACTTCTCCTCCCGGGGCCCCGCGGCGGATCTGATGATCCGCCCCGACTTCTCCGCGGTGGGCCAAGATGTCTATCTGCCTACCCAAAGCAAGTTCCCGACGGGGGAAATCTACTCGGCCGATGGCTATACGGTGCTCAACGGCACCAGCTTCTCCGGACCGATCACCGCCGGCGCCGCCGCTGTACTGAAGAGTCTGCGCCCCGGCCTGACGACGGCGCAGTACCGCAGCCTGCTGGTGAACACGTCCTCGACGGTAGAACGCGGCGGGCGCATCGTGCGGCCCCAGGAATCGGGCGCGGGCTTGCTGAATTTGGAGGGGGCCACCGTCGCTGTCACCACGGCCAATCCGGTCTCGCTTACCTTCTCCGCCTCCTCCGGCACCGTCGACGCGACGCGTATTGTCACCTTTGATAACCTCGCCAATGAGCCGGACCAGTTGTCGCTCTCTATCGTGGCCCTCGACGGCACGACGGCCCCCAAGACGCCCGCCTCGGTGGTGCTGCAGGCCAGAGGCCGTGCCGCGGTGAATGTCAGCTTCCAAGGCACCGGACTGGCCCCCGGCCCCTACCAGGGTTGGCTGATCGCCCGCAGCGAACGCACCGGGCAAGCCATCCGCGTGCCCTATTGGCATGGCGTCGCCAGCGACAAGGCCATCGCCGTAACCCCTTTGCTGGGAGCCAGTTCGGCTCGGGTGGGCGTCCGGCTCCAATTCTTCGTGCAACTAACGGACTCGGCAGGCTTGCTCACCGATGGCGCCAAGCCCAGCCTCAATGCGGTCGCCAACGGCAGTGACGTCTCCGGCCGCGTCGTCAGCTTCCTGCAGCAGGGCACGGGCTTCTGGGTGGCATCCGTCACCCTCGTTGCCGGCACCAACACCTTCGAGGTGCAAGCCGGCGACTTGCGTTCCATCGTCCGGCTGACCGGCGAGTAATCACGTCTCGACGTTACACTGGTGAATAGATGAACGTTCGCAAGGCAGTAATTACGGCCGCCGGCCGCCGCCAACGGGGGATTCCGCTCCAAGCGCGCCCATGGCCGGGGCGGCACGCTGTTGGTGGTGCCGGCTAACCGCGAGGACTGGCGCGAATCGATCATGTCACCCATACCGTACGCCGTTACCCCCGGCCTTTTGCACTTTGCCAACCGCTCGCGACATTGACGCCGTCGCGGGGCTCACCGCGGCCGACGGGGCGACGATCCTAGAGCACTTCGAGGTGCTTGGCTTTGGCGCCAAGATCGTCCGGCGCTGGCAGTAGCCCTTCGTGACGCACGTTACCCTAAGCGAACCCATTGAGGGGGCCGTGCCGACGGTGGTTGAGCCCATGCAACTGGGCGGCACCCGCCACAGTTCGGCGGCCCAGTTTACGCACGACCAGCAGGATGCCCTGGCCATGGTCGCGTCCCAGGACGGGCGCTTCACGCTCTTCGGCTGGTCCTCCGGCGACGGCATGGTGCACGCCCGGCGGGTGGAGAGCTTGCTGCTCTAGTTGACGAAACGAACCCGGGAGTGGTTGATTCTATTGGGCCGGGTGTGAATAGGTTCGATGACTTCCCCTCCCGGACGGTCGGGGTTCGGTTTGGTCTAAGGAGCTGAAAAACAGAACCGCGACCGTGAGGGAGCGGAAGTCCCGGCTGGCGACCCTAACGACCGGCCCGGAGGCCGGTCCCACACTTTAGGATACCAGGGGGTTGCAAGGGGATTGGCGTAGGTGGTTGATTCGATGTGGTATTTTAGTTGTCACCCATGCTGGCCACGGGCCGTAAGTTTTTTATCTCTCGCGCCGGCGAGGACGCGGAGTGGGGCCGTTGGATTGCCGAAGTGCTTCAGCGGGCCGGACACTCGCACTTCCTGCAGGATTACGACATGCCGAATGGCAGTTTTGTCGAGCATATCAAGGCGGGCTTGGAGTCCCATCCCGATTTCGTGGCGGTGCTTTCGCCGGATCACTTGCGGAAAGAGCATTGCATTGCAGAGCTGAATGCTTCCTATGCGGCGGATCCGCTCGGGACGAAACACTTGCGGCTGCTGGTACGGGTGAGGGATTGTGAGATTCCCAAGATCTTTAGCCCCTTGATCTACCTCGACCTGCGGGAGCGGAACGCCGCGGCGGAGCGCATGTTGTTGGCAAAGATTCGCGGCGAACGGCCGACGGTGAAGTCAACGCAGCGGACGTTCATCTCGAAGCTGCCGCCGACGGACCCGAATGTGTTTGGGCGCGATCCGCAGTTAGCCCTCCTCGACCAAGCCTGGGCGGACCCGGCCACGAACCTCATCCAGATCATCGCCCCCGTGGGCACGGGCAAGACGGCGCTGATGACCAAGTGGTACAAGCGGCATTTAAAGGAAGCGACGGTCTTTGGCTGGTCCTTCTATAGCCAGGGCTCGAGTATCGACCGGCAGACTTCCTCTGACGCTTTCTTCGCCGAGATCCTGCGCTTCTTCGGCATCGCCGTGGACCCGGCGGCGTTGGTGTATGCCAAGGCCGAGGCCGTAGCCGCGCGGCTGCGCGAGGAGCGCGTGCTGCTGATCCTGGACGGCATGGAGCCCTTGCAGGATTCCGCTGGCGACCTGCGGGATGACGCTTTGGAGGCGCTACTGCAGGAGTTGTCCGTGCGCCATCTGGGCTTGGTGCTCTGCACGACTCGGGTGCGAATCACGGATTTGCCCGATGACGCGCCGGCCGTTTTGTCAATTGATTTGGACAATCTCGATCCCGCGGATGGTGGGCGGTATCTGCGGCATCTGCAGGTGGTCGGGCCGGATGACGAACTCGAAGCGGCGTCAGGCGAGTTTGGCAATCATGCGCTGGCGCTCACCTTGCTGGGTACTTACTTAGTGGATTTCTGCGAGGCCGACATTCGACGGCGGGGGGAGATTCCGGATTTGTTCGATAGCGAGACCCGGCATGGGGCGCATGCCTGGAGGGTGATGCAGGGCTATGAGCAGATGTTCGCGGGTAAGCCGGAGCTCGAAATCCTGCGGGCATTGGGATACTTCGATCGGCCTGCGGAGCCGGAGGCTTTGGCGTTGGTCCGGCCGGAGTTGGCGCCGATGAAGTACCAGGCGGCGCTGAACCGGCTGCACCAGGCGCGCTTGATTCTGACGAAGGACCCGACGGCCGATCTCGATTGCCACCCGCTGGTCCGCGAGTACTTTGGGGCGCGGGTGAAGGCGACGGATTTGGCGGCTTATCAGGCAGGGCACTCTCGGCTGTATGAGCATTACTGCGGGCAGGCGGAGCACCAGCCGGACACGCTGCACGGGATGACGCCGCTGTTCCATGCGGTGGGGCATGGCTGCGAGGCGGGTCGGCATCAGGAGGCGCTAGATGCTGTTTATCGCAAGAGGATCCGGCGGGATGACGAAGCTTACCTGATCCACCGTCTGGGGGGGTTTGGGACCAATCTCTCGCTGCTGAATCATTTTCGGGGGGAGAGCAAATTAAGCGCGGAAGATCAAGTTTGGATCACAAGCCAATTCGGGTTTAGCTTAAGCGGGGTGGGCCGGTTCGCTCAAGCCGTGCCCAAGATGAGAGAAGCCGCTGACGAGTACGTTCGGCTCGAAAAGTGGCAACGAGCGGCGATAAACTTTAGCAACCTAAGTGGCCTTCACCTGATCCTTGGATACATAGCTTTCGCAATCGAAACAGCTAACCGATCAGTAGACTACGCGGATCGCTGTGGCAAACCGTTTGAACGGATGGCTCGGCGGACAATGTTGGGTAAGGCACTTCACCAGTCGGGCGACGTTGACGGTGCTTTAAAAATACTCGAAGTAGCTGAGGGTATTGAATTTGACGTTAAGCATGGGAATCACCCTTCGCTTTGGCCTTATGCCTATCACGACCTACTGATCTCTCAAGCGGGGAGTGCGGGCAACGGTGAAACGATAGAACGATTGACACGCAGATTAAAAGAGGCCACGGAAGCCGGCTGGCCGCTCGACATCGGCCTGGACCATGTTTTGCTTGGTCGAGCGCATGCCATCGGCTCAGCAATATCAAAACGTCATCAAGACCAAGGGGTTGAGTTCCTTCGTCGCTCGGGCTATATCAGTTATATCCCCCTCGCCCTCCTCGCCCGGGGCACCGACGCGGACCTCGCCGAAGTCGAGCGGATCGCCAGCCGGGGCGAGATGAAGCTTCACCTGGCCGACTACCACCTCGCCATGGCACGTCGCCACCAGTCGAAAGAGCACCTGGAGAAGGCCGCGAAGCTGGTAACCGAAACCGGCTACCACCGGCGGAACGCCGAGCTCGCCGAATTGCACTCGCTTCTTTACAGCCCCCGATGACAATCGGGGGATCTCTTTCAGCTTTGTACCCCCCTGTAGTGGCTGCTTACCACCCCACAGCTTACGCTGCGGGCTAGCCTGGCCGAATACCACCAGTCGAAAGAGCACTTGGAGAAGACCGCGAAGCTGGTAACCGAAACCGGCTACCACCGGCGGGACCCAGAGCTCGCCGAGTTGCACTCGCTTCTTTACAGCCCCCGATGACAATCGGGGGTTCTCTTTTAGCTTTGTACCCCCCTGTAGTGGCTGCTTACCACCCCACAGCTTACGCTGCGGGCTAGCCTGGCCGAATACCACCAG
>ENA-ORBV01009843-ORBV01009843.1-microbial-mat-metagenome-genome-assembly--contig:-NODE-9843-length-15511-cov-7.456784_pt1 | contig 15511 bp, 12 predicted proteins | sample MGYA00237777_ERZ505514 | MGnify/ENA primary metagenome ERZ505514 (study PRJEB26160, sample SAMN06269048) | microbial mat metagenome | isolation source: Oligotrophic lake microbial mat | place... | reverse complement strand
CAGCGTCAGATGTGTATAAGAGACAGCCCCCGCGCCTGTCCCCGCCTCCGCCGCCATCTCGCGTTGCCGCCGTCGCGCGACCGCGATGGAGCGCGGACTGAAATCCACCGCCACGATTTCCACCTTCGGCAGTTTCTCCCTCAACCCAAACGCCTCCGCACCCGTCCCGCAGCCCGCGACAAGCACGCGCCGGATCGGTGCGGCGCCGGGCCGCCCGACAGCCTGCATCCAGGCCAACGCCGGCATCGAGCCGCTGGATTTTGCGAGCGCGCGCCGGTCCGTCCCCGGATAAGGAAACCGCTCGTAGCCCTGCTTGATGCGTGCGACCGAGGACAAGCCCGCAGTGATCGCGCTTCCCGCCGGCCCGGTCAACCGCCGGATGTTCTCTCCGCCCGCTTACCGCCAACTCACGGCTGATCCGCCCGCGGTGCCTGCTTCTTTTTCGCCCCACCGGCGGCGCCTTCCACCCGGCCATACCACGAGGGCGGGATTTTCTCGGGCACCTTCAACACCCGCCGTTGCCGGTCGAGTTCCTTTTCCAATTCCGCCGTCGTCGCCGCATAGGCCGGATCGCCAAAAAAACTCTTCATCTCACCCGGGTCTACCTGCCGATCATACAGCTCCGTGTAGGGGTCGCCGCCCGGACCTTCGAAACGCACCAGTTTGTAGCGGTCGGTGATCACGGCGTAGTGCGCCCGCACGCGATGCGGCGCCGGATACTCGAAATACTGGTAGTAAAACGCCGTGCGCCAATCCGCCGGACGCTCGCCGCGCAACAGGGGCCGCAGGCTCCGGCCCTGCATGTCCGCCGGTGCCGGCACCCCCGCCGCGTCGAGCAGGGTCTGGGCGAAATCCACGTTGGAGACGAGCGCCGGGCTGGCCGTCGCCGGCTTCGTCACCCCGGGCCAACGCACAAGCAGCGGCATCCGCACCGACTCTTCAAAGACCCAGCGCTTGTCGAACCAGCCGTGCTCGCCGAGGAAGAATCCCTGGTCGCTCGAGTAGATCACGATGGTGTTTTCGGCGAGGCCTTCCTTTTCCAAGTAGTCGAGCAGGCGGCCCACGTTTTCGTCCACGGCCTTCACGGTGGCGAGGTAGTCGTGCATGTAGCGTTGGTAGCGCCAGCTCACGAGTTCCTTGCCGGTGAGCTTCGCGGCGCGAAAGGCGGCGTTGCGCGGCTCGTAGTAGGCGTTCCATGCGGCGAGCTCGTCCGGCATGATCCCGGGTGGCGGCGTAAGCTTGGCGTCCCGCTCCGTGAAGGTTTTCTCAAGCGTCATGTCTTGCTCGCGCACCGCCGGACCGCGATTCGCGTAGTCGTCGAAGAGCGAAGCCGGCTCGGGATAAACGCGCCCGCCGTCGAAATCGAGATGCCGGAGCGCGGGGGCCCACTCGCGATGCGGGGCCTTGTGCTGGCTCATCAGGAGGAACGGCTTCGTCTTATCGCGCCGCTTCAGCCAGTCGAGCGAGAGGTCGCCGATGATATCCGTCACATAACCCGGCACCGTCAGCCGCTCGCCCTGCCGGATCATCGGCGGGTTGTAGTAGATGCCTTGTCCGGGGAGGACTTGCCAGAAATCAAACCCCGTCGGATCGGAGCCGAGGTGCCATTTCCCGATCATCGCGGTCTGATAGCCGGCCTTTTGCAGCAGCTTGGGAAACGTCGTCTGCGAGCCGTCGAACGTGGAGTTCGTATTGTTCACGAATCCGTTCAGATGGTTGTATTTTCCCGTGAGGATCGTCGCGCGCGACGGACCGCAGATCGAGTTGGTCACGAGGCAGCGGTCAAAACGCATCCCCTGCTGCGCGATCCGGTCGATATTCGGCGTCGCGATGAGTTTTCGCGCGTCCCCGTAGGCGCTGATCGCCTGGTAAGCGTGGTCGTCCGAGAAGATGAAAACGATGTTGGGCGGCGGCGGGGCGGCGTGGGCGGCCGCGGAAAATACGAGCAGGGCGAGAAGCGGGGCTTTCATGGGATGCGGGGTATTTCGCCCGATCCCGGAGCGCGGACAATCCCTTTCGCTAGATCGCCGCCAACAGTCCGCCGTCCACGTAGATGATCTGCCCGTTCACAAATGCCGAGGCCGGCGACGCGAGAAACACCGCCGCGCCTACGAGTTCCTCCGGCCGGCCCCAACGTCCCGCCGGCGTGCGTGCGCAGATCCATTGGTTAAACTCCGGATTGTCCATGAGGACCTTGGTCATGTCCGTCGCGAAGTAGCCCGGCCCGATCCCGTTGACCTGCACGTTGTGCTTCGCCCACTCGGTCGCCATCGCGCGCGTGAGCATCTTCAAGCCGCCTTTTGCCGCCGCATAGTTTCCGGTCGAGGGTCGGCAGACTTCGCTCATCACCGAGCAGGTGTTGATGATCTTCCCGGAGTTGCGCGCGATCATGCGCGGCGCGACCTGGCGCGTGACCAAGAAGGCGCTCGTCAAATTCGTATCGAGCACCTCGCGCCATTGTTGCTCGGTCATCTCGGCGAGCGGCGCACGGCGATGGATACCGGCGTTGTTGACCAAGATATCGATCGGGGCGACTTCGCGCTCGATCCGCTCGACCTCCGACGCGATCGCCGCACCGTCCGTCACATCGAAGGAAGCAGTGGCGACCGTTAAACCCTCGGCCCGGAGCGCGGCGGCCGTCGCCTCCAGTTTGGCGGGATCGCGGCCGTTCAAGACGAGCGCGGCTCCGGCCTCGCCGAGACCCCGCGCCAGCGCGAGACCCAGACCTTGGCTGGAACCGGTGATGAGCGCCGTGCGCCCGGTGAGATCGAAGAGGGGATTCGTGTTGGCCATGCGTCCAACTAACGCCGCCGGCGCATTCGCGTCCAGAAAGGAGCGGCCTCGCCACCAAGCCCCGCTCGCTCCGCACGAATGCTTGATCCGTATTATCCGCGACAAATTTCTCCTGCCTTCCTCCGGTTTCGCCACGGCCTTCTTTCGACCTTCCCAAGACGCCTCCTGTCTCTGGCAGGATCCGCGCATCGGTCGCTGTTACGCATTCCTCAAAAGACCTTCTCGGCAACAACCGCAGCCGCATGCACGCGCACAGCGACGATTTCAAAACCCGGAGCGAGCCGCAGTGGAACATCACGCCCGACCACGGCGACCATGCCGGCACAAATTTCTACAACCAGTCCGCCTTCAGGCTCTGCGTCTGCACGCTTGGCTTTCTCAATCTCTACGACCTCACCACGCAGACCACCTCGGCACGGGCGAGGTCGCCGTCGCCATCAAGCGTCCGGGTTACGGCGGCGATTACGCAGGCTACAACGCCGCCGACTGCGTGCCCGTCACCGGCGACCGCCTGCGCCGCGAGATCGTCTGTAAACCCCAAACAAATCTCGACGCGCTCAAGGGCAAAAACATCCGCCTCAAAATCAGCGGCCGCAACGTCGTCGCCTACAGCGCCACGTTCGAAGCGTGAGGGAAAACAAACTCCGTCCCTTCAACTCCCCGGCTGACAAAAACACGACGAGGTCAGCGTCACGTCGGCCTTCGCCCACACGGTTTTGAAGCGCGCCTCCAGCGCCGCCGCCTCGGCCGCGTTTTTGTTCTGCAACCGCAGCGCCTGCGCGAGACCGAAGAGCGACCAGCCGTTGTCCGCCGCGAGCTTGAGGTCTTCGCGGTAGACTTGCTCCGCTTCCTCGAGCCGACCGCGTTGCAGGAGCGCCGCCCCGAGCGCATGACGCACCGGTTGCGCCCACGCCGGCGGCTCGGCGTAGCGCAGCTTGTCCTCGCGCTCCACCGCATCGCGCAGCGCCGCGATCGCCGGGGCGGCCTTGCCCTCGCGGAGCAGGATCTCGCCCTCGAGCAGGAGCGCCGCGATCTCCATGATGTCGGGCAGGGGATTCTTCCGGTAAACCGCCTTCGCGGGAATCTTCGCCTTCGCGGCCAAAAACTCCTGCTGCTCGACCCGCGCGCCGACGGGATCGCCCTGCGCCGCCCGCGCGATCCCCCGCGCCAGCCACCGCCAGGCCCGGGCGTGCGGAAATTTCTCGATGGGCTCGGCTGCGGCCAAAATCTCCTCCCACCGGCCGAAGCGCTTCATCACCTCGAAGTGCATCGAAAAATAGCCGTCGGCGCCGTCCGACTCCCGCTTCCACTCGGGCGGCATCTGCGTGAAGAGATCGCGCATCGTCTGCGCCGCCAGGGCCCCGCGTCCGCTCATCATCGCCGCATACGTCAGCATATGGTAATCGTGACCCATGTAGCCGAGATAACCGCCGAGGGGGCGGTCCGCCTGCTCGCGGTAACTCCGGTTGATCGCGATCGACCGGGTGTTGGCGACGATCGCCTCTTCCCAACGGCCGCGCTTGACGTCGATGTGCGACGACATGTGCACGAGGTGGCCGAGCCCCGGCGCGATTTCGCGCAACCTATTCGCCGCCGCATCACCGCGCTCGGGCTGCGCCGAGGCTTCCTGCGCATGGACGGTGAGGTGGTTGGCCAGCGGATGGCGCGGGTCTAGGCGCAGCGCCGCGTCGAGCGCCGCGATCACCTCGTCGGTGCCGGGCTGCGGCAGGCCGCTCTTCGTCCAAAGATCCCAGGGCCGTAACTGCATGAGCGCGTCGGCGGTCCAGGCCGCGACATCGGCATCGGCCGGGTGCGCGCGCCACACTTCGAGCATCGCCGCCGCGTAGGCTTCGTCGAGCGGGCGGCGGCCAACTTTCGGGTCGGCGGAAAATCTCGCGCCCATCGCCAGGATCAGCGCGCGCTCGACCGGCGTGGCCTTCGCCGCGAGTTGCTCCGCAACCTCCAAGGCCTCCCGCGCCTTTTTCGACCGCCCCGCCGATACGCCGGTGTTGTTAATGTGCGGGCTGCATGCCAGGGCCACGCCCCACCACGCCATCGCGCACGCCGGATCGAGTTGGGTCGCATACTCCATCGCCCGGAGTCCTTCGTCGTGGTTGAAACTGGTGGTAAACGCGACGCCTTGGTCGAAGTAGCGCTGCGTCTCCGGCTTGGCGCCCGAGATAGCCCGGCTGTGCGCGCCGGTGCCGGCAAACAGCGGCGGTTTCGGCGCGGTCGGAACCTCCGCGCCTCTCGTGATCGCGCCGCCGTTAAGAATCCCGATCACACCTAACAACCGGATGACCGGATAAAAAAAGGCTTTCATGACTTTAAAAGGTGACGACGCAACTTGGGGAACCGACCCGAGGAAAACGCTCCGCGCCGCCCGCCGCAAGTCTGGCCAACTCAGCGCCCCGGCTTGGCCGTGCCCGGGCACGACGACGGGATCGGCGGCGCGAATCAGTCGAGGCATGGCGGTCAACGCGATGACACCCCCGCACGGGCAAAGCCAGACGACAATCGCGCCTTGTGCAGAACGCGCCCAACCGCTTTTTCAGAGAGCGATGAACATCGCGGTCATGGTCGCCGGAATCGGGGAAACCCAACGCTCCCGTCTGCAATCCGCTCTCGCCGCCCACGCCGTCACGTTCGGCGCGGACCTTCCCGAAGCAGAGAAACGCGCCGCCATCGCCGCCGCCGAGGTCGTCTTCGGCAACGTCCCCGCCGCGTGGCTCGCCGCCGCGCCGCGCCTGCGCTGGGTGCAGCTCGATTCCGCCGGCGTCGATGTCTATCTGCAGATCGACGCCCCGTCGCGCACGTCGCCCGTGCAGCTGACGAATCTTTCCGGCTTTTACGACCGCGCCGTCGCGGAGGCCGCGCTCGCCGGCATCCTCGCCTATTATCGCCAACTGCCCCGACTCCTCGCCGCGCAGCCGCACGCGCGTTGGATCAAGACCGAGGTCGAGCCCGCCATCCGCGCGCTCGACGGCCAACGCGTGCTCATCCTCGGCGCCGGTGCGATCGCCCAACGCATCGCCCGTCTCCTCGCCGCCTTCGACGCCCGCGTCACCTTTTTCTCCCGCACCGCCCGCGCCGGTTCGCTCTCCACGCCCACCGAACTCGATGCCGCCTTCGCCGCGACCGATCTCCTCATCAACACCCTCCCGCACACGCCGGAGACCATCGGTTTTCTGAACCACGCGCGCCTCGCCCGCCTCAAACGCGACGCCGTCGTGTGCAACGTCGGCCGCGGCTCCACCCTCGACGAGACCGCGCTCGTCGCGCTCCTCGACTCCGGCCACCTCGGCGGCGCCGTGCTCGATGTCACCGCCATCGAGCCGCTCCCGGCCGACAGCCCGCTCTGGCGTCACCCGAAAGTCCTCCTCTCGCAACACACCGGAGGCCGTTTTCCCGGCGAACTCGACCGGAAGATCGCTTTGTTTCTTGAAAACCTCGCGCGCTTCGAACGCGGCGAGTCGTTGCGCAACGGCGTCGCGACCGAGCGCGGCTACTGAGCCGGCCCGGTCCAACGTCCACGCACTCGTCCGGTTTCGCCGACTCGCCGGTTGACCGGTCACGCTCCGGTGGTTCGCTCCTCCACGTGGGCCGCGCGACATTTCCCGCCTTCGACCCCTCATCTTCCATGAATTCCCCCACCACCCTCGGCGTGATCGGTCTCGGCTCCATGGGCCGCGGCGCCGCCCTCACCGCCCTCAACCGCGGCGTGCCTACCTGGGGCTTCGATCTAAATCCCGCCGCCTGCGCCGCCATCGCCGCCGCCGGCGGTCGCATCGCACCCGACCTCGCCACGCTCGCCGCCGCTTGCGATGCGGTGCAACTCCTCGTCGTCAACGCCGCGCAGACCGAGGAGGTCCTCTTCGGTCCTGCCGGTCTGGCCGCCCACTTGAAACGCGGCGCCGTCGTCATCGCCTCGGCCACCGTCGATCCCACCCTCCCGCCAAAGTGGGAAGAACGCCTCGCCGCCCTCGGGCTCTGGCTGATCGACGCCCCGGTCTCGGGCGGTGCCGTCAAGGCCGCCGCCGGCGAGATGACCGTGATGGCCTCCGGTAGACCGGAGGCGTTTGCCGCCGTCGGCGGTCTCCTCGCCGCCGTCGCCGGGAAGGTCTACCGGCTCGGCGACCGCGCCGGTGTCGGTTCCACCGTGAAGATGGTCAACCAACACCTCGCCGGCATCCACATCGCCGCCGCCTGCGAGGGCCTCGCCCTCGGCATCCGCGCCGGGGCCGACCCGCACCAACTCTACGAGGTGATCTGCAACTCCGCCGGTTCCTCGTGGATGTTCGCCAACCGCGTGCCCCACATTCTGGCCGGCGACTATACGCCGCTCTCGGCGGTCAACGTCTTCGTGAAAGACCTCGGCATCGTCCTCGATGCCGCACGCAAGCTCGGCTTTCCCCTGCCGCTCGCCGCCGCCGCCCACCAACTCTACCTCGGTGCCGTCGGCGCCGGCCACGGTGCCGAAGACGACAGCGCCGTCATCAAAATCTACGCGGCTCTCGGCGACATCACGTTGCCCGTCTCACCGGAAAAAACCCGGCCGTGACGTCCTCCGGGTCCGGCAAGCGACCGTCGCCGCCCTTCAAAACATCCAGAACGAGAGCATCGCGCCAAAGCTCCGTTCGCGCCGGTAGTAATCGGTGAGGTCGCTGTTATAGCCGTAGCGATACCACACCGTGAGCGGCAGGCCGTAGACGTTGAGGCCCGCCTCGAACTTCACCGTGTTGAAGCGCAGCGGTTCCTTGTAGCCCGTGGTCCACGTCAGCACGTAGCGCCGCTCGAAGCGGAGCGGACCCCAACCCACCGATTGCTCAAGGTCCGCCGGCGGAGCAAGGAGGGCGGCGCGGAGAAAGAGACCGTCGACCCGGTCGCGCGCTTTGCCCTGCGGATCGTTTTCCCAAGAGTTATACTCCTCGGCGTCGCCTTGGAGCAGCCCCTTCGGAAGAAAATAATTGAGCCGCGCGCGCAACGCGACCTTGGCCTGCGGCGCCCAGGCAAGATCCACGTCCCGGTCGCGCGCCCACTGCACGCCGATGTAGTCCCAGCCACGGCTGATGTTGTCCCGCGCACTACGGAAAGCTGATTCCTCATCTACGCCGCTCCCCGCCCCGGCCGGCGTCGGCGCAGCGCGGTCCTGATTGCGGTAAAACCCGATTTGTTGGTCGAACCGCGCCCGACTCGCGATGACCTGGCCGTTGCTCTCATGACCATAGGCGAATTCTAAAAAATTATCCTCAGACTCCAGTGCCCCTTGCGCATCGCGGCCCCAAAAACGCACGGCGAGGAGCGGGTTGAAACGCTTGCCAACCACCGGCGACGAGGGTCGGGTCCCCAGGTATTGTCCGGCGCGCACGGTCCCCGCGAAATACACGCTCGGCCCGGCATAGTCGACCCGCCGCAATAGGTCCGTCGTCATCGCCTGGCGGATCGCATCCGGGTAACCGCCGTGGAGGAGCGGAAACATCGTCGAAAACTGGAAGTCCAGAAACGCCTCCTCGCCCTGATCGAACGTGTAGCCGAGCTGCGTCGATTCGTAGGGTCGGAAGAGCCGGCCGATCACCCGGGTTGCCGCCCCGCGCTGGCGTTGAACCTGCGCCTGCTGGAGTCGCTCTACGGCGGCCGCGTCGGCCGGCACCGGGTCAGACCTCACGCTTTCCTGACGGACCCGATTCTCCGCCAGTCCGGCGCGCCCCGTCGCGGGGTCAGATGAGCGGTGCTCGGCGACGAGCCGCCAGTCCGCCCCGACGCGCACCCAAGTGCTCGCGAACCGCCCCGACGCCGAACCGCCATCCGCGGCAAAACTCCCGGTGACCACCGCCACTGGACCGACCACCCTCACCGCCACATCCCGGCTGAGGCCGCCGTCGGTCGCAAGCCGCCAAGCCGCCGGGTCGCCTTCCGTCGAGCCTGCCGCCACCGACTCCGGGCCGGTGTAGGCGTAGTCGGCGTGCCGCGACGCCGCGGCCTCCCGCGCGTCCTTTCGCGCGAGCGCGCGGTCGTAGTCCGCTGTGAGTCTCCGCAATTCCGCTTCGTCTGATGTGGCCGCTGACGCGGGCGCCCCAAGCATGCCTAAAAGGCACGCCAAAAAAATCGGCGCGGCACGGCCGGGCCGCGGGCAAAACACGGGCTTCATCGGTGCCATCACGGGCTGGTTTCAGCCGCCAAATTTTTTGATGCGCCCGGCCACATCCGCCCGCAGGCGGTCGATGTGGCGCAGCGTGAAGTCGGCCGCACTCAGCGTGTCGTCGTGCACCAGCGGCGTGAGGTCCATCGCAAAGGAGAGCGCGTCCGTCGTGTCCGTCGCGTGCGACGCGAAAAACGTGGCGTTGGCCAGCCTCCGCCCCATCGCCGCGAGGTCGTAGCGTTTGCCGCCGGCGATTTGCGACGCAAAGACCGCGATCAGTTTCTCGGCCAGCTCCGGGTTCGCGCTGGCGTCCATCGCCACCTTCTCGTCGTCCGCGAGCCAGTCGAGATTCCGCCAGCCTTCGACGCCGATCACGCGCGCCGGCCGCCGCTCGCGCGGCAGCGCCCGCAGCGCCCCGATGCAGCGCAGGAAGCACGCGACGTGCGTGTCGTGCTTGTCCGCCGGTTGGTGCAGATAGACGACCTGCGGCCGGCACGCGCCGAAGATCGCCGTGAGGTCGGCCGCCACGCCCGCGTGGCCGGCCTGCTTCACATCGGCGCTCGGGTGCCCGAGCTGGAGTTGGAGGTTGTAGGCGCCCAGCCGCGCCGCCTCTCGCTGTTCCTCGCGCCGGATGTCCTGCATCTCGGCGTCGGTCACGTGCGCAAATTTCCCGGTGCGCGCCGAGCCCGCGCCGTTGGTCATGACCACGCCGGTGAAGAAACGGTCGGCCCGTCCGTAGCAGTCCACGACGGCCGGATAGGCGTTGATCTCGATGTCGTCCTGGTGGGCGATCACGCAGAGGTGCGTCGTGCGCGCGAGCGCCGCCGTGGCGTCGCCGCCGCAGGGCACGAAAATGTCGGCGTCGGCGCGGGAAAATTTCATCCGAAACGTCGCGGGGTGGGCCCGATTATTTTTTTCCCGCGAGCAACTCCGCCAGCGCCGTCTCGTCGACGGTCCCCTGCACGGCGTGCAGATGATGCAACACCCCCATGCGGTCCTCCGAATTCGCCGTCGAAATATCGAGCATCCAGTCCTCGGTCTTCGCCGCGTCGACGATCACGAGGTCGGCCCACGCGATCACATCGGCGGCGACGACGAAGCCTTCGGTGAGGCCGCGGATATAATACTCGGCCATAGTCCTGAGATTGGGAGAAGTTGCCATAATAGAGCCCGCATTGGGACAACCGCACCGCGCGCTGGCAAGCCGCCGCTCAGGTTTGCAGCGGCAAGGGGGTGCATCTGCCTCTTGGCGGTAGGCCAGCTCGCTTGCGAGCGCTCCGGTTTCCGAGCGCTCGCAAGCGAGCTGCCTGCACCTGCACGCGCGATTCACCGCCAACTCGGAGCGGCGCTCGCGGCAACGGGCGGAACCGTCAGCGCGGTCAGGCTGCGCAGAACCGAAGCTTGGGTGCGTAGTCCCGGCTTCAGCCGGAATCCGCAATCGTCGGGACCGGCTGAAGCCGGGACTACGAACTCGAAATCAATCCGCCCAAACTTCCGGTTATTCCCGGTGGCATGGGCGTTTCGCCCGACCTCACGGGCGAGATTCCCGCGCCCCGCTCCTCCCGGGCCGCCCCTCAAAACAACCGCGCCGGATACATTCCGCTTGCGACCAATTCCGCGATCGCCGCCTGCACCCGCGGTTTGTCCTCACGATAAGTGACCCCGAACCATGCGCTCGCCGTCGGCAACACCCGCACCGTCGCCGTGGTCCGCGCGACCATGCCCGCCACCGCCGCCGGCAGGTAGAACTCCGCCTTGGAATCGCCCCCTTTCGCCGCCAAAAAATCCCGGAACTGCGCATCGAGCCCGGGCAGCACCGCCGGTGTGAAGCCCCAGCAGTTCATCGAAACGGTTTCCTCGCCCGTAAACTTCCTCCCCGCACCGACCTCGCCTGCGAGGATGCCCGTCTGTTCGACGATGCTCGCCAAGCGGCCGTAACTCACCGCGCAGACCCCGCGGGAAACCGCCCCGTGCTCGGAAAGCGTCCGGTCCAGTCGGAAGCCCACCATCGCAAACTCCGCCGGCACCGCCTTCGGCGGCCGGTGGCCCGACATCGGATCGTAGCCCGGCGCCACCGGCGCCGCGAGGAAGCCTCCGAGCTGCGCGAACGAATCGGCGCCGTAAAAATCATCGGCGTTGATCACCGCAAAGTTGCCCCCCATCACATCGCGCGCGCACCACACCGCATGGCCCGTGCCCCACGGCTTCTCGCGTCCCGTCGGCGCGGCAAAACCCTCGGGCAACGCCGCGAGCGATTGGAACACGTAGTCCACGGCGATGTGACCGGCGTATTTGGCCGTGACCTGCGTCTTGAAGACCTCGGCAAACTCCTCGCGGATCACGAAGACCACGCGCTTGAACCCCGCGCGCACCGCGTCGAACACCGCGTAGTCGAGCACCGTCTCCCCGGACGGCCCGACCGGGTCGATCTGTTTCAATCCGCCGTAGCGCGAACCCATTCCGGCGGCCAGGACGAGGAGCGTGGGTGACATCGGCGAGGAGATGAGTGGATTGCCCGCGCCCGCGCAAGGCCGCCTTCGCGCGGCGCGCGCGTCGAGTATTCGTTATACAACGCTTTCACCGGCGCGAGGCCGGGTCTCATCATATCGCGACCGGCAGCCCGAACGGTGAAATGTGGAAATCAGGAACCCCGGAATCCAATCTCAGTCCTCCGCCATCGCCCTCTTCCGTTTCCTGATCCCCTGATTTCCAGTTTAAGAATCCTGCCGGCCCCCCTTCGATTTAAAACTCCAGCAGCGGGAATCTGGAAATCAGGAACTCAGGAATCCGATCTGAAGCCTTCCTTGGCCGTCCGCTTCCGTTTCCTGATTCCCTGAGTTCCACATCAAAAAATCCTGCGGACTCTCCTCTCGTTTCCGTTTTCCAACCTTCTCCACTTAAATCCCTATAGCCGGCCTAACCTCGCCCGCCCTTGAGCAGGACCAGATAGTCGGTCCCGCGCGTCTCGAATTCCCGCCAATAGCTGTCCTCGATCTCCTCGAGGCGCTTCTCCTCGTCGTCGTTCAATTCCTCGCTGAGCTTCGTCGGCCCCAGCTCGGCGCGCAGGTCGCGCTCCGCCAGCCGCTCGACCAGCTCGCGCCAAAACTCATCCTCGGCAAAGCGCAGCAACTTCTCGGCCACCGGCCCCGACTCCAGTTTCTCCGAGGGTTGATACTCGCCCTCGGCGATCTCCTCGACCAGGTCGGCGCAACCCAGCGGGGTCGCGAGCGCAAAGAGCTTCTGCGCCGCGTCCACATAACGCTCCGGCAGGACATCGGGCGCCTCGCTTTCGCTGCTCGCGACGCGCAGCCCCATGGCGGCGAGTTCGAGGATGCGCGCGTATTCCTTGGTCGTGAACGAGACTTTCATGCGGCCGAAACAGCCCGCACGCCACGCCCCGCGCAAGCGCGGAGTCGGCCTCACCCCGCCTACAGCTCCACGCTCGCCACCCGATCCAGCGGCGGGATCTCGGTCCCGAGGCCCGGCGTCCGCGTCACCGAGCCGATTCTGATTTCCCCCACCCGCACGTCCACGCGCGGCCAGCCCCCCGCCTGCGCCTTCGTGTAAACGTCATCGTGCCGCGCCAACACGTGCGCCTGCACCGCCGCCGGCCACGCCGAGAGGCCCGCGAAGTAGTGGTGCCCGTTGCGCTCCACGCTCGTCACCCCCAGCGCCGCCTGCACCGCCAGATCCTGCAGCAACGCCACCGGACCCACGTTGCACAGGTCCTCGCCGCTCATCAGCCCGGGCTCGCCCGCCGCCCGCCGCTGCGCGAGCCGGCACGCGTTGGCCAAGCCCTTGAAGACGCCCTTGCAGTTCTTGTGGCTCGTCCCCGCGTAGCCGAGCGCCAGCGCCGCCGGCAGGCTCTCCGGCTCCGCATCCGATTCGTCGATGATGATCGGCGGCCGGTCCGGCCAGGCCGGGGCGAGCTCGGCGATCGCCGACGACAGGGCCACGTCGCGGTGCCACGGTTGCTCGATGAACAGCAACCGCGGCCACAGCGCCGCCAGCTCCCGAGCCGTCATCAGGTCCCGCGCGTAGGCGGCGAACTCCTCCACCGTCCGGAAGCTCTCGTTGCCGTCCAGCGAGAAGGCCCAGTCCGTCCCGGCGCACTCACGCGCAAAAATCTTCGCCATCCGCGCCAGCCGCTCCCGATCGCGCGCGGCCTCGCCGTTGATCTTGAGTTTGAAATGCCGGAGCCCGTAGACGCGCACGCACGCATCGAGCGCCTGCGGCAGCCGGTCGTTCAAGCGCTCCTCCGGCGGGATGTCGCCGTCCTCCAGCGGGTCGCCCAACCCCACCGTATGCCGCGCGATCAACACCTCCGGCGGCACCGCCGGCAACCAATCCCGCGGCGCCGAGCCCGCGAGCTCCGGTCGCAGGGCCCCGAGGTCCACGCCGAAGATATTCGCCCGCAGCCCCGCGGCGAAACTCGCCCCGCGCAGCCGCCCAAAAGCGTCGATCAGCGCCCGCTCCACCAGCGACGTCCCGAAGTGCGCCAGCAGCGGCGGGATCTTCCGGGCCTTCGCCCAATCCGCCTGCATCGCAAAAAGCTCCCGCCAAAAACCGAACACCGTCGGCGCTTCCACCTCGCGCGCGTGCGCCACCGCCGCGTGGATGACCGCCACCATATCCTTGATCTCGTCGGCCGGCGCCCGCGCCGCGTCCTTCGTGAACCACTTCGGCGGCAGGTGGTCCGCCGCGATTCCCGGCGCCTCTCGACCGTCGACCTCAAACGTGAGCGCCAGCAACACGTGCGGCAGGTCCGACATCGTCGCGATCCCGTAGCGGAACGGCATCCGCGTGCGGAGCTCGATCCGGTGCAGCCGGGCTGATTGCAGGACGATCATTTGCTTTCTTCCGCCTTATCCTCGCCGAAGGCGACAGGAATCTCCACACGCACGACGACGGACCGGCCGCCGCGCTTCGGTGGCTCGAAACGCCAACTCGCGATGCTCTGCACCGCCGCATAACCGAAAGCCTCGTGGGTCGAACTCACGATCCGCGGCAGCCGCGCGCGGCCTTCCTCGTCCACGAGAAACTCGATACGGGCGCTTCCGCTCGTGACACCCTCGGGCGAGGAACAAGGGAACACCGGGGGTCGCCGCGAGCGCGGCACCAGCGGACCATCGAGTTCGCCGAGCTTGGTGACGATCGACTCCGGCTTTTTCTCCTCGCGCCGTAGCAGCGCGAGATCGTCGTCGTCTACGAGCCGCCAGCTGTCACCGCGGTCAAAATCCTGACTAAACCTTAGCACCGCAGGGGCCGGCCGGCCGGCCTTGATCGCGGGCTCGAAAACAAAGTGCTCGATCGCCGCCGCGAGCGCCCGGCTAAACGCCGGGGCCGACGCCGCCCCCGGAACGATCTGCAGGACACGTCCGCTGATGCCGATGATGAAGCCGATGTCGGCCTTGCCGGTCTTGGCCGCTTTCAGGAGTTCATACGGATAGACCGGGCGCACCGTGCCCAGAGGCTTCGGCGGCGTGTCGTAGCGGTAGGCCTCGGGTAATTTCGAGAGATCGGCCTTCCCTTTGGCCTCGAGCGGGCCTTGGCCGCCGCCGGACAATTCGAAGACGATCGGCACCTGCATTTGCGTGCTTACGGGTTTCTCACCCGCCCGGCCCGGCTCGAACCGCCATTTTTCCACGGCATCGACCGCACTGTCGTCGAAGCTCGGATTGAGCGAACGAACAGCGTGGGCGTTGCGCACCCGGCCCTCGTGATCGACCACGAAATCCACCAGCACTTCGCCCCTCATGCCGTTGGCGCGCATCGTCCACGGATAGTCGGGCCGGGCCTGAAAGGTCACTCGCGGCTGCGTGAATTTGCTCCGCGCCTCGGCGTCGGCGCTCCGTGTGACGACGACGAACGGCAACCGCACCTCCTCGACGACGGATTGGCCCCCCTTCCGGGCGGGTGCGAAGCGCCAGTTCTTGGCCGCTATCTCGAAGTCCCGCGCCAACTCGGGCGGGGCGCCCGTGATCGCGGCTACCGTGCCGTCGATGCCGACACGCACCTCGGCAAACACGATTTGGTCCGCGATCATCTGACTTGGTTTCACGCCTTTCGGCCACGGCAATTCGACGGCCGTGACTTCAAGCAAACGCGGCGTCGCATCGGGGATTTTTTCCGCCGCCGAGGCCGGATTGAAGATAAACGCCATCCGGGTCGCCGTGTTGACCGCTTTGCCGGCCCGGCGGCCGGGGTTGAATTTCCAGTCCCCCGAGCCTTGCAACACCGCCCGTAAATACGCCGGCTGCGTCGTCGCCTCCGCGCCGCCGTGGTTGCGCGCCTTTTCATCCACCGTGAGCTCCCTCACAACGTAACCGATCTCCGAGGTGCCGCGCAGCTCCCGGGGAAACTCGATTTCGGGCCTTTTCTTGAGTGTGGGCAACTCGTCGGGTGCGTCCTTCGTTTCGATCCACTGTAGGGACGTCACCGTCACATCCTGAGCCACCAGCCGGCCCGAAACCGTTGCCAGCAGGACGGCGGCGAAGAACGATCCACGGCGAAGATCGGGGAGATTCATCCGCGCCGACCGTGGCCCCCGGCGACGTTTCGTCAACCTCCCCCCTGCAG
>ENA-ORBV01009842-ORBV01009842.1-microbial-mat-metagenome-genome-assembly--contig:-NODE-9842-length-15512-cov-5.848461_pt1 | contig 15512 bp, 11 predicted proteins | sample MGYA00237777_ERZ505514 | MGnify/ENA primary metagenome ERZ505514 (study PRJEB26160, sample SAMN06269048) | microbial mat metagenome | isolation source: Oligotrophic lake microbial mat | place... | reverse complement strand
TGATACGGCGACCACCGAGATCTACACCTCTCTATTCGTCGGCAGCGTCAGATGTGTATAAGAGACAGATCCAGAAGATGCCAAGTTGGATGTGCCAGGTGCGAGTGACGGCGTAGGGCAGCCATTCCGACAGGTTGAAGCCGTAGAAGCCGCGCCCCTCCACCCCGTAGTGGGCGGTGATGATGCCGAAGACGATCTGCAGCAGGAACAGTCCGATCACGACCGCGCCGTAAACCACGGTGGCCTTCATCGACGGGGTCGCAACGAAACCGTCGAGAGGATCTTGAGGCGGGGCGGTCAGAACCTCGTTGTCCTGATTATGCGACTGCCAATAAACCAACCCGCCGATGGCCGCGATCAGGACGACCACGGAGATCAGCGACCACAGCAGATTCGCGCTAGATGGCACATTGCCGATCAGCGGTTCGTGTGGCCAATTGTTGGTATAGGTGATGGAATTACCGGGCCGCTCGGTGCCGCAACTCCAGGACGTCCACCAGAAGAAGGCGGTGAGTTGGGTGCGACGCGTGGCGTCAGGAATGGCACGGTCCTGCAGCGCATAAGCGTCGCGCAGTTTGATGATCGCCGGATCTGTACTCTCACCGAAAAGCGCGTCGTAGTGGCCGGCGACTTGCGCCATGACCGCGGCACGGTCGGCCGACACGGTGACCTGGCCGTCAGCGGCAGTGTAGGTGTTGGTGCGCATAGTGCGCTTCACCCGCTCGCGCAAGGCAGCCTGATGTTCAGGTTCCAGATCAGCATACGATGTCTGCGAATCGCGCTGGGCCCAGAGGTCAAGAAGCCCGGTGATCTCGCGGTGCAACTGGTCGGCTGACCAGTCGGGGGCGACGTAGGCGCCGTGACCCCAGACAGTGCCGACCTGCTGGCCGCCGATTGACTGGTAGACCTGTTGGCCGGTGAGGATGTCGTCTTGAGTGAACAGGACCTTGCCATCCGCGACCACCGCGTTTGGTAGCGGCGGCGCCTGGCGGTAGACCTCGCGGCCGAAGAAGCCGAGAATGAGGAAGGTGCCCCCGACGGTGAGGGCGAGGAATAACCAGAGACGGCGGTTCATGCTGTGCAATCCTGAGGCAGGGAAGTGGCGACGGTCTTGAGACCAGCAAAGAGTTGATGGACGGAAGCGCAGGACCCGGCCCACGGTTTGAAGCCGCTGGTCAGTTCACTGAGGCGTCGGCCGAGAGCGGCCTGGGCGGCGGTGTCGGCAATCGGCGTGTCGACCAGGGTGTTTACTACCTCGGCCAGTATGGCGGCATCAGGATGAGTCGGACCGTGGACGCGGGCGACCTTGTGGGCGAGAAATCGCAGCGCGGCGATCTGCTCGCGCCAGATGGGTATGGCGGTGGTCATGACTCAGCCTTTCTTGCAGCCGCAGATGGCGGTCAGCAAATCCATGATTTGTGGGTTGTCGCTGGCGCGCGGGATGCCGTAGGTGGTGGCCAGGGTGTCAGCGATGCCGAGCAGCCGTTCGTGGGTGCCGTCGCCCATGTCGTCATGTTCGATGCGGCGATAAGCCTCCAGAATCTCGGCGTCCTGGGCTGGCGTCAGCATCTGCCCGGCGAGACGGAACAGGATATCGTCCTCTTTGGCGATGTGCTGACGCAGCAACTCGACGTATCCGGTCGCGGCCTGGGCGTAACGGGCGGCATCGCCTGCCACTACCGCTTCCTGCATCGCGCTGATAAACGCGCGGCCTTCGACATGCTCGGCGAGCATGACCTGAACCGGGCCGAAGCCGGGTTGGATCGCCTCCAGGGCGGGGAAGAGAATGTTCTCCTCCTTGCCGTGGTGGCAGCGATCGGCGAACTTGGTCAGGACCTCCAGCGCCTGGTTGGCGTGCTCGGTGGGGATGCGCCGGTCGCGGGTCGCGATGGCGGCCAACTTGTCCAGGACATCGAGCACTTGCAGGATGACCCGATGCTCGCCGGACAGGATGCTGGTGGCGCTAACGCGGGCGAGATCGACTGGAGGGATATGATCGGCACAGGACATGGGAACCTCGGTACGGGTGTTGCGGATCCCTATGCGTTCGTTGTGCCACTCGCAGTGCTATGTATTGACAACGGGTTACACAGTTATTACTCATAACGAGCAGTTGATGTATTAATCATCTTGAGCTTTTGTTATTCATTATGAGTATGCCATCATGCTCTCTGCCAGCGATCTCCTGACGCTCGCGTGCGAACTCACCGCCGGACTCGCGGCTGACGATCGCTACCGGCGACTGCTCGCAGTGGTTGAGCGCGTCATCCCCTGCGAAGCCGCAGCTCTGCTGCGCCGTGATGGCGACAGCCTGGTGCCGGTAGCCTTCACCGGCCTGGTGCCGGATCTCGCTGGTCGACGCCTACCCCTGCGCAGCCATCCGCGCTTGGAACTCATCCTCAATCATGTCGGACCGCTGCGCTTCCCACCGAACAGCACCTTGCCGGATCCCTACGACGGCTTGATGCTAGACGATCCGCATGCCTGTGCGCGCGTCCACGCTTGCATGGGCTGCCCGCTGCTGGTCGGCAGCGAGGTCATCGGCGTCCTCACCGTCGATTCGCGGGATCCCCAGGCGTTCGCCGCACTGAGCGATGAGACCGTGGCGACCTTGGCTGCGGTCGCCGCCGCCAGCCTGCATACGGCGGGACTGATCGAAGCGCTTGAGCGGACCTCGCGCCGTCGCGACACCGTGCTCAAGCAGATGGTGCATGACGATCGCGAGCGCCGCGGTGGTCAACTCCTGGGCACCAGTCCGGCGATGCAGCACCTGCGGCACGAGATCGATCTGGTTGCCGCCTCCGACCTCACCGTGCTGCTCACCGGCGAGACCGGCGTCGGCAAGGAACTGGTCGCTTCGGCCATCCATGCCGCCTCGCGCCGACGTGAAGAACCGCTGGTGCAGGTCAACTGCGCAGCCCTCCCCGAATCCATCGCCGAGAGCGAATTGTTCGGCCATCTGCGCGGAGCCTTCACCGGCGCCACCAACGACCGCGCCGGCAAGTTCGAAATCGCCGATGGCGGCACTCTGTTCCTCGACGAGATCGGCGAACTGCCGTTGACCATCCAGCCCAAGCTGCTGCGCGCCCTGCAGCAGGGCGAGATCCAGCGCGTCGGTTCCGACAAACTGCTCAAGGTCGATGCCCGCGTCATCGCCGCCACCAATCGCGATCTGGTTGCCGAGCAGGCCGGTGGACGCTTCCGTTCCGACCTCTACCACCGCCTCTCGGTCTACCCGCTGCACATCCCACCGCTGCGGGACCGCCGCGAGGACATTCCGCTCCTGGCTGGGCACATCCTGGACCGCGAGGCGGTGCGCCTGGGATGCGGCGGAGCTCGTCTGGACGCCGCTTCCCGTACTGCCCTGGTCGACTATTCGTGGCCTGGCAATGTGCGGGAACTGGAGCACGTCCTGATGCGCGCCTTGGTACGGGCCTCCAGCGGAGGTGCCGCCCGCCGATCAACAGTCGTACTCACCCCCGATCATCTTGGGCTGGATGGAACGGTAGCTGTGACCAGCATCGCATCCGCCCCACAGCCATTGGGTCAGGGCGCGCTGCGTGACCGCATCGATGGATTCGTTCGAAACGAGGTCCGCCAGGCCCTCGACGCCAATCAGGGCCGCTGGAGCGCGACTGCCCGCACGCTCGGTCTCACTCCCAGCAATCTCCAACGGCTTGCCCAGCGGTTGCAGTTGCGCTGAGCCGGAGTTTCGCAGATCAATAGCGCATTCATTAGGGCTCGGCGATATGTGGATGGGCATCCACCTTTGTGGGGATCGCCTATAATCTAGTCTTCTACATAGTCACCTTACCACGGAATATCCAGTAGATGAACGATAATCGCAAACGGCATGACCCACAGCGTCTTCGACAATGAGGCGGCATTGACGATGGTCAGAGAATTCACGACGTCATTGCTGGCCAGCAGGTCAGTGGCATAGAAAGTATCACCGCGTCATCCCGAACATCATGCACTTCTGGTCAAGGCGTGATAATAACTCATTCCACGACTTCGCGAATGACTTTGCTCCATCTTCCTGAAGTTGCGCCGCCATCGCATTGATGTCAATGCCGGCGCTGACGTGTTGGGCAATCACGTCTTCTGCAACTCCACCACCGACGGAGAGTAGTGGCCCAATATCGCCATGCTCGGCAAAGGCGTGAAGGGTTTTTTCAGGCATCGTATTAACGGTAAACGGAGCGGTGAGTGCCTTTACGTAAAGGATGTCCGAGGCCATCGGATCTTTGACTCCGGTGCTCGCCCAGAGCAATCGCTGCGGTCGTGCGCCTGCGTTCTGGACGCGCTGCCAACGCGGCGATGCCTGGAGGGTGCGTACTGCGGCGTAGATTCTGCCTGCCATGGCAATCCCCAACTTATTCTTCAACCGCGATGGAACCATCGACGCCACCGCCGTGTCCCATCGGCTGACGAACACCGAACCCACCGACCGGATATCGGGGTCAAGGCCGGCTTCCATTCGCCGCTCCACCCCGCGCAACCACGCATCTGCTGCCGCGAGGTACTGTTCACGGGAGAACAGCAGCGTAACGTTTACGGGAATTCCAGCGAATATGGCCTCCTCGATGGCCAGGAGCCCCTCCTTCGTGCCAGGGATTTTGATGTGCAGGTTAGGCCGTCCAGTTCTGGCGAATAGGCTCTTCGCTGCTTGCAGCGTCATGGCGGTGTCGTGAGCCAACAACGGGGACACCTCAAGGGAGACCCAGCCATCGACACCATTGGTCCGATCGTAAACGGAGCGTAACAAGTCTGCGGCCCGGGCTAGATCAGCGATGGCAAGATCGAAAAACAGCGACTCGCCCGTTCGTCCCGCCTTGACGCCGTCACGGATCGCACTGTCATAAGCCGTGCTATCACGCATGGCCTGTTCGAAGATGGTCGGATTGGAGGTTAACCCAGTTATTGACAATTCGTCGATATATAACTTCAATTTCCCCGAATCAAGGAGATCGCGGGTGATATTGTCGAGCCAAAGGCTCTGACCCAATTCATGCAAAACGTAAGTTGGCTTCATGGTACATTCCTTCATTGGTTGCCTGCGGTCATCGGATTCACGGGACCCTCTGTCATGTACGGATTCACGAGGGGTTCTCCCACGTCCAATTCCGGATATCAGGCAAGTCCTGACCGTTTTCTTCAATGTACAGCCTGTGCTCGATCAACTTTTTCATGAGTTGCCGTTTGAGGGTCTGGCCTTTGCCACTGGTCTGTGGCAATCGGTCGATGACATCCATCGCCAAGTGGAATCGATCGAGGTCATTCAATACCGTCATATCGAAGGGCGTAGTAATGGTGCCCTCCTCTTTGTAGCCGTGGACGTGAATATTGAAGTGGTTGCTGCGGCGGTAGGTCAAACGATGGATTAGCCCTGGATAAGCATGGAATGCAAATATCACCGGCTTATTGGTAGTGAAAAGGTCATCAAATTCCGTATCGCTCAAACCATGCGGATGCTCGCTCTGTGGTTGCAACTTCATGAGATCAACAACATTGATCACCCGGATCCGCAGATCGGGCAGATGCTTACGCAGGATCGATACCGCAGCCAATGTCTCCAGCGTCGGCACGTCGCCGGAGCAGGCCATGACGACATCAGGGCAATGACCTTGATCGTTACTGGCCCATTGCCAGATGCCGATGCCATCGCTGCAGTGCTTGTCTGCTGCCTCCATGGACAGCCACTGGGGCGCTGAATGTTTTCCTGCAATGATGACGTTAACGTAATGACGACTGCGCAGGCAGTGGTCCATGACCGACAGCAGGCAGTTCGCGTCCGGCGGCAGGTAAATCCGCACAATCTCTGCCTTTTTATTCACCACCAGATCAAGGAATCCGGGGTCCTGATGGGTGAAACCATTGTGATCCTGCCGCCAAACGTGAGATGCCAGCAAGTAGTTGAGGGAAGCGATTTTCGGCCGCCACGACAGGTGCGACGTGACTTTAAGCCATTTGGCGTGCTGGTTAAACATCGAATCCACAATATGAATAAACGCTTCGTAGCAGTTGAACAGTCCATGGCGACCAGTGAGGAGGTAGCCCTCCAGCCAGCCTTCGCACTGGTGTTCACTGAGCATCTCCATCACCCGGCCTGAAGGCGCGAGGAGTTCGTCATTCGGCTCCACGGCGGCATCCCATTGCCTCTTGGTGACATCGAAGACCTCCTCAAGACCGTTGGACAGCGTCTCGTCAGGTCCAAATATCCTAAAATTCCGTTGTTCGCTGTTCAGTTCAATCACGTCACGCAGAAACCGACCCAGCACATGGGTATCGCCAATGCCGCGCACTCCCGGCGCAAGAACGGCGACGCCATAGTCATGGAAATCGGGCATATCCAGGTCACGTAGCAGCATGCCGCCATTGGCGTGGGGATTCGCTCCCATGCGTCGATGACCTGTGGGCGTAAGCTCTGCAAGTTCCGACTTCAGGCGCCCCGTCGCATCGAACAACTCTTCTGGTCGATAGCTGCGTAACCACTGTTCCAGCAAAGGAAGGTGCTCTGGGTGTGTGGTCGGGTCAGAAAGTGGGACCTGATGAGAACGGAAGGACCCCTCAATCGGTTTGCCGTCGACGATTTTTGGCCCTGTCCACCCCTTGGGGGATATGAGGACGATCATCGGCCAGCATCGACGATCTGTTTTGCCGTTCACCCGTGCGTCGTGCTGGATTTTCCTGATCTGTTCGACGGCGGTGTCGAGCGTCGCCGCCATGGCTTCGTGCATCGGGCCCGGTTCGTGACCCTCCACATAGAACGGGGCCCATCCGTATCCTCGCAGCAACTGGTCCAGTTCTTCACGGGTGATACGTGCAAGGATCGTCGGATTGGAGATTTTGTAGCCATTCAGATGCAGGATAGGCAAAACCGCCCCGTCGGTCGCGGCATTAATGAACTTATTTGAATGCCAGGCAGTTGCCAAGGGACCCGTCTCTGCCTCGCCATCACCAACGACACATGCGACGATGAGGTCGGGGTTGTCAAATACGGCGCCGAAAGAATGACTGAGCGAGTAGCCGAGTTCTCCTCCCTCGTGGATCGATCCAGGGCATTCCGGCGAGGCGTGACTCGGAATCCCACCCGGAAATGAAAATTGCCGGAACAGTCTAGTCAGTCCAGCCTCATCCTGACTGATCTGGGGATAAATCTCGCTGTAAGTTCCTTCGAGGTAGGTGTTGCTTATCACAGCCGGACCTCCATGCCCCGGTCCTGAGACAAAGATCATGTCCAGGTCATATTTTCTGATCACTCGGTTGATGTGTACATAGATGAAGTTCTGCCCCGGAGTCGTGCCCCAATGGCCCAATAGCATGTGCTTGACATCTCCAATAACCAAAGGTCGCTTCATAAGCGAATTATCACGCAGAAAGATCATCCCAACCGAAAGGTAGTTGGCTGCGCGCCAATAGGCATCCATAAGTCGCAACTGACTGGAGTCGATTGTCGTGGATGGTAACGCTATAGCCATTCGTGGAGCAAAGCGCAGACGATGCCAAGCAAAAAAGTGATGGATGGACATAACCACTCAGGGGATTAACCACCGCGACGGGCCAACTCAGGCTTTGTCGTGGCTTGGATGCGTCGCTCTGCCCCGAAACCGATGGCGGATGGGCTTCGTCCATGGTATCCGCCACCGGAGCTAGGCAGGTGACCCAACGATACGCGCTGGGGGATCTGGACTGTACTGTTACGAATTGGCTACAAAAGTTCTGGTTAGAATGTCGATAATGAGCCGCATTCAATTCCCGGTCCACTGCATAGTGCATGGTCGGTGTTATCTCATATGATCACTTTGCAGTGTGTAGTTGCATTCAAGACCTGAACTCCTGTTGTCGAGCGAAACGGTTGTCGTCAGCGCTCTCTCATAATGGCAATTAGTCGTTTCCTATAATCTATTTATATGATGTCATATACAGCAGATGGCATGAGTCGCTATCTTGCTGTACTCGCAGCCCATAATCCCCGAAGTGACTATTGAGAGTTTGGTGCCAGGAACGGCAAAGAGATAATACACTCTGTAAGTAATGAATTGCAGGTCTGCGTAGTTTGCCATCTTGGCACGGTACCCGCTAACACTATCGATACACTTCCAGGGACCCCACACGAGTGGGGTGGCCGCCCGTTGCCCGCAGTTGCGAGCATCCTCATTCCATTCCACGAAGGAACTCAGTCATGCCGAGAATCATTACCAAAAAGACCGATACCCGTACAGCGGCGGAGCGCGTTCCACCAACTGGATCCAAGCGACGGACCAAGGCCAAGGCAACGGCCAAAAAAATCATCCCGACAGATGGTCCGATCCGCAAGATTGCTGACGATGGCGTTCGTTCGCCCACGGATCGGGTCGATCACGGTGGCCATCCCGAGGACCGTGAACGCGACCAGCGTCTGGCCAGGGATCTGACCGCCAATGCCGGAGACAGCGTCCTCTTCCGCCACCGCGAGCACCTTACGGGAACTGAGAATGAAGAGGATGATGTACCAGAGGACGAAGACGCACTGGAGGAGGCCGCCCAAAAGGAAATGGATGCCGAGGAGAATAAGGAACAGCGAAGTGACAAACTGATCGACGACTGATCCGGCTATCGATCGCTGCACTTACGGCCATGAAATCCGTGGTAGGGCGACCTAGTGGCCGTCCTGCCTCGTTGGCCGTTGCCCCACCTTGCCTGACAGGAACCCATGAAAACTTTTACTGATCCTGAACTCATTAATCGCCTGACTTGGCGTTATGCCGTTAAACAATTTGATCCCGCGAAAAAGATCACCGCAAGCAACTGGGCAACCCTGGAACAGGCGTTGGTGCTGAGCCCGTCTTCTTATGGTCTCCAACCCTACCGTTTTCTGGTTATCAACGATGCAGCTCTGCGTACCCGACTTGCCGTGGCCTCGTACGGCCAGTCACAAATAATGGATTGCTCTCATTTGGTGGTCTTCGCCATCCGCAAGGGGATGGATCTCGACCATATCGACCACTTCATCGCGCGTGTCGCGACAGTCACGAAGGTGACGGTGGAATCATTGGCCGGCTATCGAAAGACAATAGTTGGCGATCTAATCGATGGACCACGGCATGCCTGGATCGATCACTGGTCCGCCCGACAGGCCTACATTGCGCTTGGCAATCTACTCACCAGCGCCGCAGCACTCGGAATTGATGCCTGCCCCATGGAAGGATTCAATCCGGCACTCTACGATGATATTCTTGACCTACCGGAACGCCATCTGAGTGCAACGGTGGTGTGCGCGCTGGGATATCGCAGTGCGGACGACAAGCACGCCCGCGATGCCAAGGTCCGCTTCGCAATAGAGGATCTCATCGAACATTGGTAGAGCTGGGAGCGGCGAGCGTCTGGAAGCCCGGGGGAGCCCGGCGGGTGGTGAGGGCGAACTGTATCCATCGGGATACAGTTCCGTCGACCCAGGGCTGCCTGGCAAGCGCGGGCACCAGGTGGGCCATGGCCAGGATGAATACCGGCACCGTCAGTGCAGCGCCGATCCAGAATCGCTGCGACATGTCCTTCAGTTCGTGGTTGTCCTCAAGGCCTGTGCCGGACGTCGCCACCTTCGGTTCCAAAGTCATGCCGCACTTGGGGCAATTCCCTGGATGATCTTGCTGCACCTCGGGGTGCATCGGGCAGGTGTAGATGGCTTTATCTGGTGGCATGATGGTTCACGGTTGGTTGCATAGGATTTTACCACGTCGTTGACGACGCGCTCGTCGGCCCTGATCAGTCACGTGGAACCTGGTCACTCGAGTCTATCGCTTCGACCGTTTGCTGATCACGATAACCATCAGCAAGACGACGAGGACCACGACCAGTGTCGTGGTCCACATATATCCGCTCATCCAATCGCCCATATGGTTCATGAGATGACCCTGGTTATGTCTTCCACCCCAACAGCGGTGTCAATCATGCCGATGATGGAGTCCTCGACTTCCTTGGCCACCTGGGCTAGGTGCGTTTACCACAGCCATGATTCTCGATTCACCACGACCTGATTCACCACACTGCTTGCACCGCCATCGATGCCATCGGCATTGGCTTCGTCCCAGCCGATCCACGAACCAACGGTGCCAGTAAGTGTGGCAACTCCATGTATAACACCGACATTTATATTCGCACTATCGACATATGGACTCCAGTACAACTTGTTCTGGATGCTCTTTTTTATGCTCTCGTCGTTTAAGTATGGTGAATAAGCACGCCATCCACTGGTAACATACGGCGCGCGGGTGTAATACGGCCAATCGTAATTGTAGATTTCGGCATACCCCGGTTCAATTATCAAGTTATTGCGAACGATCGTGACCCCCTTAATTCTCGTAGCGTCATCCTGCGCCTGATATTTCTGGAACGATGATGTGACGTTGCCGGAAAGAATAGCGACATGGTCTACAACCTTTCCTTGAATATTGGCGCCCTCAAGGCTGAAGTCCCAGAACAGCGATGAGCTTAGTTGCTTTGTCATTTCTGCGTCTGTTGGCGATGTCGTTGGTCTCACCTTCAGCAGGTTGTCTACCGCCCAAACACCAACCACATTTCTCGCGTCGAGTTCAGCCGACGTTTTAGCCTTCAGATTAGACACATTGCCGCGGATGACGACACGAGAATTCTCGACTGTCACCATTGGAGAAAAGCGGTTAACACGCGGATCCTCGCGGAAGGCGGCCTGGACAGCTTGTTGGATCTCGCGATCAGATCTGATAGCATATTTCCGCGACCGGCGGGCTTCGTTGCGCTTCAAGAAGTCCACACTAACACCTGATACATCGACTGCGGATACGCCGCTCACCCAGGAATTGTTTTCAATGCGCGACTTACTAATAGCGCTGCCTGCAGTTCCGCTTATAGTTACATGACCATTCTTAACCGTGACATCGATCATATCTCCATTGGTCCAGATGTCCCATTGAAGCCGATCTTTAATCACGGAACTTATTTCTGAATCGGTACTTTTACCTGTGTAATTAACCGTAATGTTGTTCTGTAATTCTTTAACTCCTGGTATTCCCTTGGCGATTCGTGCAGCGATCTGCTTTTCTGCATAGGTTCCAATGCTGCCGGTGAGCGTGGCAATCCCTCCTTGAAGTGATACCGCTATCTGGAAGGAGTCCGTCACGGGATCCTGAAGGAGCGCCATCAAGATGTCTTTGCGGATATCCTCATCTGGGCGCGCCGTGGGGGATACGGTGATCAAATCAATGACACCACGCACGCCTCGAAGGCTCTCTGCGACTTTCACTGCGCGCTCTTTGACCAAGAGATTATGCCCCGATCCCGACAGGGTCACAATCCCATTGTTTGTTTTAACATCAACCTCGTTCGAATAGGCACCCTTTTCAAGGCGCAGGCGGTCTTCGACTGCCCAGGTTATTTCAGCATCGGTGGGAGTCTGCTGTGAGGACGCGATGCTGGGGGGATTCGCGGCACCCTCAATAGTTGCTGCGCTCATGGACGGAACAACGAGCGCCTGCATGCCGATGGTGATGAACAACGTGGCAGAAAGCCTGCCGAGCAGAATCCGCTTAGGAAGGCCATCCCAATACCTGTTCCTATCTTCTGGACAGCGAGGAGCAGAGATCTGGAGGGGTTCGTGGGCACGTGGCGTAGAGTGCATGATGGGGTTCCTAACTATGCGATGAAAGTGGGCGCCATGGGGTGAACACCGCAGAGAAATTCGCTGTCGTGGCAGGATTCAGCAGGTGATTTGACAATGGGTAGGTAATTAGAACTCATCGATTCAATAATTTTTTTGCCATATCTGTTCAGAATCTATAAATTGCGGCCACGCCGGTACGCGAGGGCATCCTCGCCGCTGGAATGACCAATACCTCGCCACCCATCTTGCTAACCAACTCGCCCAAGTCGTCGAGCAGGTCATCGACTCGCGGGTTGTTAAGCACACCGCCGACAATTTTCCCGGTTCCATCGTCAAGGTGACCAGCGATCTGACGATCAGCCTCGACGAGTAACGTTGCGACCCGCCCTGAGGCTGCGGCTGCGGATATTTCCGGCAGACTGTCGCTGCCGCGCCCGGTCCCTCTGGCTTGCTTAAAGTCATCTTCGATCTTTGTGAGCCGCGCCTCGTACTGCGGCCCGACGACCTGCCAGGCGAGCGCCCGCAGCGTATCCTTCGTGACTGCATCCGGATTTACCGTGATCCCACCGGTCATGAGGAATGGATTCTGACTGATGCTATGGAAGCGATGATGATGCTCTGGTAGCGCTGCCAAGATCAGCGGCAGGGCCGTGGGGCGTGAGTGGTGCGCCAGTACCGCTCGGTCAATTGAGCGGAAGAATTTCTCCGCGTCGAGGTCCACATCGTCGGCCTTTCCGCCGTTGCCACCGTGCATCGCCTTGCTTGTCCCGCCAATTCCTCCGTAGTATGCGATCGTCTGATCCTGCTCCGTGAGCTCTGCGCCGAGCGCTTCGGTGATCGTCCGCGGCACCCCTGCGGCCAACTCAACCTCTTCAAGAGCGTCGCGATCCCCTTCGAAAAGACGGATTTTGTCGAGACTCAACCCGAGCACCTGATAGCGGTCGACTGACTGGAAGAACTGCCACAACGGCTTGATGTGAAAACTACCTGCCACGATAGTCAACTCGGTGACGGGACGGAGCAGGTGGAATACTCGAAATCCATCCGATGAGCCCAGCACCGCTAGCCCGTCGAGCGTGTGGTTCCAGAAGTCGAGGTCGCTCGCGAGTTCGTCGAATGGCTTCAGCAGTAATCGAGTCTCGGTCGGAGTGTAGGCCTGTAGGAGAGACGCTTTCAACTTCTTTACGAGGTTTCGAAACCGGATCGGGTCCTGCTGGTTCTCAGGATGCTGTCGGTGCGTCGGCTGATACAGCGAAAGGCACGGTGCCGGATGAGTGGCCATGGTCTCGGCCAGCGATTCTTTCGTGAGTGTGTTCATTTTTTCCTGATATTATGGTAGGTTTAGCTACTTTGACATGAGAACTGCTCGCGAAGCAGTCATTTGCCTTGATGGACATGACCGACACGCGCTTGATTCTATTATGGCGTGGCCAACCAAATGACGACATGGGGTTTACACCCCATGGTGAACGATCACGTGATGTTAGAATTTATATTTATGGCGTTAGTTTGTGTAATTGTTCACCACCAACGGCATACGCCAGATCGCGAGAAGAACGCAGGCCCTCATGGCGATCCAGACCTGGTACTACAGCGTGCCCACACAGGTGCCGATTATCGCTTTGATCTGCCGACGCCACTTTGTCCATGTGAAGAACAGCTCATCCGGTCTGCCCACCTTGCACCTATCTGATGGCGCAGCCCACCCAGCAGATGAAGTGGAGACACTGGTTCACTTGGCGCCGATCACTTGGGATGGGCCTACTGCTGCTACTGATGGCGGCGTGGTTCGTCCGTGGACCGTTGCTTGGACCGCTGGTCGCCAGATTAGGCGCGACAGCGCTGGCCGATGCCCTCCATGGACAGGCTGTGATCCAGCACGCAACTGGCGGCTGGCTTGGTGATGCCCAACTGACCGGCATCCGGTTAACCGGACCAGGACCAGTGCCGGCGTGGACGGTCACCGTGGAGCAGTTGGATGCCGACTACGGCCTGCGCCTGCTGCGCGGTGACCTGAGAGCGTTGCATCAGGTGACGGTTGTCGGCCTCGCCGTCACGGTAATCCAGCAAGCTCCCGCAGCGGATGATGCTCCCGAATCGTGGCCGGGGCTACTCGCCAAGCTGCCAGCCGTCCTGCCCAGGCTGCATATCGATGGCAGCGTGTCGATCCGGAACGGCGACAGCGAGACACGCCTCGACGGCATCCGACTCGCCGTCGTACAGGACCAACTCGAAGTGACGATCGCCCGTATGTCTACCAGCAGCTTCACCATGTCCCTGCCGACCTGTGTCCTGCAGCGCAGCGCCAAGGACACTCTTTCCTTGGCCAAGCCTGTGACCCTGGATCTGCCCAGCGGCTTGCCGCAGGTGCAGGTTGATCTCCTGCACCTGATCCTTGGCGAAGCCGTCCAGCAGTTGGAGATCGGCGGTCGACTCGCTGGCGGATCGTGGCACATGGCTATGTCGGCTCGGTCGATGCGGATTGAGTTACAGGGCGTCGATCTCGCGCGCCTTACCGGACTGCCATCCAGCATTGGAAACCTGCCAGTGGATGCCGTGATCGAACGCCTCGCGGATGGCTGGGCCGTCAGTTCGCTGCATCTCACTGGTGACGGCGTCGAGCTGCAGGCGCAGGCCGTACTGCACCCTGCGCCCTGGCGATTCGTCGGGCTGCGCGCCGATCTGGCGGTTGATCTAGAGCGCATCCGCCGCCTGATCCCCGACCTGCCGGCCATGCACGGTAAACTGCGGATCGACCTCCACGGATCAGCCCCACTGCATCCCCTGGACTGGCTGCACGGCGATGTGTCTCTGGCGATCAGCGGCACTGAGGTGGTCTTGGGGGGCGTTCCAAGCACGCCGCTGCAACTTGCCGTGCGCATGCAAGCTGGCGTCATACAGGTACAGGATCTTGCCGCACGTTGGCACGGTGTCGAAGCAAGACTTGGTGCGCCCGATGCGTCGCCGATCACGGCCGACAGCACGCGTGCGTGGCGGCTTCTACCCCGGTCGATCCGCATCGCTGGCGGCATATTGCGCATCGAGGCGAGTGGCGATGCGCAGGGGCAGCTGGAGGGGTCGCTGCGGCTCGCTGGGCTACCGCTGCAGGGCCTGCCCGGGCTGGTGACGATCCGGCATCTGACCGGCACCGTGGATGGCGAGATCCGGCTTGCCGGCACGCTCCGCCATCCGATCTGGACAGCCTCGCTGTCGGTCGCCGATCTTGTGGCCAAGCTCACGCCGGATGTGCCGACGCTGACCGGTGGGCAGGCCCGACTGGCCTTCGCGAAAAATGTTTTGTCTGTGGAATCGCTACATGGCGACCTGGGTGGCGCACGCCTGGAAGTCCAGGGACGGGTAGATTTTGCCGGCGGTCGACAAGCCATCGATGTGACCTGCACGGGCAACAACGTGCTGCTGGTGCAACGCTCTGACGCCCGGGTGCGGGCCAATCTGGATCTCCGCCTGCACGGGTCGCTCAGCGAACCGATGCTGACCGGAGCCATCGCAGTGAGCAACGCCCTGATCACACCAGAGCTGCACCTTTCGGGTAGAGACACCACGGCTGCCGCACCTGCGGACAACAGGATCGTGCTCTTCGAATTGCTGGACCCCCCCCTGTCAAAATTACGATTCGATGTGCGAGTGACGTCGTCGTCGGGCACAGCCGAGCAGCCGGATCGCGGACTGCGCGTGGCCACCCGCTGGGGGCGTGGGTCCTGCGATCTTGACCTGCATCTCGGTGGGACCGGCATCGCGCCCATGCCGCAAGGGCGTGTCTCGGTGCGCGACGGCGTTGTCACGCTGCCGTTCAGTACTCTTACGGTGACCCATGGGGAGCTCCTTTTCCCGTCCGACGATCCATTTCAGCCGCAGGTGTTGGTCAACGCAGGGG
>ENA-ORBV01009839-ORBV01009839.1-microbial-mat-metagenome-genome-assembly--contig:-NODE-9839-length-15515-cov-5.221855_pt1 | contig 15515 bp, 12 predicted proteins | sample MGYA00237777_ERZ505514 | MGnify/ENA primary metagenome ERZ505514 (study PRJEB26160, sample SAMN06269048) | microbial mat metagenome | isolation source: Oligotrophic lake microbial mat | place... | reverse complement strand
TTTGAGAGCAGGCAGGGTCACAGGGAATCATGTTGTTGTTTTGGCTGTTCTGGACCAATCACAACATGTCTTTTTCGATCTGGCACTTAGCCCGTCTAGGACTCAGGCATGGCGCATTAAGCATGTCGCATCAAGTGTCGCATCAATGAACAAAGACGGCTAAATGCTTTTTGACGGTTAAAATGGGAATCGCACACTAAAAATGTACATCCCTAAAACTAAAATTCTTACAGGAAAACTAAACCTATAAAAGGTGTACATTTTTGGGTCTAGTCGAGGAAGTGGAAGGAACTGTACGGTTTACCAAGTCACTTAACACTCAACCAATTTACTTAACACTCCAAAAACTGTTTTGTCGCAATAATTTTTAACCATAATTCCTACCACTTAAAGTTAGGGTTACATAGTCAGTTTCCGCATGCATGCAACACCACGATGAATCAATGCCTGCAACGAAGATGGAAGATGATGGATGGATGGGACCGAACGATGATCTCCATAATATTGTTGGCGTTGCTAGCTAGCTAAACTCCAGGACACTTTTGCATTAAACACTACTGCTTGTGGAACACAACAATCAAATAGCTATTGCTTGCTTTGTCCTCTTCGATACTACTATAGAGTCTTTACTATCCTAAAAAAAAGGTCATGTTTTCGTGGGCCATTCTCACACAACGATTGGCTCGACAAGCCACCAGCACTCGTCGCGTGGTGGTTGGCACGTACTGTCGACCTTCCTGGCTATCTACCTGTGCCATTGACGAGAACAACAAGCAACATCCTGGTCATGCGAATTCTTCCTTGTCAAGCTCAACTTTGAATAGAGATTTTGCCATGGTCCAATACAGCATGTCTCTATTGTTGGACAGTATTTTTAGCGAGGGCCTTTTGTTTCTCAAACGGACCTTTCAACCCTCCATTATTCGCAAACGCCGCAAGACGGGATTTTTGACGCGACAAAAAACAGTGGGCGGACGAAAAATCTTGAATCGGAGAAAGCACAAGGGACGAAAGCGATTGGGTGGTTGTTGAGGCGATGACGAGTACCTTTAATATTATCGGTTTTTGGAAGCAGGCATGAAAAACGATACAGCTTCACAAAAGAGCAAACGCAACAACACACACCAGACCAGTCCGTCATGCAAGTAAATCAATGATTGTGCGGAAGGCCCCCAGTAAATAGACGGATGGCATGCCATGACAGTTTCTTTCGTTTATTTCTATTATTACGTTATTTAAAAATGGGCGGCAATTTATTTCATTCCTTTTAGTATTCTATTTATTTGAAGTATTATTTCCACAAATTAAACCCGACCTCTTTTTTAATTCATGGAACGGATTTATGCGTAGTTTTTTGGAGGTAAATGCATGCATTCAATATGTTTTCCAATGTACCCAAAATCAAAAATTATGCATGTCGTTCCAGATCCCGTCTCCATACTTCGAGTAACTCTGGCAATCCCTTTCTTCCAAAGGTTAATCGAATACGATCCTCGTGGACCTTTGTTGTTTCTGGTCGTGTTGCTGCCGTTAATTCTGGAAAGAGATCCGATGGAATCATCATGAGGCCGGTTCGCTTTCGAATCCCATCGCAATAGTCACTGACCGTCCTGACACTCGTATTTTTGGATTCACCATGAAATTTGATCCACGCAAAGGTTCCACCCAAGGGTTCACACCATTCCCATTGGTACTCCGCTGACAACGATAGCTGCGGTAGATCCACTGTTATGAATTGTCGCAATTGCGTCAATTGCTCCGCAAGGATATTGCGGCTGCGTTCCCACAAGGCTGTTTGGGCGCGAAGCGCGACAAAGGCCAAGGCTTCGGACGGTGCCGGGGGGCAGATACTCGTATAGTCTTTGAGTTGGGCAATTCGTTGTTGAAAATTTAGATCCGAAGACACCACCCAACCAATGCGGAGGCCAGGCAAGCCATAGGACTTGGAGACACCCCCCAAGGAAATACCTCGTTCGAGGCAAGTGGCGACGGAAGGTAACCTATGAGGATTTTGTTCTTGTTCTTGTGATGGTTGAGGATGTTCCAATCCACGATACATTTCATCCACCAAAAACCAAGGTTGATTCGTATGGTCCCGTATCATTTCCACCATTTCTTGAAATTCTTGTTGCGTTGGCAGGGCGCCTGTTGGATTGTGTGGAAAATTGGCCACGACCAATTTCGTAGTGGGACGCAAGAGTTTTTGCAAAGTGGCAGGATCAAACCAAAAAGAATTCTGCTCTTGTCCAAGCACATTGACGATCCGTTGTTCAGGCCACCAAAAATCCACCTCGCATCCGATCGAAACCGCGATTTCGTGCAAACTTTGATAAGCGGGTGCCACCACAATGGCGTGATCTCCTGGCTCGCACAAGGCATGAAGGGTTAAAAAAATACCTTCTTGAGGAGCGCAGACATTGACACTTTCCTCTTCAAGTGTTATGTTGTTTTTGTCACAAAATTGTGCTCGCAGAATTTCCCGTCGTAGATACGGACTGCCATTGGATGGTTCGACATAGCCCAAGGACAATTGATCCCAAATTTCACGGCCTTCGTCGTCAGAATACGATAACAATTCTTGGAGCGATAACGGTTCACATTCACTCGACGACAAGGACATGGAAGCGTCGTTCCATCCCTCAAACCGTTCCAGTAAAAAGGGTTGAAGGGGGCGACCATGACGTTGTTGTTGGAATGTTGCTGTTGTTGGAGGGAAGCATCTTCTTGTGGCCATCGTTGTGTTTGGGTATTTCTGTGAAAGGACCGATAGAATACGTCTCTGTGCGAATGGTACCCTCATCCTTTACTACTTGCTATTGCACAGTGCAGTTGACTAACGGCAATGAAGTAGGGTTACACGTAAGAGATGGAATAAATCAATGAGCAGGTGTACTATTATGGATAGCGAGATGCAATGGAATGTTAATTCATGTTGTTGTTTGTTGTCATTATTTTGCATTTTTATTCAATTGCGCAGCTTGAAAACAAACTGAGAAAAGGTCGCATAGATGATCAGGATACTGGTCAAATGCACGTCCGACGCTCCGGTCATCAAAAAACCCTTTATCATGCCCAACTGCTCTGTTGTGCATGTGACTTTCCTTCCATATCATGATCCATATCTTTTCAAAATGATGCATGGAACATGCCCAACCAATGGACAGCCAGTGAAAATGCAGGTGTTCAATCTAAAAATGCGCATTGACAGAGCAGTTGTGGAGAACAACAGCTAGCACTTTTGTGTCTGCAAAAAAAACATGTCATGGTCAGCTTTGTGCAAGTGGTTTTCAAGCACCTTGGCAGTGAATGGCTTGAATCTTAAAACCCATCATGGTGTTTTTAAAGCTGCTTGTGACAATGTTCATCCCCATCCGACTTGTGGCAGATGTTGTTCGTTTCATTGACTTGTTGTTCTCTTGAACATGAACAGTGAGCAACTGATTAGCCAGTTTCACAATTTAGGATGAGTTGTCGCTTTGTCTGAATGACATTGCTACTCATAGCCATCAGTCAGCACTGTGGCGGCAGGGTGCAAAAAAATGCAACACTTCACAAGGAATTTTGTCTTTGGGTTTGCCAAATTTTAAGACATTTCTTCAAAAAGAAATTTGTGTGCTCTCTTTCATTGTTGACACAAAATGTTGCACTGTGCAGCAGCAATGTCAAATTCTGAATTGATTCTCTTGTCTGCAGAAGCAACTGAAGACTTTGTTTGTCATTTTTAGCCCTTGACACCTCAATGTTGGGTGCTGCAGCAGTGTTCTTAGCCACAACCCAAGTTTGTTCATTTTGTGTTTGTGATGGGAAACTGCACCCTGTTCAAAAAGGGTGCCTAGAGTAGTAGGGTGGTTCAGAACGCTGAGCTGCCTTGCTTCAAATGGTCCATGCTGGCATTCTTTTGGGGCCATTCCCATTTCGAAACAGCATTTACAGAGATTTAGCAAACCACTACTACTACTAGTAGCTAGCTAGTAGTAGCTATCACCCCACCAAGTGATATCGATGAATGCCAGTTTCCAGAATTCACATTTCAACCGGCCGCGCACAACTACTAGTACTGTGTAGATCTTTTACGAACCACTGGACACGTTGGTTTAATACTTGTAAAAGTAGTAATCGCATAGTGGTCGTCCACTATGAGTAGTTCAGTAGTACTGAAGTTTTTAGCGGAAGCTGTATCCTGTAACTATCCTGCTGTATCCTGTAACTATCGTGTCGCATTCGCATCATGCACGATGCATCGGTAAGCAAGTACGAGTACGTACTTTTCCAAGTTTCTGTTTCTATGTATTCGGATTCGTTGTACTGTACAGTCGGTGGAGCAATGTCACAACTTACTCGGATTACTGTGCAACTGTTTGCTACTTCGAATAGAACAACTCTTCTGACATACGGAGTACGGTAATTCACTTCTGAGTAATTCACTTCTGAGACTAAATAAAAAAATCTCCTACCGTTAAGTCGCCGGAGTTCTTCTTTATTAGCCTTATCTCGTAAGTTCACCTCCGGGCGGTATGCATACCAAAATTCCACTGGGGATGACTTCTTTTGACACCCCATCCAACGCTGATGTTATTGCTCCGAACATACAAAACTCCAGTCTTGAAGACTCTTGATCAAATGTGTCAAGTTTCAACCGAATGACAGATGGTTGCTGAATGTCTGCTGCAACTATGACCCTTAATTACAACTATCTACTCACAGTTTAAATGTTGCTGATTGACATTTATCAGCTGTCGCGCCTGCTACTCGGAGATCTACTAAACTTACTACAGTAGCTAGCTAGTAGGACCATTTCCCTGGTTTGACGTACTCCGAGTGCTAGAGCTACCTAGCTACTAGCGAGTACGTAGAAAAAAGTTTCTACTCCAAGTAGTCATTCCTTCTTTCCTTTCTTCCCTCAAAATATTCCACCCTTTATTCGTTCAGGCATCATAAAAGCAGCACAGCTATATTATCTCACTCACCTCATAGTTTGCTTGCTTCCAAAAAAGTCATTGCAACTTTTTTCTTTCTTTCTATAGCCACCAGAATTTGCAATTGTATTAGCAATATACTACTTATCTCGAACGAATCAATAAAGATGGTTCCTTTTCAAGGCCTCGGTGGTACTGCAAGTCATCGTCTCCTGTTCCTACAGGCAAGCCTGGTTCTGATCGTGTTGGGAGGAACTTGCCGTAGCGTTCAAGCCGCCGCTACAGCGGCCCCAGAAGACTCCAAATTTTGGCTTCCGGGTGCCACGGGAAGCGGCCCCTACGATGTGGCCTATGCCTGGGCCACCGCCTTTGGGGCCAAGTATCCCGAAGTACAATTGACGTTGAGCAGTGTGGGATCGGGAGCCGCTCAAAAGGCCCTGTGGGGAGAGATTGATTGTGCCAGCAAACCCGTCGAAGCCATTTGTACGGCGTCTCCAGCTGCCGCTGTGGAGGAAACCCTTTGGGGCATGGGAGATGCTCCCATGGATTCCGCTGTATACGAAGAGCGTCCCGACTTGATGGTACAACAATTGCCAGCGTGTGCGGGTGCTGTGGCCGTGGTCTATTCCAACGAAGTCATTATGGAAGCAACTGGCGAGGAAGACGAGGACAGGGATGACCAGTTACGACTGTCATTTCAAGTCTTGGCTGGCATTTTCAATACCACCATTCTGTACTGGGATGATGCCCAGATTCAAGCCTTGAATCCACATTTACAAGGAAGACTTCCTCACAAGCTCATTTCCAAAGTGGTTCGAGGAGATTCTTCGGGACAAACTTCTATTCTCACAGATGCCTTGGGCTACAATGTCCCCACGTGGCCCAAAGAAGCCGTGGGAACATCTCCCGAGTGGCCCTTGGGAGAACTCTACCATCCCAGTGAACTCATTTCACAAACCTGCGAGGCCGAAGAAGAAACAAATGGTATCACTGCTGCGGTGGCGAAGGCGAACACCACGGCCAGACTCAGCTTTGCGGCAGAGAAAAAAAGCGGAATTGTTTTGGGGATGCTTCGTGTCCCGTACAGTATTGGGTACATGGAAATGGGTTCCCTCGGGACTCTGACGGACTTTTTGTCCCAAGCCAAGATTGAAAGTGGAGGGGAATCCTTCACGGAAGCCTCCGCTGAGAGTTTGCTAGTTACCATGGGAGGACTCGCCAATGATATCGATCCAGAAACGATGGGACTGAATCTGGCCGCCGCCGAGAATCCTCCGGGAGGGTACCCTATTGGAGGATATGCTTATTGGTATCTCAAGCGCAATCCTGCAGCCTATACAAGTTGCTACCAGGCATGGTTACTGTGCAAATTTGTCGAATGGTCCTACACGGATCCTCAAGCCGCCGACTTGGCCTTGGAGCTTGGATGGGTGGTCCCGCCCGCCGAAGTCGTTGTACAAACACTGGAACGGTTGAACACCGTCATGTGCACCGATACCGAAGTTAATCCACCTGCTGTCATTCCTGCGATGAGCTACACACCACCCCCGTACCGCATAGAGGCTGAAGGCGTAGACAAGACTGTCGTCGCTACCACGACCGTGGCAGCTGCCATCATTCTGATCTTGCTTTTATTGTTTGTCATCGAACGACGACGCAAGACAGGTGACCAGATGTGGAAAATTAAAAAGGCTGATCTCGCCTTTGGCGAGCCTCCAGAGATCATTGGTAGGGGGAAGTTTGGGTTGGTCTTGTTGGCGGAATATCGTGGGACCCAAGTAGCTGTCAAAAGGGTCATTCCTCCCGAATTCCAAAAGCTTAGCAATGGCAGCGGCACCATGAGCAAGTCCGGATCGAGCCCTTGGATGAAAGCGAGCAGCGTTATGTCGAGTGAACACAGGGAAGGCGCGGGTGACGAGGATGGCGTAAAAACGTCCACGTCCATGGGAAGTAGCACTATGGGCCCCCTTATAGGCGTCACATCGGGCGGCAAGAGTAGATCGAACAGTGTCGAAATCCCAACTAGGTCGAGAAAACAAATACGGGCCGATTTTGTGGAAGAAATGAGATACTTGAGCCGGCTTCGACACCCTTGCGTCACGACCATCATGGGTGCAGTTCTGGGAGAAGAGCCGATGCTTGTGATGGAATATATGGGTAAGTGGGCTTTCTTGGACACGCGACTGTCTTCGCTTTGACGCAAGAGAAGAATCTAACATTTTCGGCCCCTCTTTTGTGTAGATCATGGTTCGTTGTACGATATTCTCCACAACGAAACCATTGTCTTAGAAGGCGACCTTCTGATCCCCATTCTCAGGGACATCAGCCAAGGCGTCCGGTATCTCCATTCGGCTGATCCGCAAGTGATTCACGGTAAGACTATTTGTCGTGAACTCATTAAGATTGTTTCATTCCTCCGTTTTCTAATTTCATCACTATTGTGATACTGCGATACTGCTAGGTGACCTAAAATCGGCAAATATCCTTGTGGACAGCAAGTTCCGAGCCAAGGTTGCTGATTTCGGATTGTCTCAAAAGGGGCACCTGGGAACTGGGACGGTACGTGCTTCTTTGGTGCTTCACTCGTTGAGTCTTGTCCTGAAGAAAGACCAACGTTCTCATTCGTCTCTCTCCTTTCATTTCATACTGTCGTTATGCGTTAATACAATAGCCCTACTGGATGGCACCAGAACTACTTCGACGCGAAAGTCCTAACACCGCTAAAACAGATGTGTACTCTTTTGGAATCATCTTGTAGTAAGTACCTCTCTCATCTATGCACCATGCTTCGTATTCCTTTGTTTTGGTGTGATGCCTTTCATGATTGATGTCGTGACTGACTTCGCCAACTCTTTCTTCTTGATCTGCAGCGAGGTTTACTCCCGACGTGATCCCTATGACGACCAGGAGAATGGAAGAGAAGTCCTTCGTTTGGTCGCTGATCAAAAAATTAAGAAGCGCCCACCCACTCCAAGAAACATGCCGGAGAAGGTCAAAGCGCTCATGTCTGATTGTCTCGAGGACAATCCCGACGAGCGACCATCCTTTGAGGAGCTGGACATGCGCTTAAAGCGTATTGATGCAGATTCTGCAGTTCTTACGAGCGCTACGACTCACCACAGTAAAACCAATCTCACGGGTTCGCAAATCAGTCTCTTTGACATCTTTCCTCGGCATATCGCTGAGCAGTTGCAACGGGGACAAGCAGTGGAGCCAGAGCAGAAGGACTCTGTGACAATCTTCTTCTCGGATATTGTCGGCTTTACGACAATCAGTTCGGAAATGGAGCCTCGCAAGATCGCTGCACTGTTGGATCGCTTGTACAGTAAATTTGACGCGCTGTCACATAAGCATGATATCTTCAAAGGTAAGAATCCTGTATACAATGTGTGTTTGGCACTTTCTCGCCACAGAGTTGATCATTCTGATCTGACCTCGCCTCTCTTTGCGTCTATGCATGACACAGTGGAGACAATTGGTGATGCGTACATGGCTGTGACAAATCTGATCAAGGACCAAGAAGAGGACCATGCCAAAAGGATTGCCGAATTTGCGATTGAAGCCATGGAAGCTGCCAAGGAAACGTTGATCGATGTTGACCAGCCCGAAAAGGGTTATATTGCAATCCGAGTGGGATTCCACAGTGGACCTGTCGTCGCGGATGTTGTCGGAACTCGAAGCCCTCGTTATTGTAAGTGTTTTTATGTTTGTTCGGCATTGACACTGCTCTGTTGCAGTCAGTCTCACTGAAATCACCATGCTTCTTTCATTGATGTTTTTGTAGGTCTATTTGGGGACACCGTAAACACGGCCAGTAGAATGGAAAGTGCGTCGGAGAAGAACAGAATTCATTGTTCGAAAGCTGCAGTCAATTTGCTTCGTCAACAGTGCCCTGACTTGGCGCTCAAGTGTCGTGGTAAAATTGATATCAAGGGAAAAGGAAAAATGGAGACCTATTGGGTGAATGAAGGAGGTGTTATTCGTCGTTCCTTTATAGCCAAGCCCACGGGACAGAGCAACGAAAACGGCAGGTTGGAAACTTGGACAGAGATGTCTTGTTCGATGTCTCCCAGCGAGCATCTCTCAGCGCCATTTCACGATGACATTGAAGCACCGCCAGCATTTAATGAGTCCATGAGGGAGGAACATTGTCCAGCTCCCAGTGCTGGTCTTGGTCTTGGACAAAAAGTGGCTGCCATGATGGAGAAGACGAGCCAGCAATGGCTCCGACTGAATGAAGAAGTATATGACGATGAGGTGTCCGTTTGATTTTAATTTGTATACATAAAGCAAAATTTGTGCGGAAGATGCTAGTTCTTGTACAGTAGTAGTAGGTTTCGTTGAAGACCCCTCGTTAACCTAAACAGGGTCTAACTCTTTTCGGGCTCGCACCATGCAGTCAAGTTGCGTTTTCGCGAAAAATGTGAGCTTGGAATTGCGGAAGCTTAAGTGGGCAATGTGAGCACCAAACTTTTTTGTAATCACATTAGGGATGAGGAATTCAGTCAGTCTTGTGACTGACCATGTCCTGTCGTCCGAAGGGGAGTACGTCAGCCGAACAAGTCTTTTAAACAAAGTGAAAATTTAGGGTGGGATTGGACACTCCCGTTACTAAAATCTTGGATATTTCTCGATGCCACGCTGTGCAACAACTGAGATGCTACTAGAGTATAGTATCGTACCACTACATCTACTAAAGCATCGTATTTGATCTGCTGCTGATAACTAGCTATAGGAGCTACTAGCTATTATAGACAGTTCTCGACGGAAATTGTCTTGAACAGGTCTTGTTGACTGCAATAGATAACCGTTTGGAGAGGACTGAATTGTCTCGGCTGGTTTCATAATCATAGATTTTTGGCTCCTCGAGAGAACAGTATACAATAGAATTAGAATACACAAAAAAAATCCTTTTTATTTTGAAACATGCAAGTCGAAATGGTGGTGGATTGTCACAGCGATGTGGCCAGTAATTTGAGTTTCTCTTCGACAACAACAGTGGAAGGAGAGGAACCGCTGGCTTCTTCTTCTCCTTCTTTGAATGAAGTGCCGAAGAAGAAGATGAGCGATATACAAATGTCTGCTGAAAATGATGGGACAGATAACCTGCCGGGCGACATTACTGTGAGCAACGAGAGCATGGATAAAGGTCCCATCCTGGGCATGTCTGGCGAAGAAACGCTCGGAACTGTAGCAGAAGACGCCAGCGTTAGTAGTGATTCTGTAGGATCCGACACTTTCGAAAAAGCCATGATTGCTGCGATTACTGCAAAAGATAAGGAACTAACAAGTCAACAAGAGTTGCTCATAGAGGCGTTATTTAAAGTTGGCACCAGCGAGAATAAAGCTGGCGAAAAGAAATTTGACGACAAACAAGAAGAGCAAGACAAGGAATCCTTGTTGGAACTCTCTCCCGGGGCTGCTACTGATACTGGCACAGCCGCCTCAACGGCTGCTGCAAAGAAAGCCAAGGAAGCATCGCCATTTGCCACTGTGTTTTCCAACTTTTACACGGGCCTACAAATGATGCAGCAGCCGTCACCTCCCCGTAAAGAAAAGAAGAAAACGGAAGGTCTTTCCACAGCGGATATAGCGGCACCCTTTCTTGCCGAGAAGAGAAGTAGTCTCAAAAAACATCCACCTCCAGAAAAAATGTCATCAAGTTCTCCTGGTACAATTTATAGGTCTGGCAATGTGCAAGCTATTTGTCCTGAGGACATTCCAGAACTGAAAAGGGAACGTCCCCAGTCACCCGAGAACCATGCGATCCCTTCTACTCCACCGAGGACTTCCCCCATTGTGGACAGCAACACAGTAACTCCCTCAGCTACTATCCAAGTAAAGACTGCGACCATCACGTCATCTCAAAGTCTGTCCATTCCCTCACTCAATTCTCCGGCCAAAGACAACAACAACAATGAGGAAGTAGCAGCCAAGAAAGCTAGTATGAGCTACTTTTTAGCCAGTTTGGCGTCGACTGCAGGTACCTCCATGTCCGAAGGAGAAGAGGAGGAGGCTCACTGTTTTGAGATTTACACGTACAAAAAGCCCACACATTGTGACATTTGTGAAGGTCTGCTCGTAGGGCTGTGGAATCAAGGCCTCAGATGCAAGACTTGTGGTATGAGTGTGCATCGTGGCGAGGGGGTTGGGGGGCATGATGATTGTCGTGCCGAAGCTCTCTTGATGGGGTGCAAGGGTTGTCAAGAAGAGCATCGTCGCCAAGACTCGGATCCCGTTGCCATTAGTGAAGTCATTCACCAAGTACGGCAGCTGGCCAAGGACAAGCCAAACTTTCTCAAGGAGGTAAAGAAGCAGTGGAGAAGTGATATGAATTCCAAAGTCAAGGAAGTCATTGTCACTTCAGCTGCCAAGGAGGAACAGAAAAAGAAGTTTTTACGAGCTCGAAACAAAATTGTTCCGTGGGTAACGTCTTTTGACAATTTTGAGAAACGAGGAGGTCCAATCATTGCGTATTGCATGTTGGGAATGCTTCATCTTGGGATTGCAGCCATGGCTGGTCTTTTCGCATGGATTGGGTTTGCTGTTACTCTGCTTCCAAGCCATGGCCTATTCTGGACTGAATCGACATTCGATTTGGTACATTTGCATACGGCAACTGTTCTTTACTCCTTTCATGTTTCTCTCTTGTTGGTGGTGTTAGGCTTGCGCCAGTTGACCGGCCAAATGAACCGCAAATCCAATGTCTTGGACAATTTTCTTTGCAATGTATTGAAACTAGAAGCCGAAAGGGATCTCGGTATTTCGGTCAAAGGAGTGGCGACAAGGGCACGACTGTGGGCGAATCGCCTGACAATTTCCAGCATAGGTATCTGCCTGGGGATGCTGCTGATGTGGCATGCAACGCAGCCAGAAGCAACCCCTTGGACGGCAGAAAGCTTTGACAGTGAGATGTGCCCTGCAGTTGCCTGTGATTGGCCAAAGCTTGCCCAAACAGCAGAAATTTCAACAGCTGTATAGAATAGTTGCATACAATAGACTCATAGAATAAAAATTTGATATTAGAGAAAGCAAATCATTTTCTAATAATAAGAAAGCATTTATGTGGAGGAGGAAGATTGCGGTGGCTGTGGTGATACTGTGCTTTGCGCGTGTACTGGATTATATGACCAACGGGGCAACGGCAATGTAACGCGAATGAATGAATCCATCGCAAACGGTGGAGTTAGCATAGCCGAGATAGAATACGTGCTGCATCCTCAGCAGGCAGTGTCGTTTCAGTGTCAAAGCCGCATATGTAGTCCTGAGGTTTTTACTAAGCTAGTAAATTGCCATGATCTTGCTTTGTCTTCTCTCTGAGCGCTGGGGTAACCGATGGCAGCGGCTCACGGACCACCAAAGGGGCTTTTACATTCAGAGGATTGTGCTTTTAAGGATCCAATGGCACGATGTGTAGATACTTTCCGCAACTGGGGCGAGCTTACTGTAGGCTATCCTTCTTTGTTGTGAGTCAGTGGCATTGGCTACTTATTTGTCAGCTCCAAGGTAGAAAGGTTTTGCATTTTTCATCCCGTCGAAAAAAAAACGACAATATTCCTTCCCACAGTTTTGTTTGAAGACGACGGGATGTGGATTATTTATTGGGCTTGTCGGCAATCTCCGTCTTGGTCAAAGGAAGATCCTCCTTCACTCTCCACCAATGTATCCGATGTTTGGCCACAGTGTTTATCCTCCAGTCGCTGAAACAAGGTTAAAAATAACCTTGGATGTGGGTGGTCGCGAATCGCGACCGCCAGGGTAAGGACGAACCACAAACCAATCAGAGCATACAGTACAACTAGCATGACATAGGCCACGTCCTTGGAAAAAAAGTGAAGGTAGGACAAGCGAGGCTTGGATAATTGTGGACCACACTCGTCTTGGCCGAGTTCGGACGATTGACCACAGGCCGTTCGTAACACCGACAGAAGCGCATTTCCGTGCAAGGCAACATTGTCCACCGCCAAGATGGAAATGGCACGGAACTTTTCGGCCGAGTGAATCATCTCCATGACTTCGGCATTCAAATTCGACTGTCGATTGTCGTCCAAAATCGAAGACCATTGGGAGAGGCCAATCACGGCGGACGTGGAAGTGACTTGCCAAAAGGCCTGAATTTCATTCAAGGGCCAAGCATTTGCGGGTGGTCCCAAGACATATTTACTGTCCGTGGCTTCATTGTTACTACTGGCCAACATGTAGGATTGGAGAGCCTGGAGCTTTTCAGAATTATGTCGTGTGCAGGAAATGGTTTTGTTGCTTTCATAGTTGGGGTTTTGAGAGGTGGAGTAGCATCCCACTAATTGACTTTCGACCCAATTGGGTTTGGCACAGGGTGTTCCATAATAATCTTGACCATCCAATGCCAATAGATATCCTCCTGTCGGCAAGGCTGCCATTTCGATGATTTCCGCAATCGTCATGTCGTAGACTTGGTTGCAAGGATAGTAGGGCACGGAGAATTTTTGGTAAATGGTGTTCATGGCGGATACAATGGCGGGTGTGTCGCCATCCTCTTGGACATCAAAATCATCATCATCCTTGTAGTTGTTACTCTTCGATTGGTAGGCAAAATCCGACGCCAATAAAAGAACCAATTCGTCGGGATTGTCGGTCGTCCATTTGACGGCATCTTGCACCAAGGTTTCCAAGCGAATGGGCAAATTGATGGCACCATGTTGAAAGATGACCGTTCCATTTTGCAGCAATTTGGGTCGTAAATCCAAAGCACGAGCTCCATCGTCTAATTGTTGGTAGGCGGTGCCGACTTGATTTTTACTGTACCGCCACGTCACTCCGGACTGCGATGGACTGTAGGGTTTGATATAGCCCGTGGCAGAATCATGACTCATCAAAAAGGAGGCTTGCGATAGCAACAGGGAAGTATCCAGTGGGGGTACATAACAATCCTCCAATTGAAATTGGGGTTTCACCTTGCGATTGTTGCAGTGATTGTGATGGAATCCCCTGACACAGCATGGTGGTAGTAGTAGTAGTAGTAGGGTAGCTAATAGTATCACAATAGTAAAGCCTTTGCTGTTGCGCATCCTGCCTGCTTTATTCCTGGATTAACAAGTCGCCGCCATGGTTCCTTGATGTGTCTTGCATGTTGTTTGGCTGTTTTGTTTAGTCCATTGTTTCGTGGCCGACGATGGAATTCAAATTTTAAATCCAATGCTGCAACGGCAGATTTGGTGTGCGTCTTTCTACTACAGTTAAAGACGCACACTATAGCCAAATAACATCTCCACAACACCTCCATCATAATTATAATACTGGTATCCATTATCAACTTGCTTGTACGTAAAGGAAGCAAAGGAAGTGATTTTAGAGTATAGTACTGTAGTTATGTGACTGTATACTGTAATGCATTTGGGGTCCTTTCCATTTGCTTCATTAAGTAAAACAGTACAGTGGGTGAACATTCCTCATGGCATTGGACGATCACCAAAAAATTGGCCTCTGAATGTGCAACAACTCTACTAGGTGCGATGTTACCGCAAGTCGAATCACTCACTACCTAGTAGCTAGCTACGAGCTACTGTAGCTTGTCAAGTGCGGGCCATCCGATGGATCCAAAAATGGGTGAGTGGCTCTTGACCTGTGCTTGTTGTTGTTGTCCGTCAAAGCTGCAATGCATCCTCAATGGGGCAATGCATCCTCCATGGGGCAAGCAGCTCCTCTGTTGTCACTACCCCCATATGAATCTGCAGTGAATCGATTGCTCTTTTCTCGTCAGGTCTCGAGAAATGAATATAGTTACCGCGACTGCCACGACAGTAATACTCGTGGATGGATGGGTGGATATGGATATGGCCATTCCTTCCTTCCTTTATTTATTCACTAGGGTCTCACTTGACCATTTTTGGTTATGCTTGTGGTTGTGGTTGTCGTTGTAGCATTGTCCTGCTGTGGATGATTATTATTCGTGGTTGTGGTGGTGCCTGAACTCCGACCCCCAAATTTTCGTTGGCGTTGCCCATACCATGCGAGGGCCTGTTGTAACGCCAAGTCATCAAAATCGGGCCACAGGGTCGGTGTAAAGTAGAGTTCCGAATAGGCCGCATTCCACAACATGAAATTGGACAAGCGACATTCGCCCGACGTCCGAATGATCAAATCGGGATCGGGAATATCTTTTGTGGACAGGAGAGATGCCAAGGTTTCTTCTGTCACGTCCGAGGCTTGTATGGCTTGGTGTTGGATCAACTGGGCCAATTTCAAACTGGCCTGGAGGATATCGTTTCGGCCACCGTAATTCAGTGCCAAACATACCAGTAAGGATGATTTTTGGGGGGTAGTGGAATACTGTTGTGGTTGTGGTTGTTGTTGTGGTGGTTGGGCTTGAGCCGTATCCCGTTCTAATTTCGCCAGCGCTGTTTGGAGTGACGGAGGAATGCGGTCATCTTGCAAATCCCCCATGGCTTTGAATCGGACGCCCTCTTTTACGAGGTAGGGATAAAATCGATGACAGGACTCCTCCATGACGCGGAGCAAGTCTTGAATTTCCGACGCCGGTCGATTCCAATTCTGTCTCTTATACACATCTCCGAGCCCACGAGACTAAGGCGAATCTCGTATGCCGTCTTCTGCTTGAAA
>ENA-ORBV01009838-ORBV01009838.1-microbial-mat-metagenome-genome-assembly--contig:-NODE-9838-length-15516-cov-4.220740_pt1 | contig 15516 bp, 28 predicted proteins | sample MGYA00237777_ERZ505514 | MGnify/ENA primary metagenome ERZ505514 (study PRJEB26160, sample SAMN06269048) | microbial mat metagenome | isolation source: Oligotrophic lake microbial mat | place... | reverse complement strand
TGTATCTCAACAAGTAGATAACATCTTGAACCGGAGTTCACTACAAAACACACACCCACATGCACGCCGTACAAAAATGCAGACAACCACGAAAATTCAAACATGAGCGCTTTTCTGCACCGACGTCGACCATCAATTGATCTGCTCGCAAATTTGCAGGCGCGTGCGTGGCAACAATGACATGAATGATTATGCTTGCTGAGGACAACAGCTTTCGAAGAAACCTGTCCCAACAGGTATGTCGATAAGACGCATCAGGATACTCTTCTTGCAATCGGACTGACACATATCGCACGCAATGTGTTTTACCTAGCGTGCACGCATGTCGCGGAGTCCAGCGCGTCCTGTAGTCTCGTGGCATCCTCTGGTCTGGTCTCGTGCAGAGTGATGTGTGATTTCTGGTCGCTCAAGACAGTGTCCAGAATATATCGCTCACGCATGTCGGGGCAATCGCAGATATACACCATTGTCCACGGGTGCGCAAGCGAATCCTGACCGTTGACGACCACGCGGATCCACCGGATTCGAACATGATGAAGCTGCGAGAAGTCAGCGCCAGCCTGCTCGCGCCAGACCAATCCGTACACACCGTAATCGAGGCCTAGTTAAAGGACATGTGAATGTGAGATTAGAAAGTCAAGTGATCGGTGCAATGATATCCGCCGTTGTACCAGTACGGAGTTCCTGAAAACATGAGGGAAAGGCAGCGGCTGCTTCGGAATATGATACGTCCAGTTGATGGGCGGACGGATCAACCATATCGGCTCCATGAGTGTGGTCATCCGTATCCATCTCAACTCCCATGTCGGCGATGTCGTAGTCATCGATCGTTCCGTCGAGGTTCATGGAAGCGGGCACGTTGCCTAATGTACGCACCGAATCAGTAAGTTTGGTTTCGGCGATGCGTCCTACAACGCTGGGGCCGACTCTCTGGTAGTGCATCTTGCGACAGCGCTCCTTTCTTTGCCATTCATCGAGCCTGTCGTAGACTTCTCGATGTGCTACGTAATAATAGAAGAAGTGAGCGAAAAAGTTGTCGGCGTGCGCATAGCAAATCACACACGTTAACTCAGCGCTGCTGACAGCGCACAGCATCAGTCAAACCGAGAGAGCGCGTTCACAGCAATACGAGACGGGTACTTTGAAAGGACGTGGTAGCAAATACCCGCCAGCCAACGTAGTCCTCAGGTCTGCCACAAACCTTGTGGGGGCAATTTTTGACCACTGGTGATTGAGCACCAAACTTGCCACACTGAATGCAATGAATGTCATCGAGAGTTCTTTCGACGACCTGTAAATGCTGCCCGAAACACATCTGATCTCGCTCGCAGTTTGCGCTCTTTGGGATTGGAGCTTGACGTCATTGCATGGATAGTAGTACTGTAAGCACTGCATGCAACTGCAATGGCGTGGTGGCTCCTATGATGATCACCCTCAAACGCAAGACAAAGCACTGATCACACTGAATGTTCAGGCTTTCCTTGAAATGGCGTCTCTGCCAGTGCCTCTTCCTCTGGGCGCGCAAATTGTTGCGGTTCAGCAGCAGATCGATGAAGCTGCTGCTCAACACAAACTAGCGGAGCTGAATGCACGGAATGCAAAGTCTGATGAAGAACGGCGTCACTATTGGCAAAAGGAGATCGCCTGGCACAAGAAGAAGTGCGTCTTGCTCGAGCGACTGAAGAATCGTATGTTTTTTGTCGTCTCTGCAAATCCGTTCTTCGTCCTCTTATTTCCATCGTGCGTTCTCTTCCCTCTTTGCTACAGTGGAGCTTGCTTTTCATCGCGCAGGAGGCGGTGCAATCGGGCTGGACGTGGATTCGGAAGAGAAGTTAGTTACAACGGGTATCAAGTTGATTCTATCTTCGTTGATGATCGCTCTGGCCCGTTATGAGTCGCTGATTGGGATGCGATGTATGATTGCAGATCCGCTACGTGTGTTGAGTGGTGTCGCGATGGACGATCCGTTTCTGCTCCCGCGTTCGCAGCTGGTGGACGAGGTTTGCGATGGCTTGCAGCAGCCAGAGCCTGTCGTGATAGTGACTGCGCCACCAGCCTCGGGCAAGTCCTCGTTGATCAATCTGTTGGCCCACAAGCTCGGCACTTCGAAGTGCCTTGTGGTTAACTGCCTTGCGTACCGTGGAGAGTACATTCGAGATTTCATACAAGCGTCCACCAAACAGCTATTCCAAGCTCTTCAGCAGCAATTCTTGTATCTCTTTCTGGATGATGCGTTCACCCTGTATGCCAACGACTATGCCGCCCTGATGTACTTTCTCAAGACTGATGGCAAGCTATTTCGGATCGGTTTATTCAGCAGCTATTATGCTGATTCTCCGGAACGAGGGGCACCTGTCGGCTACACGAAGGTGCGGTGCCCTTTCATTGGCTGAGCGTGAAGTTCACGTTGTCAGAGCCTGTTTTCGGAAAACAGTTAACGTGGTCCCACATGAAGCTGTCTCCTGAAGAAGTTCAAGTGCTCCAACACAACCTCTTGACCAGCTCCTCCAGTCGACCCTACCTCTCTTGGCTCTCTCCTCTGATGCCATGGATCATTGCTGACGCAGGCGGTAGCGTTGGGCTTATTCGCGGTACCATCGCCGCTATGATCGCGCATGCGGATCTGATGAGCAGTAAGCCCGGGTTCACTGGTGATGTAGTGAGTCGAATGACGGAGTTCTACCTCGGTGACTTCATAAACAGCTCTACCGTCAAGAGATTCTTCTCGTCGGCGGTCGTCACGCGCACTGCGTCGGCTCAGCATTTGTTGGAGCAAGTGTTATTGCGGCATCGTGTCCTGTCTCCAGAAGAGGGTGACCCGCATTACAATGCGTCTATAGAGCTGCAGCGCATGGTTGTTTTGGTGCAAGACGTCGACCCGTCTTCCGGTCTTGCATTCTTATCGCTGGCATCTGCTCTCGCCCGGCGATTCTATTATCGTCTGGCGTTTCCTTCGAAACTGCTGTCGCTGCCGGATCGCCTGCGTGCAAGTATCGATGAGTGGTTGCTGCTGGTGTTCTCAACGTTTGAGCCATCGCTCTTGCGTGAGCAGCTTTCGATGGGTTGGAAAACTTCCAGCAGAAAAGGCCCTCTCCAGTACGCATTCTGGAGAGGCGCCTCGTTGTGTCTTCCTGGGGACGTCAGCTTCGCAGCCGAGGTTTCTCGTATCGATCCTATCGCCCTTGAGCAGAAACAGACCTCCGTTCCAAACGCGATACGCGGTACGTCATTGAGGTGTGCCTTTGCATCATGAGATTGACGGTCGTCCTTCGTGCACAGGAGAACTTGATTTCTGGTTGAGCTCCGGTTTGCGATGGGGGATCGAGCTGCTGGCCAGTGGGGACGGCATTGCAGAGCACCTTCAAAGGTTTGAAACCGTCTACGCCCCTCTTCATCCACACCAGTGGCGTGTGGTCGATGTGCGCTCCACTGCAGTCCAGCCACAAACGAAGCACGAAAACTACGTGGCACTTCTCGTCGACATGGACAAAGAGTGTCGTATCGGAACCGTCATATTCCCCAACAGGCGCGTGAACATCGTCTTCACCGGTGGCCCTCCGGTCTTGCTTCACGTGGAAGCGAGTGCCGCTACGACAACAATCGATGCCCAGCCAGCCATCTGGGCAGGTGTTGCCGCTGCCTCGGGGAATACTGGCTCTGTTTCTCCAATGGATAGTCGGTCGTAGCTTGCACGCACGTATCTCGCGTTAGGGCCTCCTTCGTGTGTAGTTTGCGGTTGTTATCGTCGATGTGCATGTGTCAGTCGGATTAGCATGCTTGTGAGATGCTGTCGCTTTCTGCAAACGTGTATATACGTAGTTGATGTCAGATCGCACGAATCATCCCTATGCGAACGCCGGATTGTTGGCCCGCTCTGTAGAAACTTGTGGTGACGGCGAGGATATGTAATGGATGTGAATCTATCAACGAACAAACATTTCGTGAGCAAACCAAAGGCCAGATAACAGCGTCAACTAGTACTCTAAGTGGCGGCACCATGGGCCGTGCGTTGGCAGATGCAGCTAGATATGGAGCACTGACTCTGCGAATCAAATGTCAGCTTGCGACGACAGAGACAAATTAAACCGTATGCGACACTTTTTATGATGACTCGAATAATATGTTTCATATATGTGTTTTGAGGTGCTCATTCATAATCTACAAGACTGTATTGTGTAACCGATTGGTTCTACAAGCACCAACGTAACAGTATGACCGAACAGAGCATCGATATGTCGCTCGATCATCAAAGTATTTAAATCGCGATTCTCAAAACATGCAGAAGTCCAAGCGCCCAGCCGGATCATGCAGATCTTCGTTGCCCCCACAATGTTGCAGAAGCACATGTGCAGATTCCACTAGCGAGTCTTTGACGCATCGTTGCAGAACAGTCTCGCCGTCACAGTTGATGACAAGCGGATCGGCTCCAGCCAGTAGAAGCATCTGCACGCACTTGGGATTCGAGATGGAGAAAAACAGAGCAGAAGAGCCATCGTCATTCTTGTGGTTGATGTCGCACGCGCGCAGTCGTATCTTGGTGGACTTGTGCAGGAGCACTCCGAGTACCTCCATCGAGTTTGCGAAATCCATCAAAAAGGTGCTGGTCAGGCGTTTGGGATGGCTGTACTTGTAGATGGCTGGACCCGCAGCCGATAGTGCCTTCCGCAATCGATCTTCAGCTTGCTCGCGATCCGCATGGTTGGTGTACGAAATAGAAGCCAATTCAGCAGCCGCAAAGCAAGCCATCGCAGCCCGATGTCGGCGTTCAGCGAACCGTTCACACAATCGTTTGAGCCAGAGCATCATGGTATAGGTAAGTTGACTTAAAATTGTACGCCAGCTGATCGATCGAACTTGATAACGGAAGAGCTTTGTTTTCAACGTCAAACCTCGAATGCTGATGCTTTCCAGATTCAAAATGGTTCTGCTGCAAATTCCAAGAAGGAGCCCGGCTTCCAGCCCGGCGATCCGAGTCCAAGGCCAGCTTTTCAGTGTTGTACAGAGTATTTTGAGCACCCATCCGGGTGATCACCGCGCTCACGAAATGTGGGCGGCACCGTGGTCACGTTACGATTATTATACTTTATGAGTTCAAAAGTGCATGAAGCCAAGATCGTATCAACACATAGATATATCGTGTGGCAGGCACTTCCGCATCGCGTGGCAAGATATCGTTCGTCTATGCATATGACCTGCTGGGTAACGAAGCACAGCTACCGCTGTACATGTCGGCAAGAACTTCGGCAAATCAGAGCTTCCTTACATTACGCACGAGGCCACAGCCAAACGGTTTGTAATATGCGGAACAACGGTGTGAGATGTATCTCAACAAGTAGATAACATCTTGAACCGGAGTTCACTACAAAACACACACCCACATGCACGCCGTACAAAAAAGCAGACAACCACGAAAATTCCAAACATGAGCGCTTTTCTGCATCGACGTCGACCATCAATTGATCTGCTCGCAATTTGCAGGCGCGTGCGTGGCAACAATGACAGGAATGATTATGCTTGCCGAGGACAACGGCTATAGTTGTTGAGGGGTATCTGGAGGCAAACAGCAGCATTGCCAGACGATGAACATTCGACCAGACCAAACACTGACAGGAGCTGGATTGTGCTTACCCAATGCAGACAGACCGGCGCGCATGAGCTGGTCCGGAGCGGGGGCGTGATAGAGATCACCCAGCAGCTCGGGCACCTGCAGTCATTGACGGTCAGGAACACACACATCATCAGATGTGTTACATCACGGCGCGACGTGCAAGCATGTTGAGAATGTCAGAATTAGAGCACCAGTACAAGCAGCTGCTCAACACACTCGACAATCCAGATGGGCCGTACCTTGATAGTACCAGCGACGATTCCATCGACCGTGACCAGCAAATCATGCACAATCTCGTGATTCAGCACGGAGTCGTGTTGGTAGGCAGGATGGCGATCCACAAAGCCGCGATACCACTGCGCAGTAGTCAACAGCTCACCTGTTGGCATGCAGACCAAGACGCCGTCAGGGCGTGCACGACAACAGCATCAAGTCCGAAAATACAAGCTCGTCACGCCACTGATGAGTGACACCATACCGGTTGCTCTCTTGGATACCAGCTCCAAATACTTGTTCACCTGCTTGCGCGTCGCAGTAGACTCGTCACACTTGATGATATCCAAATAGGATTGGACGATGGGGACCAAGCCGGGGAAGTCGGGTTTCTGCAGACCATAGAGCCACATTCAGTGAGGAGCAAAGCTGGCATGTCAGAAGTAGATGTCGCCTGATCGCAACCCGAGCGCAGTCTCAACGACAGCTGTCACATACCCGTCCACAGATGATATCACGCACGCTCATGGGTTCATACGCATCGTCCGCATCATCCACGCTGGATCCGGAGGAGGACGTGCCGGAGCCTGCGGTCGGTCCAGCAGCGCTTTTCGAGTCTGACGTGCTGATCCCATTGGCACCATTGACCCCTGCGGGCGCGCCTTTCGCTGGTGCTGGTAGTGGAGACGCAGCAGCTGCCTTTCCGGACGCGGGCTGCTTTGCATTCCAAGCTGACGCTGGTCGCGTTACACCGCCCATATCTGGGACAGCACACCAAGCATGCTCGTCGTGAACACGTGCTTCACTCAAGTTGACCATCACAGCACAACGACTGTCCCGTACTGATATTCTTGCGAAACAGGAACTTCTCTTTTCGGACCGCGTCTCTGCGATGCGCCACCTTCAAATTCTCGTCCACCTGCGCCCCATCGGAAGGCAGTGCACCAATAGACGTTGAGCGTTCAATTTGAACTGCAATTCGTTACACGCCAGCGGAAAGCGAACGAAGCAGAGGCCGCGCGGCCACGTACCTTGCTCATGGGGATGTAGAAGTTGAGGTCGAAGAACAGTATGGCGCGCGACAGCAGCGCGATAAACACAGTGAACGCCGCGTTCTCGAAATCAGTGAGCTGAATCTCCATTGGTCTGCACCATCGCCGCAAGATCAGTGAGACGAAGTAACTAGGGGAGGGTGTGATCCCTACAGGAGGAATATGCTTGAGGGACGCTTGAAGAAATTACCTGAATTCCACGCGCCATCCGATTGGCGAATTGGGGGGAGGAGGCTTGAAGCGCACCGTTTGCCAGTTGGTGGATTGAATGTTCTGGAGCATCGTCAACACGACGGGTGAGGCACATCAGCCGACCACGTCAGCGGACTTGACACTAGTACCTCGAAGTGATCAACATTGGTTGCGTCGTCGATTTCAATCCGCTCCTCTGCGACGACGGAAAATAACAACCAAACCAACATCAGCATGCAACATACAGTCGATACATCTAGTGTTATACGCGTGATACCATAGATCACCAGCGGGTCCCGAATAAACAGGTGAGCAACGTGTTTGGCCAGCAGATCATCTACGCCTGGGAGCGCACAGACACATAGCATATCGGTCAACCGAATTACAACACCTGTAAGCATGGTGTCACAACCCATTCTGACCTGCAGCCGTCAACGCCTGGTAGCTGGCCTCATCGAAGACAAGCGGTATATCATTATACTTCGGCTGCGGAATGCAAGCAAATCAGGTAAGCGTTAGCCAACAGCGGATACGGGACAACACACACACAAACAAAACAACGACACATATGACGTCAGCTGCAGCTTTGTTACCTTGAAGTTACTCTCCAACGACAGAAACGAATCAATCGAGTCGTAGCGTGACTTGTTGATCACCCGCTTGGTGGCACTGCCAGCGGTGATGGGCTTCAATCCGCGCTCCTCCGGAGTACGGTCGTCCACAGACTGAGAGATCACAGTCTGCATACCGATACCATATCAACGCTAATCAGCGAGCACCATCTGATGTGAATTACCTCAGACATGTCGCCATCACACATACCCAGCGAGCATCGATATCCGCGACGCGGCCGTGAAAGAAGGGGGATGCACCGGTTAGAGCGAGCTGTTGAGGGGAGGACATCACACGTCAGCGAACATACATGAGAATACACCGTGCACAGATGGTCCACAGCAAGTCATTGCAAACCACGCACCATGACGGGGCTGAAAACCGCCAGATGATCATACAGGTGCCGTGCCTCGCGGATATTGCGCGCCTGGAACGTCACCTGCCGTATCGTGTCAACACATACCCATCAGATCGGCATGCATGGTAACCGGTCATGCACGCGCAGCACAAAATGAGAGGCACGCGCGAAGTTGGTACCTGCAAACAGCAGTTGCCCATTCCAAATCCCATGGCGTCCATGTGTATCTCCTAAAATCACGCGCACGCAGACAGTGCGGTCATCCGTCACACACGGTTCGGATCCCACCAAGCGATACAGCATCCAGCAGTCAGGCCACAGCAAGCCCAGTGTGCACACCAACCTTGGCTGGGTTGTAAGGCGGATCAAGCGGCTCTGTAGGTAGGAAGGGAATGGCTGATCGAAGATTCGTGTCATCTGCAACCTTGGCATCTGCAATTGGAATGCGCAAGCACAACCGCGATGAGCACTTCATAGCGAACTTGCGCGCAACACATACGCACGGTCAGAGAACATATGAAATTCCATGCACCCGCAGTACGCGGTCCGTGAGCCCTGAGCACACGTTGGCACACACACATGTGCACGCACGCAGTACGTACCTGCTGCTACAGCTGCTGCACGCTGAGGCGAGGGTGCGAACGGGGGCAGCTTGCCGAAGCGCGCAGCCGTGTTCTTGTCTTGAAACAGCGGTATCCGGATATCCACCTTGCCCGTTCGGCGCATACGGATGTTGGCAGATAGGGTGCTGATAATGCACGTGCATGGCGATCACAGAGGGGTCACGGGCTAAGCAGAGCATTGGCTGCAGTACCTGAAACGCGGATGCGGCGAGATAATCTTGTCGGTGACATAGTCAGACAGGAAGACGGAGCCGTGAACCGGCCCATCTGGGCGAGTGAACTGCGTGGCGTCGATCAAGACAGCAAACACCGATCAGAAGTCAGATGAATTGCTGTGCAACGGGGGAGAGACTTCGAAAGACATACATTTGGCACCCCCATGAGAGGAAAGGCTCCGATTGTGAACATCTTCTCGCCGGGTTGCAGCACTTGATTGATCATCAATCGCCTTTGTACGTTCGAAGCAGCACAGAGCACAGTGAGCACAGCGCACAGGTTCTCGCGGTACATCGTGGACACGATCAATGGCGTACCGAGCACGCATGTTGACCTCCACGAGCAGCAGATCTGCGGTGGTGCCCCCGTACGGTTGACCAGGTGTGGCTGAATGCCAGGTGCAACACAGGATACCGCTTCAAGAATCAGAATGGCAGCACTGTACGAGCCTCCAGCAGGGCAACTGACCTTCCACCATGAACGATCCGAACTCTGGCAAGAAGTTCGCGCTAAAGGAGCCAGATGCGTCTGTTTTACTACATGCACACCAGACACACGAAGCGACACTGGCATTGAGCACGGCGGCTGCTGAGCAAGCAAGTGCATGAGCTGCAATCAACACACCTTATCTCTTCCACCGCATGTCTGAGCGTGTCCAGGATCTCTGCCGCACGAAGAGACAGCTGCGCGGTCTTCTTCTCATCGTCCAAACAGATCACCATGCTTTCAATCTGGCATCATTAGTACGTCATGCGAGCCGGCATGAGCCATCGAATAAGGCACGCAACACAGACTGCAAATTCGCTCCGGCACACAACTGAACACACCTCATCACCCCATAGGAAGGAGTCATGCGTTCGGTCCTTCATTCGACCATATATTTGCAGAAACTGCAGAACCCCATGCTTCCGGATGTACTCCACAGCTTTCAGCGCGTCGGGCCACGCCAGGGGGTGCCCCGCCGAAAGAAACCCCATCGCTCGGCAGTGGGAGCACGAATCAAGACGAGAAAGAATAGGGATTCGCAGTAAGATCAAAGGACGCCGGTGCGAGTTACAGAGCTGCAGCTGTCGATTTGCGGAAGCAGCGCTGCAATGGTCACGCGGTCACTTTTGGCAGGCATGTGCACGCTGCCCTCACCTAATCTCTGATTACGCGCGACTAATTGCAAGCGCAGCCTTGAGCAGAGGGTGACGTATCCATCTCAACAAAGGTGGAAGCGCTTTGCACCACAAACCAGACTGGACGTTCAATTCGAGTCACATACAAGGAGCGACAACCATTGTTGATATGTGCACGTGACTCCTCATCGCGTAAAGTGAGTGTGATAGATAGACCTCATATTGTAACAAGGAGCTGGAACCGAACGAGCAATCATTTGGTAACCTCGTTCGCCAGGCTGTGTACATTGGGGTTCCAGTTCATGGGCACACCCGTGATGGGCAGGAAGCGTCTCATCGCCTTGAAGGTGGTGGAGTGCATGTTGACGTACAGCTCCTCCAGATTGCCATGGAACTCAGACTCGAACTTGTCGATGGCTGCGACGATGTTCTTCGCGGTGGTGGCAGCATCCTGCATGGCGGACAGCGTACCGCATTTAGCACAGATGCAACAACACGCAATATGCAAGCATTCCCTACCGCCACTTGAAGTTTAAGCTGCTTGGTGGTGTCGGTGTGCAGCTGGACGTTGCCGTCCTCGAAATAGTGGACGTTCATCTTCACCGTGGCGGACAGGTCAACTTGACCCTGCTTCGCCACCTCAAATATGTACACGCTGCGTATCGCGCCAGTCCTGTGAAGTGTCGACAAGAAATCGCAACTCATGAGGGATCACGATCACAGTCGACCTGCTTAGCACGTGATGACACTTACCAGAAGCTGCTCAGTTTTGAATGCTTGGCAGACAGGCAAATTGTGATACGGCCATCATCTGTAGCATAGATTGCGGCAACGACTTTGTTTTGGTGGTATGCCGTTTCGATGTAGCCCTTCACGGCAGCGTTGACAGCAACCCTGCGTGCGGTGCAATACGCGGGATTGAAAGTGAGCAGCTGCAGCTGATATGAGGACAAAATTGACAAAACAATGTCCATTAGTATGTCGGTATGCACGTTACCTGTACTCATCGATCTGAGGAGACAGCACTTGCTTCTGATCGGTTTCTGAGGTCCAAACCTGCATGGTGCCACCACACGTACAGGAATACAGTAAGGCACACTCCACCTTGGAGACATAGCAACCGAGCACTGGGAGTGTAGCGATAAGCATACCTGCTTGCGATGATCGAACTTGAGCACCTTGCCGGTGCTCGGGTCCAGGTACGATGAGTCGTCGACCTGTCCATATGCACTGACCACCACCTGCAACAGCCATCGCCAAAAGCAACATAGTACTCAGTAAGAACCAGTGCCGCGCACATGTATAGACGATGGATGTGCATCGAGAAGACTTCCATACTGTGAATTGGTCGCAATACACACCTCGCCGTTGCCAGAGGGAGACGCTGCGCTGACCAAATTTTCAGTGTTATATTGCCGCAAGATGGCTGCAATCTTGTCATCAGTCAGGACGCGAGGGTCATTGACGAGAGCCACCACGTCTGATGAAATCAGGAACCCAACCGCAGATGGCAACATGGCGTGAATTCAGCAACTCATGGTAAAGCAGTTGATGTCGTTGGCAGCGCACCTTTCACAACATCTTGCACTTCACCCGGGGGACTGGACAGAATAAAATACGATGCAATATTGAGCTTCTGCTCAGGGGTCGCAGAGTCAGACATGAAAACGAATCACAGTTTGTGACGCGAGAAGCGTGCAAGCAACTCTGTGTGCAGTTCAATCGCTTTGAGAGGACCTCAGGCTGCCTAACTGCAAGCAAATGCGTGGTCTTCTGTCCGATGTCTGCATGATCATCTGTTGGTGCTTCTGCTTCGTTGTCCAAGAAACCGAGTCGGCTCTCACCTCGCTAATTTGATGCATTGTTTCGGAAACAGAACCCGTTGAGAACTGTACGGCATCTTTGCTGCAGTTCGTGAATTGCCACGTCGCGCCGCCTTTTTTCAAGACAGGTAACGTTCGAGACTGCGCGTTCTCGTGTACTTGCTGGAATGCGCACCTTTTGGTTTCTTATCGGACGTGTTTTGTCGCTTTCGCAGACATGCGAGCATTCGTTGCAGCCCTCGTTGTTCTGAGCCTCATCGCTCTGTGCTCCGCTCAAGAAGCGAACATCATCCTGCGGAAACGTATTCATACAGACTATCAGGGTGTCTTGGCTATTGATCACAACTTCACCGTCGAGCTGACCGTCTTCAACGTCGGCAAACGGTATGTTCAGTCCAATGTTCCTGTCTCCTTCGCTGCGTGAGCTTCGTTGACCTGTCAATTGCAGGCTTGCAGCTTTCAGGGAATGCGTTTTCTGTTCATTTATATGGAAAAACTGTTTCTCTCCGCTTGTTATTTCTCTAGTGATGCCATCAACGTAACCGTCCGTGAGAACTGGGGTACCGAGAGCTTCGATCTGCGCGAAGGCGAGATGATCTACACGTGGCCTACGGTTGCTGCCGGCAGCCAGGTGAGCCACAACGTCACTCTAGCTCCCAAGCAAGAGGGTGAAATCAGTGGATTCCGCGCGATTGTGCAGTACAAGACCTCAGCTGACGGCCAACTCCAGGTATGAGCTTGCCGCAGCGCTTGAGCACATCAGCACTAGACTGATTGGGCATCCATGTTTAGGTTGGATTTTCCACGCCGATGATCCCTCACATCATCTTCCCGTCTGAACGATACGAGAAACTGACGGCCAAGCACTATGTAGGTTATTCATATCTTGATGATACACTCACTGCACTCCTGACTCCGTTTGCGCGACGTACTTCCAGATTGAATGGGGCATCTACAGCGTAGGAACAGGTGGTCTCGTGCTTCTGCCGCTGTATCTGTGGTGGACCGCGCAACAGCAGGGCAAGAGCAAGTCCTCGTAACTTGCGAGGGTGCTGTTAACATGACAGTCCGCTGTCCTCATATTTATCGACAGGTGCAATAGAACTTCATTCAAACCACGATCCCGGGAATGCAGCAATCGCCGTATCCTATTCGGCGATTGCAAGCGGAATGCAACCAGAATATACTACATTTCATACATTATCAACCAACTGATCACACGGACAGGAACTCAGATCTTGCGCTTTTGCGTGGTTTGCGGTAAATCCTCCTCCGTGACTCCATATTTCGCCTTTGCGGCTTCCAGATCTTCCCTTCTCTTGGTAAGATCTGGCTTGGCGGTAGCCGGGGCCTTCTCCACCCGATGATACACCACCGTGATGTACCTGTGCTCAACCGGTGTCATTGTCATCTCAGTGAAACAGTATCGAGAAGCAAACAGACATATGAATGGCTTCTACGTACCGATCCCTCACGTTGAAACCCGATAGGTGGTCCACAGCTTGTTTGGCATCATGGATGTCGTCGTAAACGACAAAGGCACGACCACGAGTGTCAGCCGTGTTGCCCCTGTATTCGAAATGCCAAGAGTTCGGCAACACGGAGATCCTGAGCCACAGATGAATCAAAACCGTCATCAAAAGTTACATTACATTCTGATCTGTCGGATGGGTCCGAACCGCCCAAAGATGTCGTACATCTCTTCTGACGTGATCTTAAACGGCAGGTTTCTGCAATCAAAAAATAAAACAGCGGCATGAATGAGCCGCAGCACTACAAAGATCCACGCACATTTATCACAATCTGAACAAATGATGCTTACTTGACGTAGACAATTCGGTTCACCTCTGGGGGCAGACGAGTCTACGGACACCATCATCAAAGTCATAGGCCGCAAATACCACAACAATCTGCAGAAAGCCAAGAATGCTACCTGTCGCCTTAGACCACCACCACCAGGAGGTCCTCCTGGTGCTGCCATTGTGTGCGACGCTGCTTCAGGGCGGCACCAACGACGAATGTGCGGGCGATAATCGTGGTAGTATCGGAATAGCCGCAGGATGAGGACGCTGGGACCACGCCAAATGCTAATTGTCGAATTTGGCGGGATCGACGACGACACATGCTGATTGCGGCTTGACCGACCATTCAATGGTATCTGAAATGATCAGATGCTCTTCACAGGTACAACTATTTAACCTTTGCATGCTCTCATCTAGGCATCTCGTCGCTTAAGGCGGTTAGCCTTGCCCGCTCGATACCAACACGTATTTGAAGCGGACACCTCGATTCAGACTGCCAAGGTAAATTCTCGGTCGGTTCGAATGCCATCTTTTCTGCGGCTGACACCGCAATCTATCTGCTGATTCTGGTGTTGTCCATCTCATCATCAGGACCTCTTCAACATCAGTGTACGTGAGCGCGAGCCCGACGTGTGGTGTTATATTGCCGCTGAGTTGTTCTCTGTTTTTGTGTCCACTGCAGGATGTTGAGCTTACTCAAAGGGTAAGCACACGCTTGAGCACTTTGCTACACCTTATGGCTCATGAGCATGTACGTGTACCATCCGCACAGCTGCACCTTCCTCTTTCCGACGTCAGGGAGCTGATGACGCTTGTCGGGGCTTTGATTACGGAGGCGCCAGCGTCGGTAATGCGAAGCGCGATTTGTGTGCGATGCGATCAGTGAGGCTGCTCAAACAGTTGTGTACATGTTGCATGTGATTCTACGTTCCCGTTTGAAGGCTCTGCAGTTGCTGCAAGAGCATAAAGGTAGCTGCAACCACACCGATACACCGTTATTCGAGTTGGTCTTTTTTGGCACGTTTCTAATCGTAACCTACCCCGTTCCAGATCAACATTCGCAATTAGAGATATTCGCTGGCATCAAAGATGTTCGCATTCCGTGTGGCATGATCACCGAGGTACGATAACATGGGGCTGCAGCAGATTGCTCATAAGCTCAATCGCGAGTTCTAGCTTGTCGGCTGCAGCGGTACTGGCAAGACGCAGTGCTGCATGATGGTAGCACTGCAAGTTGCATCTCCGATCGAGGAAGGCGGTCTAGGATCAGGCGTTGTGTATTTCGACACCGAAAACTCGTTCTCTCCTTCCCGCCTAGTGGAGATGGCGGAGGCTCGATTTGCAGGTGATGCTCACCTCGCTGATCGCGCAGCTGTCCACCATTTTGAATATTTCAATCTGTCACTATGGACTCCACGTATAGGAGGCTTCCGCACAGCCGAATCACTCAAGACTCTCATGACGAATGTGATCGTGTATCAAGATGCCACTGTTGAATCGCTCCTGCATCGGTATGTTGGATTTACGCTACCCCCGGCATGTTGTGATGCTTACTTGAGTGTATGCCGGCGGACCCATGAACAGCGCGACGAATCTCGAGGCTACCGTTATCGAGCGCCAAGTTAAGCTGGTATGGTCAACCGTGAACTGTGTTTTCTGCCGACAGCCCCGCGTCACTGCCCATACGATTGCAAACTTGTGCAGATCATCATCGATTCTGTGGCGGCACCTTTTCGAGCCAAATTTGATCGCGAAAAGCTGATTCAAAGACAGAAAACTCTTGCAGATCTCGCCTCCATATTGAAGTACGTTCCATTCATACAGCGCAGAGCAGCTCAACCCGTAATAGTTGTTTCTTTTTCACAGACGACTGGCAGTCTCGTTTCGTCTGCACGT
>ENA-ORBV01009837-ORBV01009837.1-microbial-mat-metagenome-genome-assembly--contig:-NODE-9837-length-15516-cov-4.910810_pt1 | contig 15516 bp, 12 predicted proteins | sample MGYA00237777_ERZ505514 | MGnify/ENA primary metagenome ERZ505514 (study PRJEB26160, sample SAMN06269048) | microbial mat metagenome | isolation source: Oligotrophic lake microbial mat | place... | reverse complement strand
TCAGGGCAGTTGAAGCAGGAAACATCGGCACCGGATTCGGGGCCTACATCAGCGTCCTGTGGGTACTCGGACTCGAGGATTCACTGCTGTCGATCGCGGGACTCGACAGCGATCCTGAAGGGCAAGTTCGCGAACGTGCAGCCTTGAGGAGAGGCCTCGCGCAACCACGCCTGAGCCGTAATCAGCTCGATGACAACTTCTGAGTCGCCCATGCCAGAGCAAAGAGAGGAGTGCTTCGTTTACATCCAGATGCCACAGTCCGAAGAGACCCTGACGTGCGGACGCTACGTCCGAGAGCGAACTGCGCAGGGTGACTTCATCGGACGGTTCGTGTACGGTCGTCGGTACCGCGCGAATCCGCGCGCGGTCCCGATTGATCCGATTCATCTGCCTCTATCCGACCGAACCTTCGAGACCACGAAACTTGAAGGAGTCTTTGGCGCGCTGCGAGACTCGGGGCCGGATGCGTGGGGTCGACGGGTCATCGAGCATGAGCTCGGAAGGCTGGATGTGAGTGAAGTCGAGTATCTGCTCAACTCACCGGAAGACCGCGCCGGAGCCCTTTCGTTTGGGGACGCGCAGGAGCCGCCGTCGCCAACCCGATGCTTTAACAGCACGCTCGCACTAGAGGTCCTCCTCCAAGCCGCACGGGAGCTCGAAGCGTTGCCGCCCGGTCAAGAACCCTCCCAAGAGCTCCAGCGCCTCAAAGGCCTGGTGCAAGCGGGCACATCAATGGGCGGAGCTCGGCCCAAGAATGTCGTCAGCGATGAACAAGGGATCTGGCTTGCAAAATTTCCAGCGCGCGGCGACCGGTGGAACAACGCCGCCGTCGAGGCGGCGATGCTCGCACTGGCCAAGCGCTGTGACATTCGTGTTCCAGAGTACCGCATCGAGCAGGTTGGGACGTTTCCCGTGCTGCTGGTTCGACGCTTTGACCGTGAGCCACCTGTTGGCAACTCCGCGGCGAGCAGCAGAGCGCGAATGGTCAGTGCACTCACAGTCCTCGACGCTGAGGAAGTACACGGGAAAGAACGCGGGTCGTATCTCGTACTCAGCGACGAGCTGCAACGATGGTCTGCGCGCCCAAAACTCGACCGCAGAGAGTTGTTCAGTCGCATGGTGCTCAATGCGCTTGTCACGAACAACGACGATCACCCGAGAAATCACGCGCTCATTGCGATCACCGAGCACTGGCGGCTGTCCCCCGCATACGACATTACGCCGAACCCAGTGCATTCACATGAGCGTGACCTTGCAATGGCCTGCGGCACAGCGGCTGGAAGACGAGCGACGAAGAACAACTTGGTCTCTGCTTGCATCCGCTTTGGACTTCAGCGCGAGGAGGCCATCGCGAGGATAGACGAGATGCGCTCGATTGTCGCGGCCAACTGGGAGCAAGAGGTGCTGTCACATGGAGGTAGCCGCGCAGATTGCAATGCGGTTCGGCCCGCATTTGAGATTCCGGGCTTCGAAGCGGACGGTTAGGATCATGCTCCTGAAGGCCTCACGCAATCCCCATAGGCTCGCCGCTCGGCGGGGCCGATCACCAACAAGGACACCTGCGATGATACGCAGTCTGCTGGTCTCTGCCGCATATGTCGCGCTACTCGCCGCACCCACCGCCGCGGCCTCAGCCCAAGACCCCGCCTCCTATATCGCCCGCATCGAGGCCCCCCGCATTCCCGGCGATACCGGGCTCGCCGGACGCACTCTCCCAGAACTCCTCCGGGCAACCGGTGTCCCGGGCGTGAGCCTCACCGTCATTCACGACTTCGCCGCGCATTGGACCAAAGGCTACGGCGTCGCCGATGTCACCACCGGACGCTTGGTGGATAGTCACACACGCTTTCAGGCAGCCTCCATCAGCAAGCCCGTCACGGCGATGGCGGTGATGCGCTTGGTGCAAGACGGAAAACTCTCGCTCGACGCCGACATCAATACGATTCTCCGCTCCTGGCAGGTTCCGGAGTCGGAGTTCACGCGCACCCAGAAGGTCACGCTGCGCTCGCTCCTCGCGCATACCTCCGGCGCGGACGACGGCTTCGGATTCCCCGGCTACCGTCCCGACTCCGCACGCCCGACGCTCGTGCAGATCCTCAACGGCGAGCGGCCATCGAACGTGGGACCCGTGCGCTTTGCACGCCCACCCTTTGAACGCTACAAGTACTCCGGCGGCGGCCTCACAATCGTGCAACTCGCACTGACCGACCTCACCGGTCGCGATTTCGCCGAGTTCATGCGAGAGACCGTGCTCGTGCCACTCGGCATGCGCGCGAGTGACTTTGCGCAGCCCGCCCCAACTGTCGGGCACGCGCAACTCGCCCACGCGCACAACGCGCTGGGACAGGCGATGCCGGCGCCCTGGCATGTGTATCCGGAGCAGGCGGCCGCTGGACTCTGGACGACCTCCCAAGACTTAGCGCGCCTCGTGATCGAGATGCAGCGTGCGCGCCGCGGACCGCGTGGCGCACTGCTCTCGCAGGCGAGTGCTCAGGAGATGCTCACGCCTGTGGGTGTTGGCAACTATGGTGTCGGGTTCGGCATGAGTCCCGACGGCGAAGGCTGGTATTTCGGCCATGGCGGAAGCAACTACGGGTTCCAGGCGTCGATCACTGGGCACATGCGCAAGGGATACGGCTTCGTGGTGATGACCAACGGGAGCCGCGGCCAAGCGGTGATCAATGAGATTCGGAAGCGCGTGGCGATCGCGTATGAGTGGGACTCTGAGGTCACGCCGTTGCGCCGGTAGGCCTAGCGCCCGCGGCCCAGGCGCTCAAGCACCATCGCGCGCCAGTTCGACACGACCATCATGTCCCCGCCGGTCGAGCTCCGCAAGAACAGGAACTCCTTGCCATTCGGCGCCACGTCGTAGTTCGCGTGTGGATTCCCCGCGAATACGAAGGTGTCTCGAAAGAGTGTGTCGCGCGCGGTCACGGTGAAGGGAGGTCCTGCGCTGACACTCGCGCGCATCAACCATCCGTTGCCACGGTAGATGATAGATCGCCCGTCGCGTGTCCACACGGACTCGACGCCGACCACGTCATGCCGTTGAGTGTGCCCGGCGCGAGGCCGAGTAGCTGCGGAACTCCTCCGTCGATGTTGACGCGGTACAGCTGATTGCCACGGAGAAATGCGACCGCCTTTCCATCGGGAGAGAACACCGGACTCGAGGCATCTTCAGTGCCGGGGAGCGCGCGCGCTTCGAACTGATCGATGCGCCGCACCAGAATCTGCTGACGGCGATTCTCTCCGTTGCCGAGATACACCAGGAGCTGACCGTCTCTCGAAATGCCGAGCGTGTTGTAGCTGCTCGCGTTTCCGTAGCCAGCGCCGTCGGTGGGGATCGCAAAGCGCACGACATCGGCGGGAGGGACGGTCGGAGTGCCTAGGGAGCGCGCGCCCAGTGCGAGCCCGATGAGCGCGACCAACGCGAGGCCGATCGTCAGCGGATCGCGCACACGCCCACGCCAGTCCATCGCCGCTGGAGCACCAGACCGTTCCCCGGCTGTCGTACGCGCCAGCGTCGCCGCCGTCGCGCCACGGAGAGCCTCGGCAAACTCCTGCGCCGTACTCCACCGGTCAGCGGGCAGCTTCTCCAGCGCGCGCAGCACGGCGAACTCCACGTAATCGGGCACCGCACGACGCTGCACCACGAGCTGCCGCGGCTCTTCCTGCAGCACGCACGCCACAAATGTCGCTGCGCTCTCCCATCGCCTGCTCGGGACTCATGTAGGACGGTGCACCGAGACTGAGCCCCGTCTGCGTCATCCGCTGGCCACCCGCGCTCTGCACGGCGAGTGCGATCCCGAAGTCCGCCACCATCGCGTGCCCGCCCTGCAACAGGATGTTCTCGGGCTTGATGTCGCGGTGAATCACCCCAAGCTCATGCGCGTAGCCGAGTGCGTCGGCGACCTCGCGGGCGATACCAACGGCGATTTCCACGGGAAGCTGCTTCTCGCGCTCGAGCCGCGCGCGCAACGTCTCGCCCGTGATGAGGGGCATCACATAGTAGAGCAGGCCATCGGCATCGCCAGAATCGAGCAGGGGGAGGATATGCGGATGCTGTAGCCGCGCGGTGGTGCGAATCTCCGTGAGGAAACGTTCGCCGCCGAGCGCCGCCGCTAAGTCGGGATGCAACACCTTGATGGCGACATCGCGCGCGTGCTTGAGATCGTGCGCGAGGTACACGGTGGCCATGCCGCCGGCGCCGAGTTCATGCTCCACTCGGTAGCGATCGGCGAGGGCGGCGGTGAGGCGAGCGACGGTCGAGGAGTTCTGCATCGGGAGAACTCAGCGTGAGCTGCGAGGGGCGGGCACTGGGGCCGCGGGGAGGGAATGATGCCGGAGGAAATCAGCCGGTACGGGCGCAGGTCGTCTCGGATGGTATTCTTACAGATGTAAGAAATACTGATGTTTTGACATCACACAGATGATGCGTTAGCATCACTGAATGCGCACCACCGTCGATATCAATGCTGACCTCCTTGACCGCCTCCGCACGCTCGCCGACGAAGAGGGCATCTCCTTGAAAGATGCCCTGAACCGGGCGATCACCCGCGGGCTCACGACGGCGCCCGCAACTTCCCGTGAACCGTATCGGCTACCCAGCCTCCACATCGGGATTCCCGCAGACTGGGACGCCAAACGCATCAAGCAGACCCTCTATGACGAAGAGGACGAGCGCCAACTCAGGATCGTGTCCGGGAGCACGCGCGCGTGAAGATTCTCGACGTCAACGTGCTGCTCGATGCCGTCAACACCGCCAGCCCGAACCACGAACGGCAACGGGCCTTTCTCGAGCGCATCCTCAACGACGATGAAATCGTCGCGCTCCCTTGGCACACACTGCTCGGATTTCTGCGGATCGTGACCAACCGGCGCTTTGACCCCTTTCTCGAGCCAGTCGTCGCCGCCGAGTTGATCGATGGGTGGCTCGCGCTCCCGAACGTGCGCGTGATTCAGGCAGGTGAACGGCATTGGGCGATCGTGCGCGAGCTCCTGAACGCGGTACCCGCGGCTGGGGCCCTGATCTCCGACGCGCACCTCGCTGCGCTCGCCATCGAGAACGGCGCCGAGCTCTGCTCGGCAGACACCGACTTCTCGCGCTTCCCGCGGTTGAAGTGGACAGATCCAACGCGGGCGGCGTGAGCGCCCGCGGCCGACCGCGCGGATGTCAGTCCCCAGATGTATCGTAGCCTTCATGCGCCTCGCCCCTGCACTGCTACTCCTCGCACTCGCCTGCTCCTCGGCCCCCGAGTCGGAACCGCCGCCGACTCCCATCTTGCTCTCGCCGACCACGCGCAACGTGTTCCTCCGCGGGAGCAGCCTGAGGCGGGCTGACCAACACCTCGACCCCGAGACGGGAGTCGCCTTCGCCACGTATATAGGGACGCGATGGCCGGGGAATCCTCACGGCCCCGATGTCTACATCAACTTCTACTTCGCGGGCCATTGGGGCGACGGGCCGGTCACGCTCGCCGAAGTCGACGAAACGCTGCGCGCCGCGTATGCCGACTCGGTGCTGTCGACCATTCCGTCGCCGGCCGAGGATCAGCTCGGCCGCTACTACGTGATCCTTCTCCCCTCGCCCAAGCCGCGTGCGCACAGACTCACGCTGATGCGAGTGGCGATGGACGGTTCGGATGCGGTGAACATCACGCTGGTGGTGAACCTCTGGGGTGACGCGGAGGATCGGCTCAAGCTGCAACGGCGATGGGTGCAGGATAGCGCGGCGGTGTGGGCGGCCGAGCTGGGGCGGGTGACGCTCGATCCGAGTTGGCGGGGGTATCTGCTGGCGCTGGGTACGCCGCGAGAGTTCTAGCGCAGCGCTGGCAGAATCGGGAGCACAGTGCTCCTATCCTTGTGTCGACGTGAGCGTTCCACTCCCTGGCCGTGAACCGATCGTCGTTCAACGCGCATTGCCGCGTTGCTCCTCGTGCGGTGAGACGTACTTCGCTCCTGGCGACAATGCTGCGCACTCTCTCAGAAATGAACCGATCGAGCAGTCGGTGATGGGGAGGGACTTCCGCTCGCGATCACCGCGCGTTGATTCCTCTCATGGCCCTTCCAGCTCGCTCGTTCGTTGCCGCGCTGCTCCTCGTGGTGCTCACCTCCGCCTGCGCCGAGGCGCAGGAACAAGGACAGGCACAGGACCCGTCGCGATCCGCGCAGAGACTGCGACGATCGACGCGCACCGACACCGTCCGCGATACCGCCCGCACGACCTGCGTCGTTGAACACGTCACTGACGGCGACACCATCCGCTGCCAAGGGGGTCGACGCGTGCGGTTGTTGTTGATCGACACCCCCGAGCTCGACCAAGGCTCGTTCGGTCGCACCGCCGCCGAAACGCTGCGCCGGCTCGCACCGGTCGGGACGTCGCTGCGCATGGAGTTCGACGTGCAACGCACCGATCGGTATGACCGCACGCTCGCGTACCTCTGGACTGCGCGCGGCGAAATGCTCAACGAGCAGATGGTGCGGGAAGGGATGGCGGTGGTGCTGGTCTATCCGCCGAATGTGAAGTACGTCGAGCGGCTCCGTACGGCGGCGGATCTGGCGCAGCGACGGAAGATCGGGCTCTGGGCGACCTCGGCCTTTGAGTGCGCGCCGCGGGATCATCGCGCGGGACGCTGTTAGAGCAGATTCGCTTGGGGGCGCGATTGTTCGGACACGCACCCCTGTTCCCCGGTGCTGCAACAAAGGGGATCCGGCACGGATGCGCGCGCGCGGATCTTGTTCCGCTCGCGTGCACGGCCACAGACGCCTCCCTGCCGCGACCCGCACGACATCATCACCCCTGCGGAGCTCATTAACGCGCGATGAACGGGTCGCAGCCGTAGTTTCTCTCGTATGACCCGCCACCTCCTCGCCGTCTGGAACCCGAGCTACGAGGCCGACGCCCTCCAGCTCCACCTCGAAGTCCTCCTCCGCACCATGGCCGAGCATCGCGCCGGCACCCGCGAGGATGACGACGTCTACGTCTGGTGGGGCAAGGTGCGCTCGGCGCGTCGCCAGCAGCCGCTGCCGCACGTCGCCGAGGTGCTCGCACTCGACGCACTCGCCGACCCCGAGAAGGGCGGCCCTGAGGTCAATCTCTACCTCACCGACTATCGCTCGCTCTACGTCGCGCACCTCGGCGAAGTCACCACGGACGACGTGCGCGAGGATTCCGCCGAAGTCGCCTGCGTCCCCAAGTACTACGCCGAACGCGGACTGAACTGCGACTTCTGGTTCCGCCTCTTCGATATCCGCCGGCTCGTGCTCGACGACACCCCCAGCGTGGTGCGCGAACTGCAGTCGCTCCGCAACACGCGCTACCAGGACCAGCCCGTTTCACTCTACGGTGGGATGACCGAGCTTCCGCTCATCGTCACGCGGCCCGACGAAACGGCCTGGTTCGATCGCGATACCCGGGAGCGACTCACTGGCGGCCGCTTCTGGGCGGAGTATGACGCTGAGCGCGCGGGTGCGGGGGCGATGCAGCGTGAGCTGCGCGAGAATCGTTTTGGCAACGCCGCGTGGGAGCAGCTGGACCCTGCGGCGCGCGGCTTCGTGGCGTCCGCCGAAGAAGTGTTCAGGCGTCATCGCAATGATCCGAGTTTCAATCTGCACGCGGTGGTGATCGACCTCGCGAACGCGGTCGAGGTGCAGACGAACGCCGTGCTCCAGCGCGCCCTCACGGGCGCGAACGATGCGATTCGTCATGCGAATGTCGAGGGCAAGACACTGGACCTTGCGCGCCAAGGGCCGCTGACGCTCGGGCAACTCGCGCGCGTGATCGGCGAGGATCAGGAGCGCAATACGTACCTCAAGCGAAGACTCGATGGCGGCGAATGGTTCACCGCATCACTGCCCGCGGTCCTCAATGAGTTGAAGGATCTGCGGAATCCTGCGGCGCATGGTGAAGCCATTGCGCGTGATGCGGCCATCAAGCTGCGGAATCGGATGATCGGCGTGGGGTCGGTGGGGCAGCTCTTGCAGCTGGCGCTCGCGAAGCCGCGGTAGTTCTGGCAGACGCAGCGTGAGGGGAGAGTCTTTCAGGCAACACCATGCAACACCATGCGACACATCTGTGTTACACACGTAAGTCACTCGGCTACATCACCTTGCCGGCCCCAAGTACTTGTCGAACCAGGCCAACGACTCCTTGATCAACTCCGTGCGCGGTACATCATGCCCGCCATCGTACACCTTGTACATCTTGTCCGCCGCCGGCGTCCCCAGCGTCCGATAGAACGGCAACTGCCCCGTCTCCACCGGGAAGAAATAGTCCTCACGCCCATTCAACATCAGCGTCGGCTGCTTCACGTGCGGCAGGAAGTTGAACACATCCACCTCCGGACGCGGCCGTTCCATCGTGAGCCCCGCCACGTACAGCACCGCCACCTTCACGCGCGGCTCCACCGCAGGAATCAATCCGCCGAGGTACCCACCCCAGCTGAAGCCGAAGTAGCCGATCTTCGCGCGGTCGAACTCGGGACGCGTCTCGAGATAGTCCAGCGTGCGCCGATAGTCCTTGGCCCACATGATGACATGATCACGATAGAAGATCGACTGATTGGCGTAATCGCTCCGCAGTGAATCCGTGCGCTCGTGCGTGCTCTTGTAGATCGGGAACACCAAGGCGCGCCCGCTCCGCACCACCCACTCGGCGTTCAGGTTGAAGACGTTCTCGCTGGGACCGCCGTTGATAGAACCTGAGCCAGGATACACCACGATCGTCTGCAGCGGTGCACTCGCGGCGACTGGCCGATACACCCACGCCATCAACCGCTCACGCCCATACGCGGCGTTGAAGCTCACGAACTCCTTGATCCACACCGACGTCGTTTCGGCGCGTTCCGTCAGCGGCTCCAGCGCTCCCGGATCGTAGTCGTACAACGGGAGATACGCGGCATACACGGTGCCGCTCACTGGCGCTTCCTTCGTGAAGTCGCGGAAGGCGCGCTCCAACGGCGCCTGTGCCATCGCGAGGTTCGCTTCGCCCTCGGCATACTTGGCCAAACGCATACCGTTGATCGGCGAGCGGTCCATCGGCTGCTGCGCGTACGAATCCACGAGGCCGTAGGCTTGGTCGCTCCACCCGCCACCGAGAGTGAACCGCGTGCCGCGCCCGGCATCGTTGTGCACCCACTCGCGCACATTGCCGCCCATGTCGCTCGCGCCGACACCGCTCACACCGCGTGGCGTGCCGACCGATAGCGGGCCGCTCCCCTGCAGATTGCTCTCGGGGACCATCCATCGGGAGTTGAAGACCGTGGCCGCCGAGGCCCAGTGATAGATCGTCGGCAGCGACATCCCCCGGAACTTCGCAAAGGCCTCCGCCTCGTACCAGGAGATACCTCCCACCGGATACGGCGCGCGCCCGGCGGGAGCGGTCCCGCCCTCCCACGTGGACGGCCCCGGCCGGCCCGTCGCATCCACGAAGCGCGCCATCGCCTCCTCAAAGCGCAACGTGCGCGCACCATCTTGAATGGGATAGTCCCACCACTGCGCATCGCGATATCCACCGGCATCCACGAACTTCTGGTATTCCGCATTCGTCACTTCGAACTCCCCAAGGCGATACTCGCCAAGGAGAATCGGATTCACGAAGTCCGTGCCGACCAGGAACGCGCGGAGCGAGTCTCCCTCCACCGCGACCATCTCGGGATGCGCGTCGTCATTCGCGACCATCACCGTGCGCGTCATGAAATTCGGAGGCAGCACACGATACACGGTGCGATACCCTTCCCGCTCGAACTTGAAGAGCCCCGCCCGAGCTGGAATCCGTACCGTATCCATCGGCGTGGTGCCGAGCAGCATCCACTTGGAGGTGTCGGCGAACGAAGCGCGCGAAACACGCACGCCCTCGACATTGGTGACGATGTCGCGCCGCCGCTCAAAGCGCCGAGCGAGCGCCGCAACGGTCGAGTCGTTCGGTGACGTCTTCTCTATTTCCATCGCCAGCGCAAAAGCGCTGTCGTTCTCGCTCGCTTCCACGAGCCGTCGCAACTCGGGCAACGCGGTGCCGCTCACCCAGGCCGTGCGCCGCATGGAGGCCGTGCCGAAGTAACCAGCGCCGAGCAGCGCGAGCACGCCGACTGCCACAAGGAGACGCTTCGTCCCCGACGCCTTGGTGGAGAGCGCTGGCGTGTACGCTCCCGTTGGCGTGGTCAGCGCTTCGATCGCTTCAAGCAGCGCATCGGCAGTCTGATAGCGATTCGCCGGATCCTTCTCCAGCAACTTCATCACGATCTGTGCGATCGCCGGCGGCACGTCCGGCTTCGCCTGCAGCAACGGCACCGGCGCCTGCGAGATATGCGCGGCCATCACCGCTTGCGGCGAGCCGCTGAAGGGCGGCTTGCCGGTGAGCATCTCGTACGCCATCACGCCGACCGCGTAGAGATCCGCGCGATGATCGATGTTCGGATCGGCCGCCGCCTGCTCCGGCGCCATGTACGTCGGTGTGCCGAGCGAGATCCCAATGCTCGTCAAGTCATGATGCGCCGAGGCGTCCTTCATGGCCTTCGCGACGCCGAAGTCCACGACCAGCGCGTGGCGATCGGCGATCATCACGTTGTCGGGCTTCATGTCGCGGTGCACGACGCCATTGCGATGCGCGTGCGCGAGCCCGTCCACGATATCCCGGAGCAGACGCATCGCCTCCGACGGAGCCAACGCTCCACCGCGCGTGAGCAGTCCGCGCAGCGAATCGCCCTCCACGTACGGCATCACGTAGAACAGCAGGCCATTCGCCTCGCCGGAATCCAGCAACGGCAGAATGTGCGGCGACTGGAGCTTGGCGGCGATATTGATCTCGCGCAGAAAGCGATCGCCGCCGAGGTTCTGGGCGAGCTCGGGACGCAGCACCTTGATGGCGACCTGGCGGCCGTGCTTGACGTCGCGCGCGAGGTGGACGGTGGCCATGCCGCCGTGCCCAAGTTCCCGCTCAATACTGTACCGGCCCTGAAGGGCCTCGGCCAGCCTGCCGGCGATGTCGCTCATGGGTGAAGAAACTAGCGCTCGCAGACTCGCGCGGCGAGGGCTATTTTATCGCTGTCCCCAGCCCGAGCTGTCGCATGGCCGACCCCACCCTGAAGGCCCTCGCGGACGCGCTCGCCGATCGGTATCGGATCGAGAAGGAGATCGGTGCCGGCGGCATGGCCACGGTGTACCTCGCCGAGGACATCAAGCACCAGCGTTCCGTGGCGGTGAAGGTCCTGAATCCGCAGCTCGCGGCGAGCGTGGGCGCCGAGCGTTTCCTGCGGGAGATTCGCATCACGGCGGGCCTGCAGCATCCGAACATTCTCACGCTGATCGATTCGGGGGAGGCCGCCGGCTTCCTCTACTACGTGATGCCCTTTGCCGATGGCATGTCGCTCCGGGCGCGCCTGCGCGAGGCCAATGGGGCGCTGCCGATCGATGAAGCGTTGCGGATTCTGCGCGAGCTGCTCGACGCCCTCGCGCACGCGCATGGGCAGGGGCTGGTGCATCGCGATGTGAAGCCCGAGAACGTGATGCTGGTGGGGCGACATGCGCTGGTGCTCGACTTCGGCGTGGCCAAGGCGGTGTCGGCGGCGCGCGAGGGAGCCCGTGCCGCGCGCGCCGGGGGTGCAGAGGAAGGGGCGCTCACCTCCGTGGGCATCTCGCTTGGCACTCCGACGTACATGGCGCCTGAGCAGGCGGCGGGCGATCCTGACGTGGACGATCGGGCCGATCTCTACTCCGTGGGATTGGTCGCGTACGAGATGCTCTGCGGACGCGTGCCCTTTGAGGGACGTCCGCACGAGGTGCTCGCCGCGCAGGTCACGGGTATTCCCCCCGCCTTGCAGCCGCGGGCCCCAAGCCTGCCGCCGGCGGTCGCGAAGCTCGTCATGCGCTGTCTCGCGAAGCGGCCCGAGGACCGTCCGCAGTCGGCCGAGGCGATCATCGCGGAGCTGGACGCGTTGTTGAAGCCGGCGGCGGCGCCGTCGGTATTCGGGCGACTCGAGCAGCGCGTTGGTCGCGTCGGCGCGTTCGCAATGATCGGGGTGGTCGGCGCGCTCGCGATCGGCGCCGTGGCGATGGTCACCAAGCAGTCGCGCGATGCCCGGTGGGTCACGGCGGTCGCGTCTCCCGAGATTCTGCGGCTCGCTGATGCCAGTCGCCTGGACAGCGCCTTCATGTGGTATGAACGCGCCGCCGAGCGCGCGCCGCGCGACACAGCGCTGGCTTCGCTTGGTGAGCGCGTGTCGCGAGTCACTCACTACGCGAGTGAGCCGACGGGAGCTGAGATCGCGTGGGCGGCCGCGGATCTTCCTGATGAGTGGCACGTAGTTGGTACGACCCCCGCCACCGTGCGATTGCCGCGCGGCCCCATTCGCCTGCGCTTCTCGCGCGCGGGGCATCGTGATCGCCTCTTTCTTGGGGGAGGAGCCCCCGACAGCGTCAGGATCGCGCTGGCCGCCGACTCGGCTCCCGACGCAGAGATGGTCCCCGTGTTCGGCGGCGAAGCGGAAGCAGTGATGCCCGGGTTGAGCGACGTCGATCCGGTGCGGCTCGATGACTACCTGATGGATCGCTATGAAGTCAGCAATCGCGACTATAAGCGTTTTGTTGATGCGGGGGGATATACCGACGCGCAGTGGTGGGCCGCACCGGTGTTGGCGAACGGGCGCGCGATATCCGAAGCGGAGCGCGCACAGCGCTTTGTGGATCGCACCGGTCGCCCGGGTCCGTCGTCGTGGGAGGGCGGCACGTATCCGATCGGATCGGACGAGCTGCCCGTCGGTGGCGTGAGCTGGTACGAAGCAAATGCCTATGCGCTCTTCGTCGGCAAGGAACTGCCGACGATCTTCCACTGGACGCGCGCGGCGGGGACCGGTGCCATGCCGCTCATCGTGCCGCAGAGCGTCTTTGGCACCGACGCGCCGCGGAAGGTCGGGGGGAACCTCGGAATGAGTAACCCGGGCACCTTCGACATGGCGGGCAACGTGCGCGAGTGGATCGCCAACGCTTTTGGTTCGCAGCGCTTCATCCTCGGCGGTGGATGGTCGGACCAGACCTATTCGTTCACTGACGCGTACGCGCAGGACCCGCTCGACCGCGCCGCCATCAACGGACTGCGCCTGATGAAGCGTGCACCCAACGACTCCACGTCGCGTGTCGCATGGGCCCCGATCGCCCGCCAGTTCCGTGACTACGCCCGCGAGCGACCCGTCTCGGACGACGTGTATCGCGGACTTGCCGGCGTGTACGCGTATGACCGCGTAGCGCTTGATCCACGAACGGAATCCGTCGACTCCAGCAACGCCGACTACACCGTGGAGCGCGTGACGATCGCAACGCCGTACGGACGCGAACGGATGCCGATCTACGTCTTCGTGCCGCGACGCCGCGCGGCTCGAACGCAGGCGGTGGTGCTCTACCCCGGCTCCAACGCCTTCTACGAGACCGTCCGCCCGGACGTTCGCGCCTACTCCGGCGACGCGATCCTCAACAGCGGGCGCATCTTCGTCTGGCCCGTCTACGCGAGCCAGTACGAGCGCGAACACACACTGGACAGTGATTCACCACGCGAGACGGCGACGTACCGCGATCACGTGGCCATGTGGGTGAAGGACGTGCACCGCACGCTCGACTATCTCGAAACGCGCGCCGACGTCGATATGTCGGCCGTCGCGTACTACGGATTCAGCTTCGGTGGCCGGATGGCGCCGATCATGCTCGCCACCGAGCCGCGCTTCAAGGCCGCGATCCTCATGGTCGCCGGCCTCAAGATGGAGCGCACGCGACCGGAGTCGGACCCGCTGAACTACCTGCCGCGCGTGCGCATTCCCGTGCTCATGCTCAATGGCGAGTACGACCACTTCTTCCCGCTCGAGACCTCACAGAAACCGTTCTTCGCCATGCTCGGCACGCCGAGTGCGCAGAAGCGGCACGTGGTGTTCAAGGGCGGGCACTCGGTGCCGCGCACGCTGCTGATCACCGAGTCGCTGCGCTGGCTCGACACCTACCTCGGGCCGGTCGGGCGCTAAGGCTCCAGCACATCGAACCTGAGCGCTCTCGCCGCATCGAGCATCCGCTGGTCGTAGCTCGCGAGTGTCAGCGGTCGACTCGCATATCTGCAAAGCAGCTTCTGGTAGCTACTTTGGGCGAGTCCTCTGACTGCCAATGCATAGGTCCATGTAGACGCATTGAGGCACCCTAGCTCCGCGCCCTGCTGCTACTTCATCTGGGTCTTTCTGTGTGGGGCGAATTCTCGCGCGAGATGAGCACGACACCGGAGCGCATCACAGCACTCATGCGCCGCGTATTCCCGATGCTCACCAGCGGGTCGGCATCAAGCAGCACGAGATCCGCCAAGCGCCCCGGCTCGACCGTGCCCAGCCGATCCTCCGCCTGGAGCGCGCGCGCATTGCCGAGCGTGGCCGCCGCCAGCACCTCGCCCGCACTCATCCCCGATTCCACGAGCAGTTCCATCTCGTGATGCATCGAGGCACCAGGAGGCACCTGCGGTTCGGGCGCATCGGTGCCCACGAGGATCGGCACGCCGGCACGATGCAGCATCCCCACCAGGGTCTGGTAATCCGCGAAGGTGCGTCGCCGCCGTTCCATCGGGATATCGCGCAGCGCAGCCGACCGTGCGAGGTTGTCGCCACGCCACCACTCACGAAGCCGCGCCGGGACGATCGCGTTGTCGGGATGCTCCGTGACCGCGAGATCATCCGGAAAAAAGAGCGCCCCCCAGAACACCATCAGCGTGGGATCGACCGCCGTGCCATGCCGCACTAACGTCTCAATGAGACGCTGCGTCGCCGCGGACTCCGGCCGAAAGCTGTAGCGATCGTCCGGCACCTCGCGCACAAAGTCGGCCACGGTATAAATGTGCTCCAGCACATCAATTCCATCCGCCGCTGCTTCTGCGGGATGATAGCGCTGCAAGTGTCCAGCTACGCGCATCCCCTGCGCATGTCCTTCGGCGATCACCCGTTGCCCGATCTCGCGCGTCACGCCGATATACAGCTTGAGCGTCGCGACATCCCACGCCTTCATCTGCGCCACGAAGGGCCGGACCTCCGCGGGGTCGGTCAGCGTCCATCCGGTATCGGGATGCCGTACCGGCGCACCATCGATGAGCGGACTGCACATGAAGAGGCGCGGGTATTTCCCGGGCTCGGCGTCCGACATGCGCTGCAGGAGGCGCTGCGCCGGAAGTTGATCCCCCGTACTCCGAACGGACGTGACACCGTACTGCAAGTAGAGCGGCAGCACGGCATCGCCCGTCATCCCCGCTGCATGCAGCACATGCGTCGTGTGCACGTGGGCATCAATGAGACCGGGAATCAGGTACTTCCCCGTCCCGTCGAGCACCCGCGCCCCGTCCGGCACGGCGAAGCCAGCGGCCGGCCCCACCGCGAGAATGCGATCCCCGCGCACCAGCACGCTCTGCCCACGACGATGCTGGCGCGTGCGGGCATCGAACACGGCCACGTTACTGATCACCATCGAGTTCTCTGCGCCCTGCCCCGGAACCGCCCCGGTCCCCAGCGC
>ENA-ORBV01009835-ORBV01009835.1-microbial-mat-metagenome-genome-assembly--contig:-NODE-9835-length-15522-cov-8.563483_pt1 | contig 15522 bp, 10 predicted proteins | sample MGYA00237777_ERZ505514 | MGnify/ENA primary metagenome ERZ505514 (study PRJEB26160, sample SAMN06269048) | microbial mat metagenome | isolation source: Oligotrophic lake microbial mat | place... | reverse complement strand
ACAGAGTGGACCACCGCGGACAAGGAAGCCATCAAAGAACTGATTAAATCCAAGAACTCCTCACTTCCCGACAGGGCCCAAATCCCCGACTCGGCCGAATGCTCCATCACCTACAAAAACCAAGTTGAAGCCAAATGTTGCCGTCATTGTGGGCGCTTCATCATTGGAAACAATGCCCACTTTGCCCCGGGCCATCGCGGAGGACATCGGTTCGCCCACAAGCCAACCGCCACAGCCCCAGCTCCTGCCGTCGAAGCCCCTGGCAGTGCTCCTGTTGTTCCTTCTCCGGCTCCCATTGCTGCCAACCTTGGATCTGTCACCATCGCTGGGCCTGCTAACAGCTCCATCCCTGCCATTTCGGCCAACCAGTTTGCCTCTCGCACTGCCGACCACGGCATCGGATCCTTCAATGTCCCCAGTGACAACGACCTCTCGGACCTCATCGCCTGGATGGGGAAAGACTAAGGCGGACAGGATGCTGTGTTGCAGTCATTCTGTTGATCGTCCCATTTCTCAACTGCTGCTTTACCTTCCAAACCTCCGACTCTTCCTTTGCTTCCTTTCTACTTCTATCTCACTACATTTGTAGCACGGAGGGAACAAACTACACAAACGGAGGGAACACCACTTCATTTCACTCCTGCTTTGCTACAAATCGAAGACAATCGCTTCCCGACCTCTGGCGATTTGCCTCCATCTCCACCATTTACCACAGCACTGTCATCACATTTGCCACCACCTACATCTCTGGCATTGTTGTCTTTGTGGCTTCCTTTCTTGGATTCCTTTTCAAATGCCTTGGTCTTCACCAACATTCTTCCAAGCCAATTCCGCCCGCTCGTCCCAAATTCAGCCGCTACTGCCGAAGATACTCTCGCATACGACTGCTGCCCATTCTGGCCTCCCTCAATTCCATCGCCACTGGCCAACACCTATTCAACCGATCGTCAGATCTCCACTTCTCCAAAACTTTGCGCCAACATAGGTCTTACAAGGGAGAGCTTCAGTCTTTCAAGCTCTCAGACCCCGAGCGACAACAGCTCCAACAAAAGCTTAGGCACTCATCTGAATTGTTTGCACAATCCACCGGCAACAATGAAGATGTCTTCAACGCCATCGTCGACAGCGGGTCCTCCTACTCTGCCACCAATCCTGACACCATTAGACGACTCGAAGAACCCCTTCGGCTCGAAGGCATCGCTGGTGGGCTCCTCATCGAACATAGCGGCATAGCAGAATGGGAAACCCTGGACAAGAATGGCAACATGATGTCATTCCAAGAACAAGCACACATTCACAAGGATCTTCCCAACCCACTGCTCAGCCCACAAGCCTTCTTGTCCAGGGACAGAAACGGAAGCGCCGTCGGAACCGTTGAAAGCCATTGTCGAATCTATCACAACCGAGCTGAATGGCATAAGGATGGACGTCACGTTCTCACCATGGATTTCAACACCAGTTTCCTACCTCGACTAACTCTGTTCAAACGCGGAAAGGCTCTCTCCACTCTCAAAAGCCTCAACAGCGTTGTGCACTCTTCCAATGTGAATCTCAGCACCGCGAAGAAACTGTGGCTCAAGTGGCACTGCAAGCTCGGGCACGTTGGGTTCAAACATGTCTTGACCCTCGCTCTCGGAGGATTTCTTGATCGTGCTGCTCTCGCCCTCCACAGTTGCGACTTGTCTTCTAGACCCACATGCGCGGCATGTCAGCATGGAAAGCAGGTGTGCACTCCGGACCATGCCACCATCACCAAGAAGAATCCTGAAGCAGTCGGATCTCTCAAGGCAGGACAGCTTGTGCCTGGTGACAGAGTCTTCTGCGATCAACTTGAGTCCAGAGTTCGAGGAAGGCTACTGCACACAGCAGGACGAGAACCTGACAAGGATCGATTCTGTGGCAGCACCGTATTCTGTGATGCAGCCTCGGGACTTATCTGGGTAGAACACCAAGTTACCCTCAGTGCCTCCGACACTATCAATGCCAAGGACTCTTTCGAGCGTATGTCCCTATCACACGGAGTCTCGGTAAACTCGTACCACACAGATAATGGTATCTTCAAGAGCAAGGCCTTCGTGCATCACATAGCCAGTAACTACCAAGACATTCGGTACAGCGGAGTTGGTGCCAAATGGCAAAATGGAGTGGCTGAGTCGGCAATTGGTCTCATTGTCTCACGAGCTAGGACCATGATGATTCACGCTGCCCTTCATTGGCCCGAAGTCGAAGACGAGACCCTCTGGCCGTTGGCTGTATCGTACTCAGCCCATCTCTACAATCACACTCCCAACAGCGAAAGTGGCATTTCTCCCATGGAAATATTCTCCCGGACCACTAGCGACGGCGCTGTTATTCGCAATGCCCATGTGTGGGGTGCTCCTTCCTACGTGTTAGAGTCCCGACTTAACTCTGCTGGAGGAAAGATCCCCAAATGGAAACCAAGATCACGACGAGGACAATTCGTTGGCCACTCTCCGGTCCATGCCGAAAACATATGTCTCGTCCGAAATCTCAACACTGGGTACATCAGCCCACAGTACCATATCATCATGGATGATTGGTTCGAAACTGTCTTCTACGATGAAGATACCACGCCTCCTTCCTGGGATCATCTAAGCATTTTCAACCGATACGAAGTGCAATTTGATGACGCAAACTCGGTCCCTGATCTCCAAGATGAATGGCTATCACCTGAAGAGCTGGCCCGCGACAAAGCCGCTCGAAGCAGACAACGACTTCGTCAAGGAAGACTAACAATACAAGACATGCGAACAAGGGAGGCACGAGACGACCTTCAGTACGAAGCGCCTCCCAGTCAAGCCGATCCCATCGTTCGCGATCCTCCCGACACAATAGCTCAAACAAGGGAGCGAACCTCACTCCCTGAAATTGGGTGGCAAAGAGAAATTCCTTCCTCTCCTACCGGTCTACCTCCCAACACGTCAAACAAGGGAGCTGACGACTCACACGACGCCGGGCCAAGACCCAGCTCCAGGATTCCAAAACCAGATGTCAAATTTACCCCTACTCTTGACTCAAGCAAGAAATCCTACGTCCAGCCCAAGGCTTCCCTACTTACTCCCACACTCATTTGTTATGCATTGGCAACCATCGGCGGGCTTTCTTCTCCCACCAATGCCCTTCTTTCTTATCACGCCCAAAGCTACGACCGATCCACTAGGATCCAAGACGACTTCCATCCTGGAATGCTTCAAAGCCCAATTTCATACAAGGCCAAAGCCAACAAGGATCCCGACGTTCCCTCTCTCAAAGAATCTCTGACCGGACCACACGCCGAAGAATTCTGGTGTTCAATGGACGATGAAGTTGCCAGCCTTGAAAGTAAAGAAACTTGGACCGTCATCCCTCGCAGCAGTCTTCCTCCCAATACCAAAGTTGTCCCTGGGACTTGGGTCCAACGAATCAAGCGACTCCCTGATGGGCAGCTTAGCAAATTCAAAAGTAGATTCTGTTGTCGCGGAGACCTACAAGAATACGATGGAATTGCCTACAGTCCTCTTGTCGGATGGCCCACTGTGTGAGCAGCTATGCTCCTTGCTGCTGCTAATGGATGGAAATCTCGACAAGTCGATTTCACCCTTGCCTTCTGTCAGAGTCCCCAGCCTGCTGACAACCCTCTATATATGGAATTGCCTCAATACTACCGTCCCGCAGGATTTGATTCCCAAGACGTCGTGCTCAAACTCTACAAAAGCATCTATGGTCAAGTGGACAGCCCCAAGCTCTTCTACGAGCACCTATGTAAAGGAATGGATGCCCTTGGGTTCGAACCGTCAGAAGCCGACCCTTGCCTATTCATTCATCGAGAACACAAGATCATGGTTCTAAATTATTGTGATGACCAGATCTGGCTCAGTCCCGACGACAACCTGATTGAAGAATATGTTGGAAAGCTCAAAGATCTGGGATACGATCTCACCCTGGAACCCGACGGAGACATCTTTGCTTTCTTAGGCATCAACTTCGAACGTATCGGCAAAGAAATTGTTCTCACCCAAACTGGTCTTATTAACAAGGTGATCAATTATACCGGAATGGATCAGGCGTCCACCAAGCCTACACCTGCAGCGTGCGAGCCCCTTGGAACCGACACCAACGGGGAACCTTTCGACGAAGAATGGAGTTACCCAGCTGCGGTAGGCATGCTCTTATACATCTCATCCAACACAAGACCCGATATCCAATTCGCTGTCCATCAAGTCGCTCGCTTCAGCCACTGTCCGAAGAAGTCTCATGCTCAGGCCATCAAAAGGATTATTCGGTACCTCATCGGCACTCGTGAACATGGAATCAAGCTCGAACCAGACCTTACCAAAGGATTGGACTGCTGGTGCGACGCAGACTTTGCTGGACTATGGGGCTATGAGGACGATCAGGACCCTGTTAGCGTCAAATCCAGAACTGGATTCTCCCTCACTCTCTTCAATTGTCCCATCATTTGGTCCAGCAAACTACAGACTGACATCACTTTGAGCTCCACTGCGGCCGAATGTGTTGCCTTCAGCATGGCCATGAGAGAACTGATTCCTATGCGGACACTTCTTCTCGAAATCTCAGAACGCATGGAACTCACCGTGATCAAAGAAAGCTTGGTTCTCTCCACCGTCTTTGAAGACAACCAATCTTGTCTCAGTTGTGTCAATGTTCCCAAGATGTCCACTCGCAACAAATATTTAGCCCTCAAGTACCATTTCTTCAGATCTTTCATTGGCCGAGACAAAGGGATCATCGCTACCTACATTCCTACCACACTTCAACGGGCCGACATACTTACTAAGGGGCTTCTTGAAAAGCAGTTTCTTGTCATCCGAAAGCTGCTCATGGGATGGTAAAGTCGGTAATCCCTATCCCTCCACAATGTTCCGTCGGATAAGGTTCTGTGCGACATCTACCGCGCACTCGATCCTGACTTCCACCGGACAAACTATCTCCGAAATTATCCGTACCAACTCCGGGATTCAATTTTCAGTCCCTCTCTTATCCTACGCCGACCCGGCCGTTTCGGTACTCAGCGCCGCAGGCCGGGCCACCAAGTCCTAAGTATCTCATTTATTCCCATCAAAACATGTCTTCGCGAACATCAACCGCTACCGTTGGCCCATCGCGAAGCACTTCAATCGTCCACGATCACTTCGTCAATCGAATCTACTCCAACTACGCTTCCTCGCTACTACAACACACTCATTTCGCTACAGTATCAGCTCACAAATTTCGTATCTCACCATTATTATATTCCTCAGTTCATCAATTTGATTTCACCCCTTCCGCTTCTCCTTGATTTCATCCTACCGATTTGACCATGGCCCGCAAACGCAAGAGCAGCGTCTTCTCTCCGATTCAAACACTCAAGTCCATGGCGAAGATCACCACGGCCAACATCTCCCACGACAAAGCAATCGAACTCCTCGGACAGACTCTCATCATGAGCAAGCAGACCGAATTGACTACGCAGATGAATGACAAGCTCATGAGACTTTTGGCTCCTACCGGAGGACGTGCTCGCACTGCTCCCGCCACCATTGCCACCGCCGCTCGAAAAGTTGTCGTCGAAGTCTTCTCCATGAGTCGACACGACATGATCTCCGTCAAGATTCCAACTATCGAAGCATGGGTCAAAGAGCTCAAGCAGGTCTATGATGACGTTCCCCACTTCCAGGACGAACACGATCTCGAGTTGATTGGAGAAATCAGCAACAAGAAGCACACGTTTGCCTAAGGACTATTCGGCTGCAAGGGAGTGCGACGACATTCGGTGGGCCAGCCTCCAGTCACTAGGGTCCAGTCTTATGAAACTGAAGCTCACTTTTTGGCTATGTTTCCCAACTTTGGGTGGGCCATCCAACTGCTTTGGCCTATGCCGCCTATTCAATTAGCTTTAGCAGAGTGATCAAATTAGTGCAAGCTCAGTTGTTTCAGAATCATTAGAACATTCGCATGGTGGCTGGCCCTTGATGTGTTTCCTACAGCTCTCTCGACTGTTCGATCCTGCGCCTTTCATCAACATGGAATCGCAAAATCGACGGCAACTCGCGTAAAAGTTTGATGGCAATGGCCATCCCACTTGCGCGAGCAACGTCTCTCCGTGCTCCGCGTGCACTCTGCAGTGCAATCTCCACGACTCTGCGACAAGCATCGGCCGATCAATCTTGTCGGTTCTCCTCATTTACACAAAATGACTCTGGGATCAAATTTCACTTCTGCAACGTCCACTCAAGTGTGAATGTCCCACCAAGACCGATCAACATTCTTGCTGCTGCGTCCGCACAAGAACCAATGATTAAATACAACTTTCTGACTCCCGTCAAAAGCCCTGATATGTTTGAAAGTTTCGAAGTTAACGACCAACTCGAAAACCAACCTTCACAATCAAACTCTCCTTGTTCTCACTTTCTCATCAGCCCGAGAAAACAAAACCTCATCCTTTGAAACCAATTCATCGATGCTACCAACGTCTCCAAGACTAGGTCTTAATTTACCCAACGTACTCATTTCTTCTCCTTCACCTGAGCCTTTGACCATGTCCACTCTCAGTGTTGCTGACCTCCAAGGACTAGTGGGACTCCTTCGCAATAACCCCAATCCAACTTCCAAGCTCGCACCTCCTCGTGTCGGTGGGACCAACTCCACTGGCGCTTGGACCGGATTCGGAACAGACGGTGTGTGTGGTGCTGCCCGCAGCAGCAACTGCATGAGAGCATTTCTTGCTGATCCCCTCAAGTCGCATACTGCCATGGCCAACATTGAAACTAAATGTGTGGCCGGACTCTCTGACCAATCCGATCTCCTGTTCTGCATGAAGGACGAACCCAACGCACACAAGTGTTTCCAGCATTCCTGCCTTTGAAGAAGCAGTATCCTTCGTCGGAATGGAAGCCGCCTTCACCATTGTGCACCCTGACGGAAGCCACCTAAACATGCTTCTTAAACCTGGAAGGCTTACTATCAGCATCGTCGACGAATGGATCCAAGACCTCACCACTGGAGTCTGCGCCTTCGACTCTCACGGAGCACTCCTCACTGACCGTCTTCCTGTTTGTCCCTATGACCAAATGAATCTCCGATGGTCCGGGAGCGCTGTTCTCAACTCGTGCTCCGAAGCTCTCAAACAAGATCTTAAAGACCTAGTTCCTTTGAAAGACCAGACTGGGCCCAAGCTCTTCTTCCACCTTCTCCAGAAGCTGTGTCGTCCCTTGCAGTCCAAAATTTGCGTCCTTCGTTCCAACCTTGAAGGACTTACTCTCACCGCATATCCTGGCGAGAATGTCGCTTTGTTCTGTCATGACGCAGCCAAGATTGTGCGCGAGATCACCACGAGTTTCACCAAGAAAGATGAGATTCCTGATCTCACCACTTCAGCTTTGAAAGGACTCACCTTCGCCTCGGATCTGCTACTTTGCGCTAAAGTCAGAGAGCTCCGAATTGCCAATGATGTCTCTGGATTTACCGGCGCTTTCAGCAAACCACCCGTCGGGGCCATCACTGCCCTCCAGCAAATTGAGGATCTATATGATGTCCTCGTTTCCCAAAGCGACTATGCCCCTGCTAGACCTGTCCCTTCTTCACGTACTGGTGTAGCCATGCAGGGTCAAGCTCTCAAGCAGGATCGCAACAGCAACACTGGGGCAGCAGGAAACTCTTCTCCCTCCGACGGCTCGGAAATCACCTGCTGGTCTTGCAAGAAACAAGGACATCGAGCCGGAAGCAACAAGTGTGACAACTATATTGGCGCTGACAAGTGGACCACCGCTGACAAGGAAGCCATCAAGGAACTGATTAAAGCCAAGAACTCTTCACTTCCTGACAGGGCTCAAATCCCCGACTCGGCCGAATATTTCATCACCTACAAAAACCAAGTTGTAGCCAAACATTGTCACCACTGTGGGCGTTTCGTCATTGGCAACAATGCCCACTTTACACCTGGCCATCGCGGAGGATATCGGTTTGCCTACAAACCAACCACGACAGCCCCAGCTCCTGCTGCCACTCCGGTCAAACCGGCGCCTGTCATTGCCCCTATTGTTCCTTCTCCAGCCCCCATTGCTGCCAACCTTGGATCTGTCATCATTACTGGACCTACTATCAGCTCCATCCCTACCATCTCGGCCAACCAGTTTGCCTCTTGCACTGCCGATTACAGTATCGGATCCGTCAATGTCCCAAGTGATAACGACCTCTCAGATCTCATCGCCTGGATGGGGAAAGGCTAAGACGGATAGGATGCTATATTGCAGTCATTCTATTGATCATCCCATTTCTCAACTACTGCTTTACCTTCCAAACCTCTGACTCTTCCTTTGCTTCCTTCCTACTCCTATCTCACTACATTTGTGGCACGGAGGGAACAAACTCTACAAACGGAGGGAGCATCACTTCATTTGACTCCTACTTTACTACACATCAATGGCAATCGCTTCCCGACCTTTGGCTATTTGCCTCCATCTCCACCATTTACCATAGCACTATCATCACATTTGCCACCACCTACGTCTCTGGCATTGTTGTCTTCGTTGCTTCCTTTCTTGGATTCCTTTTCAAACGCCTTGGCATCCACCAACTTTCTCCCAAGCCGATTCAGCCCGCTCGTCCCAAGTTCAGCCGCTGCTGCCAAAGACACTCTCGCATGCGACTGCTGCCCATTCTTGCTTCCCTCAACTCCATCGCTACTGGCCAACACCTCTTCAACCGGTCGTCAGATCTCCACTTCTCCAAAACTTTGCGCCAACATGGGTCTTACAAGGGAGAGCTTCAATCTTTCAAGCTCTTAGACGACAACAGCTCCAACAAAAGCTTAGGCACTCATCTGAATTGTTTGCACAATCTACCAGCAACAACGAAGATATCTTCAACGCCATTGTCGACAGCGGGTCCTCCTACTCGGCCACCAACAAGTTCACAGATGCCAAACCCGACACCATTAGACGACTCGAAGAACCCCTTCGGCTCGAAGTCATCGCTGGTGGGCTCCTCATTGAATATGTCGGCATTGCTGAATGGGAAACCCTGGATAAAAATGGCGACATAATGTCATTCCGAGAACAAGTCCTCATTCACAAGGATCTTCCTAACCGACTACTCAGCCCACAAGCCTTCTTATCCAGAGACCGAAACGGAAGCACCGTCGGAAATGTTGAAAGCCATTGCCGAATCTATCACAACCAAGCGGAATGGTACAAGGATGGACGCCACGTTCTCACCATGGACTTCGACACCAGTTTCCTGCCTCGATTGACTTTGTTCAAACGAGGAAAGGCTCTCTCTACTCTTAAGAGCCTCAACAGCGTTGTGCACTCTTCCAATGCCAATCTCAGCACCGCAAAGAAACTATGGCCCAAGTGGCACTACAAGCTTGGACACATCGGTTTTAAACACGTCTTGACCCTTGCTCTCGGAGGATTTCTTGATCGTGCTGCCCTAGCCCTTCACAGTTGCGACTTGTCTTCTAGACCCACATGCGCGGCATGTCAGCATGGAAAGCAGGTACTATGCGCACCCCTGACCACACCACTGTCACCAAGAAGAATCCTGAAGCAGTCGGATCCCTCAAGGCAGGACAGCTTGTGCCTGGTGACAGAGTCTTCTGCGACCAACTTGAGTCCAGAGTTCAAGGAAGGCTCCTGCACACAGCAGGACGAGAACCTGACAAGGATCGTTTCTGTGGCAGCACCGCATTCTGTGATGCAGCCTCAGGACTCATCTGGGTATAACACCAAGTCATACTCAGTGCTTCCGACACTGTCAATGCCAAGGACTCTTTCGAGCGCATGTCCCTGTCACACGGAGTCTCTGTGAACTCGTACCACACAGACAATGAAATCTTCAAGAGCAAGGCCTTTGTGCATCACATAGCCAGTAACTACCAGGACATTCGGTACAGTGGAGTCGGTGCTGAATGGCAAAATGGAGTGGCTGAGTCTGCAATTGGCCTCATTGTTTCCCGAGCTAGGACAATGATGATTCACGCTGCCCTTCATTGGCCCGAAGTCAAAGATGAGACTCTCTGACCACTGGCTGTGTCACACTCGGCCCATCTCTACAATCACACTCCCAACAGCGAAAGTGGCATTTCTCCCATTGAAATGTTCTCCCGGACCACTAGCGACGGCGCTGTCATCCGAAATGCCCATGTGTGGGGTGCTCCTTCCTACGTGTTAGAGTCCCGACTAAACTCTGCTGGAGGAAAGATTCCCAAATGGAAGCCAAGATCACGACGAGGACAATTCGTGGGTCACTCCCCAGTCCACGCCAAAAACACATGTCTAGTCCAAAATCTCAACACCGGGTACATCAGCCCACAGCACCACATCATCATGGATGATTGGTTCGAAACTGTCTTCTACGATGAAGACACCACACTTCCTTCCTGGGATCATCTAAGCATTTTCAACCGATACGAAGTGCAATTTGACAACGCAAACGCGGTCCCTGATCTCCAAGATGAATGGTTATCACCTGAAGAGCTAGCCCGCAACAAAGCCACTCGAAGCAGACAACGACTTCGTCAAGGAAGACTAACAGTCCAAGACATGCGAACAAGGGAGGCACGAGACGACCTTCAACACGAAGCCCCTCCCAGTCAGGCCGATCCCATAGTTCGCGACCCTCCCGACACAATAGCTCAAACAAGGGAGCAAACCTCACTCCCTGAAATAGGGTGGCAAAGAGAAATTCCTTCCTCTCCTACTGGGCCACCTCCCAACACGTCAAACAAGGGAGCTGACGACTCCAACGACGCCGGCCCAAGACGCAGCTCCAGGATTCCGAAACCAGATGTCAAGTTTACTCCTACTCTTGACTCAAACAAGAAATCCTACGTCCAGCCCAAGGCTTCCCTCCTTACTCCCACACTCATCTGTTATGCATTGGCAACCATCGGCGGGCTTTCTTCACCCACCAATGCCCTTCTTTCTTATCACGCCCAGAGCTACGACCAATCCACTAGGATCCAAGACGACTTCCATCCCGGAATGCTTCAAAGCCCCACTTCTTACAAGGCTAAAGCAAACAAAGATCCCGACGTTCCCTCTCTTAAAGAATCTCTGACAGGACCTCACGCCGAGGAATTCTGGTGTTCGATGGATGATGAAGTTGCCAGCCTTGAAAGCAAAGAAACTTGGACCGTTATCCCTCGCAGTAGTCTTCCTCCTGGTACCAAGGTTGTCCCTGGAACGTGGGTCCAACGAATCAAGCGACTCCCTGATGGACAGCTTAGCAAATTCAAAAGCCGATTCTGTTGCCGCGGAGACCTGCAAGAATACGATGGAATTGCCTACAGTCCTCTCGTTGGATGGCCCACTGTACGAGCAGCCATGCTCCTTGTCGCTGCTAATGGATGGAAATCTCGTCAAGTCGATTTCACTCTTGCGTTCTGTCAGAGTCCCCAGCCTGATGACAACCCTCTATATATGGAACTACCTCAATACTACCGTCCCGCTGGATTTGATTCCCAAGACGTCGTGCTCAAGCTCAACAAAAGCATCTATGGTCAAGTGGACAGCCCGAAGCTCTTCTACGAACACCTATGTAAAGGAATGGATGCCCTTGGGTTCGAACCGTCTGAAGCCGACCCCTGCTTGTTTATTCATCGAGAACACAAGATCATGGTTCTAAATTATTGTGATGACCAAATCTGGCTCAGTCCCGACGACAACCTGATTGAAGAATATGTTGGAAAGCTCAAGGATCTGGGATACGATCTCACCCTTGAACCTGATGGAGACATCTTTGCTTTCTTGGGCATCAACTTCAAACGCATCGGCAAAGAAATTGTTCTCACTCAAACCGGTCTTATCAACAAAGTCATTAATTATACCGGAATGGATCAGGCATCCACCAAGCCTATTCCTGCAGCTTGCGAGCCTCTTGGAACCGACGCCAATGGGGAACCTTTCGACGAAGAATGGAGCTACCCAGCTGCAGTAGGCATGCTCCTATACATCTCATCCAACTCAAGACCCGATATCCAATTTGCTGTCCATCAAGTCGCTCGCTTCAGCCACTGTCCAAAGAAGTCCCATGCTCAAGCCATCAAAAGGATTATTCGATACCTCATCGGCACTCGTGAACATGGAATCAAGCTCGAGCCAGACCTTACCAAAGGATTAGACTGCTGGTGTGACGCAGATTTTGCTGGACTATGGGGATATGAAGACGATCAGGACCCTGTTAGTGTCAAGTCCAGAACCGGATTCTCCCTTACTCTCTTCAACTGCCCCATCATTTGGTCTAGCAAACTGCAGACTGACATCACCCTGAGCTCCACTGCTGCCGAATATGTTGCCTTCAGCATGGCCATGAGAGAACTGATTCCTATGCGGACACTTCTTCTCGAAATCTCGGAACGTATGGAACTCACCGTGATCAAAGAAAGCTTGGTTCTCTCCACTGTCTTTGAAGACAACCAATCCTGTCTCAGCTGTGTCAATGTTCCTAAGATGTCTACTCGAAACAAATATTTGGCCCTCAAATACCATTTCTTCAGATCTTTTATTGGACGAGACAAAGGGATCATCGCTACCTACATTCCTGCCACTCTTCAACGGGCCGACATACTTACTAAGGGGCTTCCTGAAAACCAGTTTGTTGTCATCCAAAAGCTGCTCATGGGATGGTAAAGTCGGGTATCCCTATCCCTTTGCAATGTTCCGTTAGTGATTGTTCCGTGAGGCATCTACCGTGCACTCGCTCCTACCTTCTACCGGACAAACTCCCTCCAATTTATCCGTACAATCTCGGGATTCAATTTTCAGTCCCTCTTTTATCCTGCGCCGACCCGACCGTTCCGGCACCCAACATCGCGGGCCGGGCCACAAGATCCTAAGTATCTCATTTATTCCCATCAAAACATCTCTTCGCGAACATCAACTGCTACCGTTGGCCCATCACGAAGCACTTCGATCGTCCACGATCACTTCATCAATCGAATCTACTCCAACTACGCTTCCTCGCTACTACAAAAACACTCATTTCGCTATATGTTTCAACTCATTGTTTTCATTTCTCACAACTATTGTATTATCCAGTTCACTACTTTTGATTCCATCCTACCGATTCGACCATGGCCCGCAAACGCAAGAGCAGCGTCTTCTCTCCGATTCAGACACTCAAGTCGATGGCAAAGATCACTACGGCCAACATCTCCCACGACAAGGCAATCACACTCCTCGGACAGACTCTCATCATGAGCAAGCAGACCGAATTGACTACGCAAATGAGTGACAAGCTCATGAAACTTTTGGCTCCTACCGGAGGACGTACTCGCACTGCTCCCGCCACCATTGCCACTGCCGCTCGAAAGGTTGTCGCTGGAGTCTTCTCCAGTAGTCGATACGACATGGTCTCCGTCAAGGTTCCAGCCATCGGAGTGTGGGTCAAAGAGCTCAAGAAGGTCTACGATGACGTTCCCCACTTCCAGGACGAAGACGATCTCGAGTTGATTGGCGAAATCAGCAACAAGAATTACACGTTCGCTTAAGGACTACTCAGCTGCAAGGGAGTGCGACGATATTCGGTGGGCCAGCCTCCAGTCACTAGGATCCAGTCTTGTGAAACTGACGCTCACTTTTTGGCTCTATTTCCCAACTTTGGGTGGGCCACCCAACTATTTTGGCTTGTATCGCCTATTCAATTAGCTTTAGCAGAATAATCAAATTAGTATATGCTCAGTTATTTTCAGAATCATTAGAATATTTGCAGTGTGGGGAACAGGAGGGCAGTGTCCCAGGGCACAGGAACACATCAGATCCATCCACACTACAGAGGGACCTCCAAGGGGAAATGTCTTGGGATGACAGCAACCACACCTGGTCACCGAGATGTTGGCGGTACCCCAAAAGGAATCCAGGATCTTGCGCTGTTTGTTTTGGGACAATGTAGTGGGGGCTCCAATTGGACTATGGTGTTCGAAGATGAGGTTGTGGAGACCCAGTTGAGAGAAGAATAGAGAAATGGTGGGCTTGAGGACGTGGTCATTCAGATCTCCTCCAATGACAATCTGGTCTCCTGCAGCCAGCCATGCCTGCACCTCCCCACGTAAGTCTTCGTAGAATGCTAAGCATGGATCCCTGTCATCGCCTCGAAGCTGAAAGTAAGCTCTGTGTTGGGACCAGACAGCAGAAGGAACCACCTTATTGGAAGTAGGTCGGTAGAAGCTGACACATCGAAGGTGCACTCCATTCTTGCCGGAAAATTGTGACCAGGTCCAGCGGCCTAGCCCGGTCTTGTCACCGCCAGAACCCACGGCAAAGTGAACCACCAACCCGTGGGCAAAAATGCCGGTTCCACACCTTTGTTGGTCTTTGGAGATAAATGAATTTTGTGTTGTGGCAGCATTGGGTTCGAGTCTCGTTGGAATCCAATTCATGGTGCACGCGGCGGAGCCATTGCTGGCTATCACTCAAAGCATACCAGTTGAGGCCCAGTTCCCGGAGAAAAGCAATGCTAATCTTGTAGCGCCGAAAGACATTGAAGCACTCATGTTCTTTGGGTTCTCAGACCCCTGTTGGCAAGCCCCCGAACTGAAAGAGAGCACAGCACAGGTAACCTTGGAAGAGGTGACCCCAAAAGTCCCCAAAGTATGTGTCATCTTCATCATGATCAGGAGGGGGTGCAAATTCCTCATCCAGTTCTTCATCTGCACATGTAGGACGGACTTGAGAAGGCCGGGCCCCTGCTTGCTGGTTCTGTCTACCAGCGGGGCCTCTGTGCCTAGTCGGAGGGGCCACCACCCTCAGGGGCGGTAGCTGCTGGTAACCCCGTCGGGGACACTGAGTCCACCGACAAAGCAGCTGCATCTTCAGCAGCTACTAGCTCTAGGCCACATCCAAAAAGTGTGCCATACGTCTTAACAGAGCTATCGTCGGTGGTTGCCAGCATCGGTGGTCGGGTGGAATCATCAGGAGAATGAATGGGAGGGTCATCAGAGTCATCAGAGAGATCCGAGGCATAACCCGCAAGAAAGGCTTGTGCCTCTTCATTGGCAGCAGTTACCCAGCCCCCATCCCAGTTACCTTCCAGATCTGTGGTAAGGTGCATTTCTGCAGCAATAGCCAAGGCACCCTCTGTAAACCAGAGGTCAGCGGCTTCTTGGCAGATGCGGCGGGCAACACACTTGGGAAAGACTCTGAGGAAGGGCTCCGCCAGCTCGTAACGGTTGTTGCAAGACATGACCACATACTTGCCTTGGAACGGAAGAAGCTGATCCACAGAATGGAAAAGCCGCTTGGGGTGTTTGCCGGTGACAGGGTTAATGGTGGCCTTGGGCTTACGCTCGTCTTGGAGCTCGTAGTAGTCTTCGTGGATAGGCCACGCAACGGATAGCAGGTATTGGCCAATCAGATCACTCCATTCAGTCCCAGTCCCACATTGAACCTCATTCACGCAAGAGATCTTCTCACACCGATACCGCAATATCTAGCTACAACTAGTAGAGTAGTAGAGTAGATAACAGGCTCCAACAAAGAGCTCACTTCTTCTAGCATACTGATCTTTCACACTAAACAGCAA